>Ga0208645_1000089_pt1 | contig 147106 bp, 130 predicted proteins | sample VirMetDEL_Sep_01_FD_184519 | JGI IMG/M metagenome (GOLD analysis project Ga0208645, IMG submission 184519) | Aqueous microbial communities from the Delaware River and Bay under freshwater to marine salinity gradient to study organic matter... | ecosystem: Environmental > Aquatic > Marine >...
GCAGATGATGATTCATCGGTTTCTGTGCCCAGGTGGCGGAATTGGTAGACGCGCTGGTTTCAGGTATCAGTGACTTAACGGTCGTGGAAGTTCGAGTCTTCTCCTGGGCACCAAATTCGTGAAGTGGTTTGATAACCCACTTTGCAAATAAACGGATGCAACGCTCCGTGTCGGTAACGACGAACATTGCTGCAGTGCCCAGGTGGCGGAATTGGTAGACGCGCTGGTTTCAGGTATCAGTGACTTAACGGTCGTGGAAGTTCGAGTCTTCTCCTGGGCACCAAAATTCAAAAAACCGAGTCGAATGGCTCGGTTTTTTATTGCCCAGCAAAAGCTGTGGGAGCGAGCTCTGCTCGCGACCCCTGCCAGGCAAGGCTTCGCGAGCAGAGCTCGCTCCTACAATAACCCCACCTTCAAACCCGGAACTGCCCCAGGCTGGCCTTGAGCTGCGCCGCCAGCTCATCCAGCGCCCGCGCGTTGCCAGCAATCGCCGCCACGGCCTCGGCCGCATGCCGCGCTTCGGTATGAATGATCTCAACTCGCCCGCGCACCGCTCCAGCCCCTTCAGCCTGATGCGCCGCAGCCTGCGCTGCGGTATTGATGGCGCCATGCACCTCATCCACCGACTGCTGCACCGACTGCTGCAGACGCGCACTGTCACGCAGCACCTGCAACCCCTCACTACCTTGCGCACCCGCCTGAGCGATGGCGGTAACCGCCTCCTGCGCGCCCCGCTGCAGCGCAGCGATATGGGTCTGGATATCCCCGGTGGACTGCTGCGTCTTGCTCGCCAGCGCACGCACCTCGTCAGCCACCACCGCGAAGCCACGGCCACTCTCGCCAGCCCGCGCCGCCTCAATGGCGGCATTGAGCGCAAGCAGGTTGGTCTGCTCGGCGATGGACTGAATCACCGTCAGCACCACTTCGATCTGCTCGCTCTGCTTAGCCAGACGCTCGATTACCGCCGAGCCATCGGCCACCCGCGCCACCAGACCTTCGATCAGCGCTGATAGGCGCTGAGCGATGGCCGCATTTTCATGCGCCGCCTGGCGGATGGTATCCACACGCTGCAACGCCTCCTGCATGGCCTGACTTTCCGCCTGCGCCTCACCCGCCATTTGCTCCAGAGCCTGCAGGCTGCCAGCCACCTCATCGCGCTGCCGCCCGGCAGCTGCCTCGGCTGCCACCCCGCGCTGGGTCAGGCTGCGAATCTGCTCACCAGTGCGCAGCGCCACTTCCCCAGACTCGCGCACAATGGGCTGCAGCTTGGCGATGAAGCGATTAACCGCATCGGCCATTTCACCGACTTCATCCTGGCTGTCGATGCTCACACGACGGGTCAGGTCGCCCTCACCCGCCGCCAGATCATTGAGCGCCGCACTGAGCAGGCGCAGGCGACTGAGCACTCGCCAGCCCAACACCAGGGCGACCACTAGCATTGCCAGCGCCCCCACGATCAAAAGGCCGAGGGCGATGTTCCAGCGCAACGAATCCGCCGCCACACGCACCGATTCACCGCCGTTGCGCGCCATTTCCTGGGTATAGCGCTCAGCCGACTGCAGGCGTTCGCGCAGCGCACCGGTCGCCTCTTCGGAAGCGCCAGCCAGGCTGCTATCAACCAGCTTGCCAGCACCGTCGACCAGCGCCGCGAAGCGGCCACCCAGCGCAGTCAGCTCCTTTTCCACCACATCCAGCGACAAGCCCATCTGTACCTTACCGATGCGCGAGCCCATCGGGCTGATATCGGCCTCGACCACGTACACACGCGGATCACGCGAGGCGGCATCCACCAGTTTCTCGAGGGGCGAATCACCCTGGCCGGCGGCGACCAGCTCGCGCACCTGTGCGTTACTGCGGTTGAAGTTGCGCGTCAGGCGCTGCCCCTCTGCGTCATAGATGATGGCGAACAGTACCGCCGGGTCTTGCTGAGCGATTCGCGTCAGCGCAGTGAGCGCAGGAATATCCAGATCCCAGATGGACTTCGGTGCAACGCCGGCAAGCAGCTGCGCTAGTGCCTGGCCGGACTGTTTGAGATTACCCTCCAGTACCACACGCAATTGCGCCTGCTCACTTTTCAACTGGCCGGAAAGTCCCTCGCCAAGACGAGTACGAGTACTACTGGCAAGTGCGGAAAGGCCCTGCGTCATCTCCTGCTCGGCAGCTTCCAGCTCTTCGCCAAGACGGCGGCTCTCACCACCCAGGCGCTGCGCCAGATCCTCGACCATGCCATCGATCGAGGCCCGCATCAGCCAGACAGCCAAGCCGACCTGCACCAACATGGCCAAACCAAGCGCAACGAACACCGGACGCAGCAAACGGCTGCGCAACATGGAAACGATGGCGAACACTGGAGACACTCCTCAACGACCGTATCAGCTATAACGGCGACTTCCGGGATTTATTGAGTACAAGCAAGGCGCATGCCCAAGAACGGACCGCAAACAGCGATCACCCCCACCAACAGATGACAGTATGGGCGCAAATTACGCCGACGCATCTGGCGCATGAACACGCCCTGCGGGGCACAAAAAAGCCGCCCGAAGGCGGCTCTTTCAACTCGACCGATACCACTCAGGCGAACGGATGACGCAGCACGATGGTCTCGTTGCGATCCGGGCCGGTGGAGATGATGTCGATCGGCGCGCCGACCAGCTCTTCCACACGTTTGATGTAGGCACGCGCAGCGGCTGGCAGGTCTTCCAGGGTCTTGGCGCCCAGGGTGGACTCGCTCCAGCCCGGCATTTCCTCGTAAACCGGCTGCAGGCCGATGTAGCTGTCGGCATCGGTCGGCGCATCGACCAGCACCTGGCCATTGGCATCCTTGTAACCAGTGCAGATGCGGATGGTTTCGAGGCCATCGAGCACGTCCAGCTTGGTCAGACACAGGCCGGAGATGCTGTTGATCTCGATGGCGCGACGCAGGATCACCGCATCGAACCAGCCACAACGGCGAGCACGGCCAGTGGTGGCACCGAACTCGTGACCACGCTTGGCGAGGAAGGCACCGATGTCATCGAACAGCTCGGTCGGGAACGGGCCGGAGCCGACACGGGTGGTGTAGGCCTTGGTGATGCCAAGGATGTAATCCAGGTACAGCGGGCCAAAACCGGAACCGGTGGCGATACCGCCAGCGGTGGTGTTGGAGCTGGTGACGTAGGGATAGGTGCCGTGGTCGATGTCCAGCAGCGAGCCCTGGGCGCCTTCGAACATGATGTCGCGACCGCTGCGGCGCAGGTCATGCAGCACGGCGGTAACATCGGCCATCATCGGCTTGAGCAGCTCGGCGTATTCCATGCACTCATCCAGGGTCTTCTGGAAGTCGATGGCCGGCTCTTTGTAGAAATTGACCAGCTGGAAGTTGTGGTAATCCAGCAGCTCACCCAGCTTGGCGGCGAAACGCTCGCGGTGGAACAGGTCACCGATGCGCAGGCCGCGACGCGCCACCTTGTCTTCATAAGCCGGGCCGATACCACGACCGGTGGTGCCGATCTTGGCATCGCCACGCGCCTTCTCGCGCGCCTGATCCAGCGCCACGTGATAGGACAGGATCAGCGGGCAAGCCGGGCTGATACGCAGGCGCTCACGCACCGGCACACCCTTCTCTTCCAGCTTGGTGATTTCGCGCATCAGGGCATCGGGGGCGACGACCACGCCATTGCCGATCAGGCACTCGACACCTTCACGCAGGATGCCGGACGGAATCAGATGCAGGACGGTTTTCTCACCGTTGATCACCAGGGTGTGGCCAGCGTTGTGACCGCCCTGATAGCGCACGACTGCAGCGGCCTGCTCGGTGAGCAGGTCGACGATCTTGCCCTTGCCCTCATCACCCCACTGGGTGCCCAGGACGACGACATTCTTACCCATAAACTTGTCCTCTTCGCGCAAGCTTCGATGCCGGCCGCGGGCCGGCGAAAATGAATTCAGGACGCCAGGGGCGCCACCTGCCAACGTCCATCGCGCAGCGTCAGCAGACGATCACAGCCTGCTTCGCGCGCATCCGCCTCGCTCTGTCCGGGCAGCGCCTGTACCACGCGCTCACCTTCACCCCGCAGACGACGAACGGCCTGCCACAGATAGAGATCATGGTTGTCCGGAGCCCAGACACCACTGACTGTCTCGTCCAGACGCATGTCACCCAGGGTCACCAGGGTTTTCAGGTCGGTCGAGAAACCAGTGGCCGGGCGAGCGCGACCAAATACCGCGCCGGTATCGTCGTAACGACCACCCTGAGCGATGGCTCCGCCCTCACCCGGCACGAAGGCAGCGAACACCACGCCGGTGTGATAGTTGTAGCCGCGCAACTCACCCAGGTCGAAGTACAGCGGTAGCTCCGGATAACGCAGTTCCAGCGCATCGGCAATCGCCACCAGCTCATCGAGCGCAGCGTGCACCGCATCCGGCGCCTCGACCAAAACCGCCTGAGCCAGATCCAGCACCTCGCGCCCGCCACACAGCTCGGCCAGGGAGCGCAGCATGTTGCCCAGCCCCGCCGGCAGCGCAGCGGTGAGGTTCTCGATTTCATCCATGGCCTTGCGTTGCAGCGCATCGAACAGCTGCTGCTCGGCCTCACCGGACAGCCCTGCGGCGTGCGCCAGGCCACGGTAGATACCGACATGGCCAAGATCCATGTGCACATCCGGCACGGCAGCCAGTTCGAGGGTCTCGACCAGCAGGCTGATCACCTCGATATCGCTGGCCGGACTGGCGTCGCCGTATAGCTCGGCACCCAGCTGGATCGGGCTACGCGACGTGGTCAGTGCACGCGGCTGGGCATGCAGCACGCTGCCGGCATAACACAGCCGGCTCGGCCCCTCGCGGCGCAAGGTGTGGGCATCGATACGCGCCACCTGCGGCGTGATGTCGGCGCGAAAACCCATCTGCCGTCCGGACAGCGGATCGGTGACCTTGAAGGTACGCAGGTCAAGATCCTGGCCAGCGCCAGTCAGCAGGGATTCCAGGTACTCGATATGGGGAGTCACGACGAATTCGTAACCCCAGCGTTGAAACAGATCCAGCACCTGACGGCGGGCTGCTTCGATGCGCGCCGCTTCCGGCGGCAGTACTTCTTCGATGCCATCTGGCAGCAGCCAGCGGTCTACCGTTGCCATTTCGCCATTCCCCTCTCGATCCGGGCGGCACAAGCCTTCAGTGAAGCAGATATAGAAGGGCAGTACCCAGCAACATGCTGGCCAGCCCCATAAGGCGCAGTCGGCGGTCGGGCAGACGAGCCGCCTGCAATACCGCTCCGCGCCAGTGGCGCGGATAGAGGAAGGGCAGGATGCCTTCCAGCACCAGTACCAGACACAGTGCGATGCCAAGTTCCTGCCACATGATTCCCACAGACGCAAAAAAGCCGGGATTTTCCCGGCTGCCGCATGATACCACGCTCGAAGCTACAAGCCACAAGCTTCAAGCCGCAAGTAAGCGACCGGCGCTCACTTGCGGCTTGTGGTTTGCAGCTCGGAGCTGCTTTTTAGGGCTTGGATTTTTCCAGGTAGCGGAAGAAGTCGCTGCCCGGATCCAGCACCAGCACGTCGCGCTTGTCAGCGAAGCTTTCGCGGTAAGCACGCAGGCTACGGTAGAAGGAGTAGAACTCCTGATCCGTACCATAGGCCGCAGCGTAGATCGAAGCAGCCCGGGCATCACCGTCACCGCGCAACTCTTCGGATTCGCGATATGCCTCAGCCAAAAGCACGCGGCGCTGACGGTCGGCGTCGGCACGAATACCTTCGGCCAGCTCACGACCCTTGGCGCGGTGCTCGCGAGCCTCACGCTCACGCTCGGTACTCATCCGCTCGAACACGCTGCGGTTGACTTCACGCGGCAGATCGATGGCCTTGACCCGCACGTCGACCACCTCGATACCCAACTCACGCTCGGCAGCACGGTTGAGGGTAGCGGTCACGTCTGCCATCAGCGCATCACGCTCACCGGATACCGACTCATGCAGAGTGCGCTTACCGAACTGGTCACGCAGGGAAGCTTCCAGACGACGCGCCAGACGCTCATCAGCGACCTGCTTCATGCCCGAGGTGGACTGATAGAAGCGCTCGGCATCCTTCACCCGCCACTTGGCATAGGCATCGACCATCAGTGCCTTCTTCTCCAGGGTAAGGAAGCGCGACGAGGTCGAATCCAGGGTCAGCAGGCGACCATCGAAGATGCGCACCTGGTTGACGTAAGGAATCTTCACATGCAGACCAGGTTGCACATCAGGCTGAACCACACGACCGAACTGCAGCAATACCGCGCGCTCTGTCTGCGCCACGATATAGAAGCTATTCCATGCCACCAGGGCCACAACCACGGCCACGATCAGGCCGATCAGGGACTTGTTGTTCATCAACGGCCCTCCCGGGTACGCAGGTTACGCTGCGACAGATCGCTGCTCAGCGGCACCGCCGGATCACGCGCTGTCGAATTGCTGCTGTTGGCAGAGCTGGAGGAAGAGGAACCGCCACGGCTGTCGATCATTTTGTCCAGCGGCAGATAGAGCAGGTTGTTCTGCCCCTTGTCGCCAGTGACCAGAACCTTGCTGGTATTGCTCATCAGCTCCTGCATGGTGTCCAGATACAGACGCTCGCGAGTGACTTCCGGTGCCTTGCGGTACTCGGTCACCAGCTTGGTGAAACGGTCAGCCTCACCCTGGGCACGAGCGATGACTTCGTCACGATAACCATTGGCCTCTTCCAGCAGACGCTGAGCTTGACCACGCGCCTCCGGAATCACACCGTTGGCATAGGACTCGGCCTGGTTCTTCTCACGCTGCTCGTCTTCACGGGCGCGAATCACGTCATCGAAGGCTTCCTGAACTTCACGCGGCGCCGCAGCACTCTGGATGTTCACCTGAGTGATGGTGATACCGGTGCGATAGTTGTCGAGGAAACGCTGCAGACGCTCACGCACCTCGCTGGCCATCAGTTCACGACCTTCGGTCAGCACCTGATCCATCTCGGTGGAGCCCACGACGTGGCGCACGGCACTGTCGGTAGCGTGCTGCAGGCTGACTTCCGGCTGGTCGACGTTGAGTACGAAGTCCTGCAGGTTGCTCACGCGGTACTGCACGGTCAGCGGCACCTCGATGATGTTCTCGTCCTCGGTCAGCATGGCGCCCTGCTTGCTGTAAGCGCGCTCACGAGTCACGTTTTCCTGAAACTTGCGATCAATCGGCGGGAAGTAGATGTTCAGGCCGGGACCTACGGTTTCGTGGTATTTGCCGAAGCGCAGCACTACAGCCTGCTCCTGCTCGTCCACCACATAGATCGCACTGTAAAGCCAGACCACCGCCAGCAGGCCGAGGCCAACGAACAGCAGACCGAAGCCACCGCCACCACCGCTGCGCCCGCTATCGTCGTCACCACGTTTCTTACCGCCACCGAACAAGCCGTTGAGGCTTTCTTGCAGCTTGCGGAACGCTTCGTCGAGATCCGGCGGGCCCTGGCGTCCACCGCCTTTGCGGCCGCCCCAAGGGTCTTGATTGTTCGAGTTTCCACCCGGCTCATTCCAAGCCATAGCGTTCTCCGTACTGATAAAGCAAAGGCGCGCCCACGGCGCGCCGGCCAATGCTACCCAAAGCCCTATGGTGACAGCAAAGCCACCGTCCCAGGCTTTATTGCAAAGTATGTTGCTCGATGAAGGCTTGAGGTTCCAAACCTTCGCGACTCACCAGGCGATTGAGCTCGACTCGTGGCAAACGTACCGCCAGCAGACTATGCCCCGACTCGTCATGCTCTTCGCTCTGCACCGCCCCCAGCGCGAAGAACTGCGCACGCAGTCGACCCAAACGTTGCGGCAGCTGCAGCGTGGCGACGAACAAATCTTCACCCAGCAGCTCTGCCACGGCTTGCCGCAGCAGCTCCAGACCACGCCCCTCGCGGGCCGAGAGCCAGACGCGAACCGGCTTACCGTCACCATCACGCTGGATCTGTGGCTCGACACCTTCCAACAAATCCAGCTTGTTGTACACCTCGAGCATCGGCAGCTCGCTCGCTCCGATTTCCTGGAGCACCGCCTGAACCTGCTCGATCTGCGCCATGCGCTCGGGCTCATGGGCATCGATCACGTGCAGCAATAGATCGGAATTGCTCGACTCTTCCAGCGTAGCGCGGAAGGCCTCGACCAGCTTGTGTGGCAGGTGGCGAATGAAGCCCACGGTATCGGCAAGGACGATTGGGCCAAGGTCGTCGAGCTCGAGCCGACGCAGAGTCGGATCGAGCGTGGCGAACAACTGGTCAGCCGCATAGACCTCGGAGGTCGTCAGGGCATTGAACAGCGTGGATTTGCCGGCGTTGGTGTAACCCACCAGCGAAACCGAAGGAATATCCGCACGTTTGCGCCCACGACGTGCCTGCTCACGCTGACTGCGCACCTTCTCCAGCTTCTGCTTGATCTGACGAATGCGCACGCGCAACAAACGGCGGTCGGTTTCCAGCTGGGTTTCACCAGGGCCGCGCAGCCCGATACCACCCTTCTGCCGTTCAAGGTGAGTCCAGCCGCGAACCAGCCGCGTGCTCATGTGATCGAGCTGAGCCAGCTCGACCTGCAGCTTGCCTTCATGGGTACGCGCGCGCTGGGCGAAGATATCGAGAATCAGTCCGGTGCGATCGAGCACACGGCATTCGAAGGCGCGCTCGAGGTTGCGCTCCTGGCTGGGTGTCAGGGTGTGGTTGAAGATGACCAGATCGGCCTCGATGGCCTTGACTTGGTCGCGCAGCTCCTCGACCTTGCCGCTGCCGATAAGGAACTTGGCAGTCAGGCGACTGCTGGGCACGCGAAAGAAAGCGACCATGTCAGCGCCTGCCGACATGGCCAATTCTTGGAACTCCTGGGGATCTTCGCTCGCCTCGGAGTCTTGGCCTTCCAGATGAACCAGGATGGCCCGCTCACCGCCCTCATGACGCTCGAAGAACAATGCGACCCCCTATCAGGCGTTACCCGGCTCGCCATCGGCTTGCTCGGCATCGCCAGCGCTCGGCAGGCGTACCGGACGGCTTGGTACGACGGTGGAAATGGCGTGTTTGTAGACCATCTGGCTGACAGTGTTCTTCAGCAGGATGACGAACTGGTCGAATGACTCGATCTGGCCCTGCAGCTTGATGCCGTTGACCAGATAGATGGAAACAGGGACGCGTTCCTTACGCAGGGTATTCAGGTAAGGGTCTTGTAGCGAATGCCCTTTTGACATGTGCCGCACTCCTTTCGAGGATCAATTCAATAATTTTAGGTAAGTAAACAATGGCTTCAGACCGCCTCACCCCCAAGGATAGACGGCCAGCGGCAAGGTCTCATTTCAATATGGAGACGCTTTCCAGGTATTTCAAGGCGCGAGACAGATTGTCGCAGGCCAGGCTATCCAGCCACTGCAAACCGTCCCAGCCGCGTAGCCAGGTGAACTGACGCTTGGCCAATTGCCGAGTGGCGATAATGCCGCGCTCGACCATCTCGTCCCGGGACAGCTCGCCATCAAGGTATTCCCATACCTGGCGATAACCTACCGCCCGTATAGACGGTAATCCCGCGTGCAAGTCACTTCGTCTACGCAAGGCTTCGACCTCTTCCACGAAACCCTGTTCCAACATCGCCCGAAATCGTTGAGCGATGCGGTCATGCAGAACCTGACGCTGCGCTGGTGCGATAGCAAGCTGAACAACAGTATAGGGTAATTGCCAGGCGCCCGATGTGCCCGTATCGGGATTTCCTGCAGCCTGCCGCCGGCGATGCTCGGTCATGCTCAGGCCACTTGCGCGATAGACCTCCAGCGCCCGGGTCAGACGCTGCGGATCATTGGGATGGATGCGCGCCGCAGACTCCGGATCGACTGCAGCCAACTCCCGATGCAGCACCTCCCAACCCTCGGTCGCCGCTCGCGCTTCCAGCTCGGCGCGGATGACTGGATCAGCGCTGGGCATATCGGCCAAGCCTTCCAGCAGGGCCTTGTAATACAGCATGGTGCCACCGACCAGCAGCGGAATACGCCCACGTGCCGTGCTTTCGGCCATGGCAGCCAGCGCGTCGGCGCGAAACTCCGCAGCCGAATAGCTTTCGGCCGGATCACGAATGTCGATCAGTGCGTGAGGAAACGCCTCAAGCACGCTGCGCTCCGGCTTGGCCGTGCCGATATCCATGCCACGATAGACCAGCGCTGAATCGACGCTGATCAGGTCGCAAGGCAACACGCGGGCGAGTTCCAGCGCCAGATCGGTCTTACCGGCGGCGGTCGGCCCCATCAGGAAGATGGCCGGTGGCAATTGAGCCATCAGCGGCCCCGCAGGAACAGTTTGTCGAGGTCGTCCATGCCCAGCTGCGTCCAGGTCGGACGGCCATGGTTGCACTGCCCGCTGCGCTCGGTCTGCTCCATGTCACGCAGCAGGCCGTTCATCTCAGGAAGGGTCAGACGCCGATTGGCGCGCACCGCACCATGGCAAGCCATGGTTGCCAGCAACTCGTTGAGATACGCCTGGATACGGTCGCTGGTGCCGTACTCCAGCAGATCAGCCAGCACATCACGCACCAGCTGGGTAGCTTCGGCCTGTTTGAGCAGCGCCGGAATCTGTCGAATCGCTACCGTTTCTTCACCCAGGCGCTGCAATTCAAAGCCCAGACGCTGAAACCACTCGCCATGTTCCTCGGCGCAATCTGCTTCACGCTGACTGAGGGCGATGGACTCGGGCACCAGTAGCGGCTGGCCACGCAGTCCTTCACTGGCCATGGCGTGCTTCAGTCGCTCGTAGGTGATGCGTTCGTGAGCCGCGTGCATATCCACCACCACCATGCCCTGGGCATTCTCGGCAAGGATATAGACACCCTTGAGCTGCGCCACGGCGTAGCCGAGCGGCGGAATGTCGCCCTGCTCCTGCGGCATGGGCTGAGCCTGGGCCGCCGGTAATGGCGAAAAATACTCGCGATACGCTGCCTGAGCCTCGCCAGCCGATACACCGGGGCTGCTGGCTGGCTGCTGGTACCCGGCGCCACTCCCACGCCAGGCCGGCTGAACGCTGGAGGCGGGCGTTTCAAGAATGCTGGCGGCCAGGCCCATCTCGCCCTGCGGGCCGAACTCCCCGGCAGCCAGGCCGGTCGGGCGCACCATATGCGATACGGCGGCCGGAGCGGCCACCTGATCCTCTGGGCGGACATCAGCCAGCGCACGATGCAGCGTGCCGTAGAGGAAGTCGTGGACCATCCGACTTTCACGGAAGCGCACTTCGTGCTTGGTCGGGTGCACGTTGACGTCCACCGTCGCCGGATCGATCTCCAGAAACAGCACGAAAGCAGGATGGCGACCGTTGAACAGCACGTCGCGAAAGGCCTGGCGCACCGCATGAGCCACCAGTTTGTCGCGCACCATGCGCCCATTGACATAGAAATACTGCAGATCCGCCTGGCTGCGGGAGAACGTCGGCAAGCCGACCCAACCCCACAAACGCAGACCGCCGCGCTCAATCTCGATTGGCAGCGCCTGCTCAAGGAAGGCCGACCCACAAACCGAGGCGACACGACGCGCGCGGCTCATCTCGTCACCGGCCTCGTGCAGGCTGAGCACGGTTTTGCCGTTATGACGCAGATGGAAGCCGACATCGAAGCGCGCCAGCGCCAGGCGCTTGATCACTTCCTGCAGGTGGTCGAATTCGGTTTTCTCGGCGCGCAGGAATTTGCGCCGCGCCGGGGTATTGAAGAATAGGTCACGCACTTCCACCGAGGTGCCCACCGGGTGCGCAGCAGGCTGCACCCGTGGCTCCATGTCGCGCCCTTCGGTTTCAACCTGCCAGGCCTGATCGGCATCGGCGGTACGCGAGGTCAGGGTCAGGCGTGATACCGAACTGATCGACGCCAGCGCCTCGCCACGAAAACCCATGCTGAGCACGGCTTCGAGGTCTTCGAGCTCACGAATCTTGCTAGTGGCGTGGCGCGCCAGTGCCAGGGGCAGGTCGTCCGGTGCGATACCGCCACCATCATCGCGCACTTTGAGCAGCTTGACGCCGCCTTGCTCGACTTCGACATCGATACGCCGAGCACCTGAGTCCAGGCTGTTCTCCAGCAGCTCCTTGGCTACCGACGCCGGGCGCTCGACCACCTCGCCCGCAGCGATCTGGTTGGCCAGGCGCGGGCTGAGCAAATGAATACGGGACATGTCACTCACTACTGGGCCGCCAGCGCTGTGGCGGGTATATGCAATGTCTGGCCTACCTTGATCACGTCGCCATTGAGCTTATTAGCGCTGCGCAGCGACGCCAGGCTGATCTGGTAACGCTGGGCGATCAGCGCCAGGCTCTCGCCACGCGCCACAACGTGCTCACGCGGGCCAGCAGCGATCTTGCCTTCATCACGCAGCCAGGCGACGTAAGTACCGGGCGGCGGATTTTCGTGGAAGAACTGCTTGACCCCGGAAGTGATCGAACGCGCCAGCGCCTGCTGATGATTGGCGGTGTGCAACTTCTTCGCTTCGTTGGGGTTGGAGATGAAGCCGGTCTCCACCAGGATCGAGGGAATATCCGGCGATTTCAGCACCATGAAGCCCGCCTGCTCGACGCGACGCTTGTGCAGCGGGGTAATACCGCCCATGTTCGACAGCACCTTCTGACCGACGTTGAGGCTGGAGGAGAGCGACGCGGTCATCGACAGGTCCAGCAACACGCCAGCGAGCATCTTGTCCTTGTCGTCGAGGCTGACGTTGCCAGCCCCGCCGATCAGGTCGGACTGGTTCTCGGCGTCGGCCAGCCAGCGCGCGGTCTCGGAGGTAGCGCCGCGTTCGGACAGGGCATAGACCGAAGCACCGAATGCCGAGGAGCGCGGCGCGGCATCGGCATGAATGGACACGAACAGGTCGGCGCCTTTCTTGCGCGCGATCTCGGTACGCTTGCGCAGCGGAATGAAGTAGTCGCCGGTACGCACCAGTTCACCACGGAAGCCTTTCTCGGCGTTGATCTGCCGCTGCAGCTCCTTGGCGATGGCCAGGGTCACGTTCTTTTCATACTGGCCCTTGACCGGCGACAGCGCGCCAGGGTCCTCGCCACCATGGCCGGCATCGATGGCGACGACGATGTCGCGCTTGCCATTGGGAACGGGTGTCAGCTTGGGCGGAGGCTGGGTCGGAGTAACCGGCACCGGCGGCGCACTAGCGGCAACGCTGGGCGCCTGAGTGGCGGGCGGCGCACTGCCCTGATCAAACAGATCGACGACCAGGCGATGGCCGTACTGCTGATTCGGCGCCAGGGTGAAGCTCTTCGGTGAGACAGGCGCGGAAAGGTCGATGACCACCCGCAGGTCATCAGCGCTACGCTGAGCCGAGCGCACACCGGTAATCGGGGTGTTGGCGAGGGAAAGTTGCTCGAGATTGGTGGCTAACTTAGCGCCACTGACGTCGATAACGATGCGATCAGGCGCGGCCAGGGTGAACACGCTGTGCTGCACCGGGCCGGACAAATCGAAGACCAGACGGGTATTGTCAGGAGCACGCCACAGGCGCACACCACGCACATCGGAGGCAGCAAACGCCTCGGCGGCCAGGGCCGCCAACAATACCCCAACAGCGGTAACCAGCGCGCCTATGCGCATAACCAACCCCATCGCTTTTTATTCATTCCTTGCTGCTCAGAGCCTTGCACCAGGCCTCCCCTCGAGCCCCATGCCCCTGCAGCAATAGCGAACGGCCGCTCGCTTGGGGGCTAATGGTAATGTCCAGGTCGGGCTTTGGCAAAACGCCCGCGCCACGCTGCGGCCATTCGATCAGGCACAAAGCGTCACCTTCGAAGTAATCGCGGATACCGAGAAACTCCAGTTCCTCCGGGTCAACCAGGCGATAGAGGTCGAAATGAAAGGCGCGCACATCACCGATTTCGTAGGGCTCGACCAGGGTAAAGGTCGGGCTCTTGACCGCACCGGCATGGCCCAGACCACGCAGAATGCCGCGGGAAAGGGTGGTTTTGCCGGCGCCCAGGTCGCCATGCAGATAAATGATGCCGACGCCGTCACTGACTTCAGCGATCCGCGCACCCAAGGCCAGCATCACTGCCTCGTCAGCCGCTTCGAACTTCACTTCACACAAGGGCACAACTCCTCCAATAACTGACGAATGGTGCCGGGTAGATCACCAGCAGCCAACCCACGCCCCTGCGCGGCGAGCACCTCGCCAGCTCGCGCATGCAGCCATACCGCCAGACAGGCAGCATCGTATGCCGCCATTCCTTGCGCCAGCAGCGCCCCGGTCAAGCCCGCCAAGACATCACCCAAACCCGCCCCGGCCATCGCCGGGTGACCACGATCACACAACGCCAGGCGCCCGTCCGGCGCTGCAATCAAACTGCCGGCGCCCTTGAGGACGACTACCAGCCCGAAGCGCTGCGCCAGGGCTCGCGCCGCAGCCGGCCTATCAGCCTGAAGCTCGGCGGTCTCGACGCCGAGCAAGCGCGCGGCTTCACCGGGATGAGGGGTCAGCACGCCCTGGCGCGGCCCTGCGACCTGGCCAGCAGCCAGAAGATTCAGTGCATCGGCATCCCAGACCTGCGGCACCTCGAGAGTGCAGACGCCTGACAACAGGCTGCGCGACCAAGCCCCCTGCCCCAGGCCAGGGCCTACTACGCAGACATCGGCACGCTCGATCAGTGCCACCAGCTGATTGGCCGAGGCCACCGCAGCGCACATGATCTCAGGCCGCCGCATCAGTGCTGCAGCGACATGCTCGGCTCGCGTCGCCAGAGACACCAGCCCGGCGCCAGCACGCAGTGCGCTGTCGGCACACAACAGCGCCGCGCCGCCCATACCCAGGTCGCCACCGACCACCAGCAGGTGGCCAAACTGGCCCTTGTGCGCCACCGGCGAACGCGCGGCCAGACGCGGCAGATTGGCCGGATCGAGACGCCAAGCTTCGCTGGCAGCGCCAGCCAATAGCTGAGCATCACCCTGCAGATCGTCGAACTGCAGCTCACCGCACAACTCCGGGCCGACGCCCGTCAGCAGGCCGAGCTTGAGAGCGATGAAGGTCACGGTCAGATCGGCGCGTACCGCCACACCCAGGCGTGCGCCGCTGTCAGCGTGCAAACCAGAGGGGATATCCACGGCGAGTACCGGCAGTGCGCTCTGATTGAGCATGCGGATCGCCTGGGCATACGGTTCCCGCACGGCACCCGCCAGGCCCGTACCGAGCAACGCATCGACCACGACACCGGCCAAGGGGGCGCACTCGCTCCACGGCAGAATCGCCACACCGGCATTCCTGGCCTCGGCGCAAGCCTGGGCGGCGTCACCACTCAGCGCTGCCGAATCACCCACCGCCAGCACCCGCACGCGCCAGCCAGCGCGCTGCGCCAGGGCAGCGATCAGATAGCCATCACCGGCATTGTTGCCACGCCCGGCCAGCACCGTGATTTCCCCCGCATCCGGCCAGCGTCTACGCAGGGCGCGCCAAGCCGCATGGGCAGCGCGCTGCATCAACTCGAAACCAGGCGTGCCGGCTGCGATCAGCTGCGCGTCCAGCGTTCGCACCTGCTCGGCACTGTGCAGGCTCAAGGGTAAAGAGGCAGAAAGTGGATGCATGACTCGCTCACGACGGATGTCTGGCAGAATTATACCCACGTCCATCGCCTGCGCCCGCCCATGTCCGATCAAACCCTCGACCTCAACGCCCTCGCCCTGTCCATCAAGGACTGGGGGCGTGAGCTGGGCTTTCAGCAGGTCGGCATCACCGATGTCGAGCTGGGCGAGCACGAGGCGCACTTGCAACGCTGGCTCGACGCCGGCTACCAGGGCGAAATGGACTACATGGCCGCTCACGGCAGCAAACGCTCGCACCCGGATGAGCTGGTGCCCGGCACCCTGCGCGTGGTGTCCCTGCGCATGGATTACCTGCCCGGTGATACGCAGATGGCCCAGCGGCTGAAGGAGCCAGAACAGGCCTACGTGTCGCGCTATGCCCTGGGCCGCGACTACCACAAGCTGATCCGCAAGCGCCTGCAGCAGTTGGCCGAACGCATCCAGCAGCAGATCGGCCCGTTCGGCTACCGCGCCTTCGTCGACAGCGCTCCGGTGCTGGAAAAGGCCATCGCCGAAAAGGCAGGCCTCGGCTGGATCGGCAAGAACACCCTGGTGCTCAACCGCAAGGCGGGCAGCTATTTCTTTCTCGGCGAACTGTTCGTCGATCTACCTCTGCCGGTGGACGCCGCGCATGCCAGCGAACATTGCGGACGCTGCAGCGCGTGCATGGACATCTGCCCCACGGCAGCCTTCGCCGCTCCTTATGTACTGGATGCCCGGCGCTGCATCTCCTACCTGACCATCGAGCTGAAAGGCTCGATCCCGGTAGAGCTACGCGCGCCCATCGGCAACCGGGTGTTCGGCTGTGATGACTGCCAGATCGTCTGCCCCTGGAATCGCTTTGCCCGTCCTACCGAGCAGGGCGACTTTCAGCCACGTCATGGTTTGGACAACAGCGGCCTGGCCGAACTGTTCCTGTGGACGGAAGAGGAGTTTCTCAGCCGAACCGAGGGTTCGCCGCTGCGCCGCGCCGGCTACGAGCGCTGGCTGCGTAACCTGGCGGTCGGCCTGGGCAATGCGCCTTCGACCATTCCGGTGCTGCAGGCCCTGCAAGCGCGCCGCGAGCACCCGTCGGAACTGGTGCGCGAACATGTCGAGTGGGCGCTGGAGCGACACGGCGCCTTGTAGCCCGAATGAAACCCGGGAGTAGCGCCGCCTGTTTCCCCGGATTGCATCCGGGCTACGGTACTTTGCCTCTCAGACCTTGAGGAAGTGCTTACGGTAGTGGCGCAGCTCGGCAATGGACTCGCGGATGTCGTCCAACGCCTGGTGCGTGCCGGTTTTCTGGAAGCTGTCCTTGACCTCCGGCGCCCACATGCCGGCCAGAATTTTCAGGGTCGAGACGTCCAGATAGCGGTAGTGAAAGTAGGCTTCCAGGGCCGGCATGTACTTGTAGAGGAAGCGGCGATCCTGGCCAATACTGTTACCGCAGATCGGTGATTTGCCCTTCGGCACCCACTGTTCAAGAAAGGCGATGGTCTGCGCTTCAGCCATGGCGCTGTCGATACGGCTCTCACGCACGCGCTGGGTCAGACCACTCTGACCATGGGTGCGGGTGTTCCACTCGTCCATGCCGGCCAGGGTCTCGTCGCTCTGATGAATGGCGATCACCGGCCCCTCGGCGAGCACGTTCAGCTCGCTGTCGGTGACGATGGTGGCCATCTCGATGATCACATCGCGCTCCGGCTCCAGGCCGGTCATTTCCAGGTCGATCCAGATCAGGTTATTGGGGTTTTGCATGGTGGGGGCTCCTAGACTCAGGCGCCAAGTCTAGCGGATATCCGCCTCCTTGATCTGCCAGAGAAACAGCGCGGTCTGCCGCCCTTCGTTGACCTCCAGCAGCCGGTCGGCCGGCGCCCCGGGAATCTCGAAGGTATTGCTGATCAGCCAGCTGCCAGCGCCCATCTCGGCCTGGGCCTTGGCCCAGAGACGGGTCATCGGCACCGGCGAGAGAAAGCAGTACACGACGTCGAAGCACCCCAGGTCGACGCGCCAGATATTGCGATAGCGGATGCTGCAATTTTCCTGTAGCAGACAGCGCAACCAGGCGACAACGAACAGCAGCGGCGCTGTTTCGACACCGACGAACTGGCCGCGAGGGAACTGTCGAGCCAGTTGCAGCAAGGTGCCAGCGGTGCCGCAGCCCAGGTCGACGAAGCGCAATGGCGGCTCGCGCTCGCTCAAAAATTGCTGCAGACGCTGCTGCGCCTTACGCCCGCTCAAGTACAGCGGCACCTGCTCACGCCAGCTGTTCCAGTTGACCAAAAGCATCAGCACGAAGCCCAACAGGAACAGCCATGCCGGCATATCGATGCGCTGCACCACCAACAATGCCGGCAGGAACGCCAGGTTTATCCACAGCCACCAACGCGACAGGCCCAGGCGCCAGCCGATCCCGGCAGCCAGAATGCCCTGCAGCAAAGCCACCGAAAACAGCGACATGCGCCAAGGCAGCAAGGCCAACAGATAGACCAGCACCACCACCAGCGCAATGGCCAACCCTTGCGCCAAAAGAGCGCGCAGCACCGGTAGCCGCAGCACCGCTCTCTCCCCGCCTGTCATCATTGCCAGCCCCTGCTCCTGACAGCCGAATGGCTACCGAGCGCTCATGCTAAACTCGCCGCGATCAACACTCCACTACCCCCCCCGGAAACTCCATGGCCAAACGCCAACTCAACCGCCGCCAGAGCTGGCGTATCGAAAAGATTCAAGGCGAACGCGCCGCTCGCGCCGCCAAGCGCGAATCGAAGGCAGTGGAAGCACTGGAAGGCGGCGACCTGGGCCCTGAGCAGACCGGCCTGGTCATCGCTCACTTCGGGGTGCAGGTAGAGATCGAGGGTTTGCAGGGCGAGCTGGCCGGCCAGATCTTTCGCTGTCACCTGCGCGCCAACCTGCCGGCGCTGGTCACTGGCGACCAGGTAGTCTGGCGGCCCGGCAATCAGGGTGATGGCGTCATCGTTGCGCAACTGCCGAGAAACAGCGAGCTGTGCCGCCCCGACATGCGCGGCCAGCTCAAGCCGGTGGCTGCCAACGTCGACCAGATCGTTATCGTCTTCGCTCCGCTACCCGAGCCGCACGCCAACCTGATCGACCGCTATCTGGTCGCCGCCGAGCATGCCGGCATTCGCCCCCTGCTGCTGCTGAACAAGGCCGACCTGATCGACGAGCAGAACAAGGTAGCGCTGGATGCCCTGCTCACGGTCTATCGCCAGCTGGAGTATCCGCTGCTGGAAGTCTCGGCCCATCAGGGCGATGGCATGGAGCAACTGAAGAAACATCTGGATGGCAACGTCAGCGTATTCGTCGGCCAGTCCGGTGTTGGTAAATCATCCCTGGTCAACGGCCTGCTGCCCGGCGTCGACACCCGTGTCGGCGCGTTGTCGGAACTGACCGGCAAGGGCACGCACACCACCACCACGGCGCGCCTGTTCCATTTCCCCGGCGGCGGTCAGCTGATCGACTCCCCCGGCATTCGCGAGTTCGGCCTGGGCCATGTCAGCCGCGATGATGTGGAGGCAGGCTTCATCGAGTTCCACGACCTGCTTGGCCGCTGTCGCTTCCGCGATTGCAAGCACGACCGCGAGCCTGGTTGCGCACTGCTGCAGGCCCTGGAAGACGGTCGCGTGCAGCCGCAGCGGATGGCCAGCTACCGGCACATCCTCGCCAGCCTGCCGCAGGACGATTACTGATTGTTCAGCTGATCGAGCGGGCTGTTGCCATTCTCGAAGATGTTCAAGCGCTCACGCAGTTGATCGGCCGGTAGCGCTTCGGCGGGCGGCCCTGGCGGAGTACCGGCGGGTGCCGCCTCCTGCGTTGCCGGCTCTGCACCAGCGCCCTGCTCGCCCTCGATCGCACGCTGCGCCTTCTTGGTCAGCACGACGATATCGATGCGCCGATTGACGGGATTGAACGGATCCTCGCGGTCAAACAGGGCCGACGAGGCGTAGCCGACGACGCGCGCCACCTGCTCGTCTGGATACCCACCCGCCACCAGGGTGCGTCTCGCCGCATTCGCGCGATTGGAGGACAGCTCCCAGTTGCCAAAATCGCCACGTCCGGAAAAGGGCTTGGCGTCGGTATGGCCGCTGACGCTGATCTTGTTCGGCACCGCGCGAATGGTGTCGGCCATGGCCAGCAAGATGTCTTCGAAATAAGGCTGAAGGTCAGCACTGCCGAGGGCGAACATGGGCCGATTCTCGGCGTCCATGATCTGAATGCGCAGGCCATCCTGGGTGATCTCGAACAGGATCTGGTCCTTGAAGCGCTGCAGCTCGGGGTTTTCCTCGACCTTGTTCTGCAGCTCCTGCAACAGCAGTTCCAGGCGCTCCTGCTCCATTTTTTCAGCCAGGGTTTCGATCTGATCCGTGCTTACGCCAGTCTCATCCGGCTGGCTCTCCGGTGTCTCGGAGACGTCCGGGTTGAGCGTGCGCTCGGGCGCCGGCGTCGGCGTACCGCCCAGGTCGATGGCGTAGGGGCTGGCACTTTCGGTGAAGCCGATGGGGTCTTGGAAGTAACCGGAAATCGCGCGTTTCTGTTCCGGCGTGGCCGACGACATCAGCCACATCACCAGGAAGAACGCCATCATGGCGGTAGCAAAGTCGGCGAACGCGATCTTCCAGGCACCGCCATGGTGCCCGCCAGCGGTCTTCTTGACCCGCTTGACGATGATGGGTTGGTTATTTTCCATGGCTTAGTTGCCGCGCATGGCCTGCTCGAGCTCACTGAAGCTCGGGCGATGCGCCGGATACAGCACCTTGCGCCCGAACTCGACAGCCAGGGTCGGCGGCATGCCGGACGCGGACGCGACCAGCGTCGCCTTGATCGACTCGTAGAGGTTCAGCTCTTCCTTGGCGTCATGCTCCAACGCCCCGGAAAGCGGGCCGAAGAAACCGTAAGAAGCGAGAATACCGAGGAAGGTACCGACCAGCGCCGTACCCACCTTCTCACCGATCTGCGCGTTGTCCGCCTCGGCGAGAATCGACATGGTGATCACGATACCCAGTACCGCCGCGACAATACCCATGGCCGGCATGCCGTCGGCGACCTTGGCCACTGCGTGTGCCGGATGCTCCACTTCCTCCTTGAGGCTGGCCAGCTCCATGTCGAACAGGCCTTCCAGCTCGTGCGGCGCCATGTTGCCGGAGGACATGATACGCAGGTAGTCGCAGATGAACGCCGTCATCCGCGCATCCTTGAGCACGCCGGGATACTTGCTGAAGATCGGGCTGGCGTTGGGATCTTCAACGTCAGCCTCGATGGCCATCATGCCCTCGCGGCGACTTTTGTTGAGTATCTCGTAAAGCAGCTTGAGCACTTCGAGGTAATAGGCATGAGTGAAACGACTGCCGAACATGCTCAGCGACTTCTTGAACACGGTCATGAACATGCTGCCGGGGTTGGCCTGCAGGAATGCCCCGAGCGCCGCACCACCGATAATCATTACTTCGAAGGGGTGGACCAATGCCATCAGGTGCCCGCCCGATAGCACGAACCCACCGAATACGCAGCCGAAAACGACGATGATGCCTATGATTTTTGCCATGGAAGAAACGCTTGAAGAGCCTAGAGGATGGGTTATTAAAAACAACCCTTCTAATTATCGGAGCTTATACGCCAGACTATAGCCAGTTATGGTCAAAAGCCAGTTTCGACTCGAGCCAATATGTCGACGTCAAAATCCCTGCCACGCACGCTGGATGCCTGGGTACAACAGCTGGGCAAGTTGCCACTGCCAATCGAGCAGCAGCAGCATTTGCGTCTGCGTCGCATCCTTGCCGACAGCCGCCGAACCTGGCGCGAAATTGCCGAGGCGATAGAGGCGAGCCCCTCCTTTGCGCTGCAGGTACTGCGTGAAGCCAACCAGTCGAGCAACAGCCTCAGCGACCCTGCTGAAAGCGTCGAAACCGCTCTTTCGCGTCTGGGCCTGAGTCGCTGCGAAGCCCTTCTCAATCAGGCGCCCGCCCTACCAGAAAGCGACATACCTCTTGCATTCAAGCAGATCTTGCTGATCAGCCAACATGCCAGCCAACAGGCACGCGGCTTGTTCGGCGCACGCCTGGCGCGCCTGTGGAATGAACTGCATGGCTGCAGCCTACTGTTTCTCTCGCCCATCTGGCCGCTGCTGTGCGCCCACCCTCAACTCTTCGAAGCGTGGGAACAACGCGTACTGCTCAAAGGCGAGCGCCCTGCCGTTGTCGAGAAGGAATTGCTCGGGGTCAGCTTGATCCAGCTGTGCGTCAAACTGGCCGAGCGCTGGCGTCTGCCCGAGTGGATCGTTCGCGGCTACCGCTTGCTGGAGCGAGATCGGCGCCAGTTGGTCAAGGCGCTGCACATCGCCCGCGACAACGAGCACCCCTTGCATCAACAGCAGATGCTCGACGCCGACACGCCCCTGCGCCATTGGCTCACTCACCCGAGCAACTGCGTGCTGCTGGCCAACGGCCTGGCGGTGGCGGCGCACCAGGCCTGGGATACCGCACACTGCCTGCGCTGGCAGCGGCTGACCGGGCTGTACCTGCAGATTCCCCTGAGCGAACTGCAGCAGGAAGTGCACCAGCATGCTGTGAGCAGCGCTCGCCAGCCCCACGACAGCACACTCTGGCATCCGGCCCAGGCGCTGATCTGGCCTTGGCACGTTCATCGCCTCAGACCAGCCGTGAGCGCGACAGCACCGCCCAAACGTGATGACCTCGCTGCCTGGCGCCAGCACTGTGCACGCCTGCTCGCCGACCCCAGTACTTTTGCCAACGTGCCGCAGCTGACTGCCTGCGCCCGCGACGCCCTGCAAGCCTGCGGCCTCAAGCGCGTGCTGCTGCTACTTGCCGATCGCCAGCACACCCGCCTGCTAACCCAACAGCAAGCGGGCCTTGATGTCAGCGCAGCTGGCCTCAGCCTCGACCCAGCACAGAGCAAGGTGCTGAAGCGCCTGCTCAGCGAGCCAGGACAACTGCGCCTGACGCCCGGCAATGTGGCGCAGTTTTCGGCACTGCTGCCGGGCAACCTTAAGGCCCTGTTCCCCAGCGAGCACCTGCTGCTGCGCTCCCTGGCCAATAACGGTCGGGTGGTGATGCTGGTCGTGGCCGACCAGGGCGGCCAACCGCTCAATGACGTCTGCCTGCAGGCGTTCGGCAAGACCGTACAGTGCATCGAACGCGCGCTTGGTAGCTTTTCCAGACGCGGGCGCTGAAACGACCTGTTTCCGCTACAATCGACCTCTTTTCATACGAGGAGGCCGTCATGTCCGCCTTCGACAACCTGCCACTGGTGATCGAGCCGGCCGAACTGGCCGAGCGCCTGGACGCCCCCGATCTGATCCTGCTCGACCTGAGCAGCGCGGCACGCTATGCAGCCGGTCATATCCCCGGCGCGCGCTGGGTCGATGCCAAGCGCACGCAGCTAGGCCAGCCGCCTGCTCCCGGTCTGCGCCCCGAACGCTCCGAACTGGAAGCGTTGTTCGCCGATATCGGTCACCACCCGGATGCCACCTATGTGGTCTACGACGATGAAGGCGGCCCCTGGGCCGGTCGTTTCATCTGGCTGCTCGACGTGATTGGCCATCAGCACTACCACTTTCTCAACGGCGGCTTGCAGGCCTGGATCGGCGACGGCCTCGAACTGAGCCAGGAGGCACCGAGCGTAGCGCACAGCGAAGTGCAACTGACGCTCAGCGATGCTCCCACTGCAACCCGCGACTACCTGCAGTCGCGCCTGGGCCACAGCGACCTGGCCATCTGGGACGTACGTGGCGCGGATGAATACCGCGGCGAGAAACTGAGTTCGGCACGCGGCGGGCATATCCCCGGCGCCACTCATTTCGAGTGGACGGCCGGCATGGACCCGCAACGCGGCATGCGCATCCGCACCGATATCGCCGAAATTCTGCAAGGCCTGGGCATCACGCCCGACAAGGAAGTGATCACCCACTGCCAGACTCATCGCCGCTCTGGCTTCAGCTACGTGGTCGCCAAGGCGCTCGGTTACCCACGCGTGAAGGCCTATGCCGGCTCTTGGTCCGAGTGGGGCAACCTACCCGACACGCCAATCGAACGCTGAGCGCATCGGCAATCAGATCTCCCCGGCCTGGCCATGCAAGTGCCGGTTCAGAACCCTCAAGGAAACACGATGAAACAACGTCTCTTTATCCTCAGCCAGTACCTGCTGCCTCATCACCTGCTGTCGCGCCTGATCGGCTGCGTTGCCGAATGCCGTATCGGCTGGCTGAAGAATCCGCTGATCTCGTGGTTCGCCAAGCAATACCAGGTCAACATGAGCGAAGCGCAAGTCGAAGACCTGCGCGCCTTCGAGCACTTCAACGCCTTTTTCACCCGCGCCCTGAAAGATGGCGCCCGCCCGTTGGATGAAACCCCCGGCGCCATTCTCAGCCCCGCCGACGGCGCCATCAGCCAACTTGGCGCCATCGAGCACGGCCGCATTTTCCAGGCCAAAGGCCACAGCTTCAGCGTTGTCGAACTGCTCGGCGGCGATGCCGAGCGCGCAGCACCGTTCATGGGCGGCCAATTCGCCACCGTGTACCTGTCGCCGAAGGATTACCACCGCGTGCATATGCCGCTGGGCGGCACGCTGAAGGAAATGGTCTACGTACCGGGCCGCCTGTTCTCGGTCAACCAGACCACCGCGGAAAACGTGCCCGAGCTGTTCGCGCGCAACGAGCGCGTGGTCTGCCTGTTCGACACCGAGCGCGGGCCGATGGCCGTGGTACTGGTCGGTGCGATGATCGTTGCCAGCGTCGAAACCGTATGGGCCGGCCTGGTCACGCCGCCCAAGCGTGAGCTGAAGAGCACCCGCTACGACGCGCAGGCGCGCGAGCCGATCGAGCTGGCCAAAGGTGCGGAGATGGGTCGTTTCAAGCTGGGCTCCACCGCCATCGTTCTGTTCGGCCCGAATCAGGTGCAATGGGCTCAGGAGCTGGACGCCGGCAGCGCGGTGAGCATGGGCCAACTGCTCGGCAACGCTCAAGACTGAAAACGAAAAACAGGAACCCGCGTATCGACCGTTTGGTCATAGATACGTACTCTGCCTGGGTGCCCGTCCATGTGGACGGGCTGCCAGCACAGCCAGATGCTGCTAGAGTTCGAAAGACTATTACTAGAGCCGCTTGATAGTGCGTGGCCGGAGCCTCCGAGTTTGATGGATAAACAGAGTACCCACCTTCAACTGTTGCGCGTTCCCACGCCAAGCAAGCAGAGCCTCGGTTTCTGCGACGGCAGCCCCCGCGATCTGAAACGCTGGATCGCAGGCCTGCCCAAGGCGAACATCGGTGAAACCGCACGGCAGTTGTATCAGAGCCTGGTGGAACTCAACCAATTCCTCACCCCCTCGGAAAATCGCCTGCAACTGCTTGAGCTGCTGCGCCCGGAGGTCAGCTACGTATGCCAGCATCTGGAGCGTCACTTCCTCAACCAGGCCATCGTCCTCGACGAGCGCCCACGCAAGGTAGCCAACCTGTGCCAGGCGCTGCAGAACCACCTGGCCGTCGGCTACAAACTGATCATTTCCCGCGTTATCAGCCGTAGCGGCAAGGATCGCGACCAACTGCTCGCCGTCTCTCTGCAGCGCGCCAGCCACAGTCTTTGCAGCCCACTGATCCGCGCCAGCCAGCTTTACTGCCCGGTGCCAGAAGGGCTGTGGCTGGAGCTGCACCAGCTGTATCAGATCGCCTGCGAACAAGGCCTGCAACGCCAGGTCATTCGTGACCCGCTGGCTCGCCATACCCAGGGACTGAGCACCGAGCAGTCCTACGTGACCGCGCTGCTGCTGGGCTGCGCCCGCACCAACCAGATGCGTCAGAACGGCATCGCCCGCCTGGCAGAAGCACTGGAACCCTGGAGCACACTGGTCAAGCTGCAGCCGGGCGATCATCCGGATAGCCTGTTCGTGCTGGCACCACAGATCGACGGCCCGCCACGCTACAAATCGCTGTACCAGAGCAGCGAACTGCACAACCTGCTGGGCATCGACACTCAGCCGCTGGTCGATGCGATCAAGGAATACCTCGAACTATCGGAAGAAGAGCGCAGCAAATCGCGCCTGATGATTCCGGAAGGCATCAGCCTCGATTTGCTGCAACACGTCGCAGCGGCCTGGGGAGACATCGCCGAGCGCACCTTCCAGCGCACCGCGGGCCACGGCAACCTGACCCTGTGCATCGGCATGACCGCATTGCATTTCTTCCTTTCCGGAAAGCGCTCGTTCGCCGAAGTGCTCAAGCGCCCGGTCGAGCTAGGGGCCGCGGTGTTCAAACCCACGACCGGCGAGCCCGATGTCTGGTCGAACGCCTTCGACGCCCAGCGCAGTGCGGTTGACGAAATTCATTTCGAAGAAATCCAGTACACCAAAGTGACGCCTGGCGAACAGGCGCAGCCGGCGAACAATGGCGAGGAGTACCCGACCTTCCCGCTGGCCATCGTCAATCACAGTCCTGGCGGCTACTGCCTGTCCTGGCCCAAGGACGTGCCCAGCCAACTGCAAGCCGGCGAGTTGCTTGGCGTGCAGGATAGCCCGAGCCAGGGCTGGAGCGTGGCCATCGTGCGCTGGATTCGTCAGGTTCGCGGTGGCGGCACGCAGATGGGCATCGAACTGATCGCCCCGCATGCACGCCCGTGCGGCCTGCAGCTGCTGCGCAAAGCCGAGCAGAACAGCCAGTATCTGCGCGCCCTGCTGCTGCCGGAAATCAGCGCCATTTCCCGCCCTGCCAGCCTGATCACACCGCGCCTGCCGTTCCAGGAGGGCAGCAAGGTGCTGATCAACGATCACGGCGAGGAGCACCGTGCCGTGCTCACCCGCAGACAGGTCAGCACCGGAAGCTTCAGCCAGTTCGAGTATCGCCGCGTGGGCGAAGAAGAAGGCGCAGCCGGGACACCGGTCACAGCCTCGCAAAGCCAGAAGCCTGCCGGGGAGGAAGATTTTGACTCACTCTGGAAGTCGCTGTAGGCTCCAGCGAACTCACCATTTGTCGCCTTTTCGCGTCCGTTCGGCGCGGTATTGACTCCTCTATGGCCATCGAAAAAAAAACCATCCGCCTGCTGATTCTCGAAGACTCGCAGAACGAAGCTGAGCGCCTGGTTAGTTTGTTCCGCAACGCCGGTCACGCCACACGCGTGCATCGTTTGACCTCCAGCGATGACCTTGCAGAAACCCTGCAACAAACCTGGGATCTGCTGATCTGCGCGCCGAGCAGCGAGCACCTCGACCCCAGCGAGGCGATTACCGCCATCCGCCGCCAGGCCAAGGACATCCCGGTCATCCAGCTGATCGAAGACAACGACTCCGAGATCATCACCGAGGCACTGCTGTTCGGCGCCCAGGATGCACTGCCGCAAGGCGAGGACGAGCGCCTGGTGCTGGTGGCCAAGCGCGAGCTGGCCAACCTTGAAGAACGCCGCGCCCGCCGTGCCGCAGAAGTGGCACTGCGCGAGGCGGAAAAACGCTGCCAGCTGCTGCTGGAAAGCTCGGTGGACGCCATCACCTACGTCCACGACGGCATGCATATCTACGCCAACCGCGCGTACCTGGAACTGTTCCGCTACGAAGATGGCGAAGAGCTCGAAGGCATGCCGATGATCGATCTGATCGCCAGCGCCGATCACGGGGCCTTCAAGGATTTCCTGAAGAACTACCAGAGCGCCGAAGGCCATGCCGAGCTCAACTGCCAGGGCGTGCGCGACGACGGCAGTAGCTTCGCTGCGCAGATGAGCTTTTCGCCTGCCACCTACGACGGCGAGCCGTGCATTCAGGTGGTGATCCGCGCGGAAACCTCCAACGCCGAACTGGAAGAGAAACTGCGAGAGATCAGTAGCCAGGACCTGGTCACCGGCCTGTTCAACCGCAACCATTTCCTCGAACTGATGGACAATGCCGCCGAACGCGCCGTCAGCACCGGCCAGCCCTCGACCCTCGCGTACATCCGCGTCGACCGCTACGCCGGCATGCAAGGCGAAATCGGCCTGGCCGGCATCGACCTGCTGTTGACCGATCTGACCGGCCTGCTGCGCGCGCACTTCCCGGCGGAAACCCAGCTGGCCCGCTTCGGTGACGATGTGTTCGCCGCCCTGCTTCCGGGCCAGACGCCCGAGCAGTGCGAAGCCAGCCTGACGACGCTGCTGAAGAAAGTCGAAGGCCATTTGTTCGACGTCAGCGGCCGCACCGCCCAGACCACCTTGTCGATTGGCGTAGCCGGCCTCAGCGAGAAAACCGCCAAGGCGCAGGAAGTCATCGACCGTGCGCACCGTTGCGCCGATGAGCTCAGCGACGGTAACGCCATCAAGCTGTTCAACCCGGCCGACGAACTGGCCGCCGCCGCCAACCGCGGCAACCTGCTGGCGATGGTGCAGCAAGCACTGGAGAACAACAGCTTCCGCCTACTGTTCCAGCCGATCATCAGCCTGCGTGGCGATGCCCACGAACACTACGAAGTACTGCTGCGCCTGCTCAGCCCGCAGGGCGAAGAGGTGCCGCCTACGCAGTTCCTCGCAGCCGCCAAGGACGCCGGGCTGGGCGAGAAGATCGACCGCTGGGTGATCCTCAACTCGATCAAGCTGCTGGCCGATCACCGCTCCAAAGGTCACAACACGCGCCTGTTCGTCCACCTGTCCAGCGCCAGCCTGCAGGACCAGACCCTGCTGCCCTGGCTCAGCGTGGCACTCAAGGCGGCGCGACTGCCGTCGGACTCACTGGTATTCCAGTTCAGCGAGCCGGATGCCATCGCCTACCTGAAACAGGCCAAGGCACTGACCCAAGGCCTGGCGGAGCTGCACTGCAAGGCGGCCCTGAGCCAGTTCGGCTGTGCGCTGAATCCGTTCAACACGCTCAAACACCTGCAAGTGGACTTCGTCAAAGTCGACGGTTCCTTCTCCCAGGACCTGACCAGCGCGGACAACCAGGAAGCGCTGAAGACGCTGCTCAGCAGCCTGCACGCCCAGGCCAAGCTGACCATCGTGCCCTTCGTCGAGAGCGCCAGCGTGCTTGCCACGCTGTGGCAGGCCGGGGTCAACTTCATTCAAGGCTACTACCTGCAGGGTCCGAGCCAGTCGATGGACTACGACTTCTCGGCCGGTGACGAATAAGGTCGCCGCAACGAAAAAGCCGCCTGAACAGGCGGCTTTTTCATTTCCGAAAGAACGCGACGCTTATTCCTGCCCCTCGCGATCGCGGAAGCCCAGCAGATAAAGAATGCCGTCGAGGCCCAGGGTGGAGATCGCCTGCTTGGCCGATTGTTTGACCAGCGGCTTGGCGCGGAACGCCACACCGAGACCGGCCAGACCAAGCATCGGCAAGTCGTTGGCGCCATCACCAACCGCGATGGTCTGCTCCAGTTGCAGGCCTTCCTTCTGCGCCAGCTCGCGCAGCAGATCAGCCTTGCGCTGGGCATCGACGATGGGCTCGACAGCCACGCCGGTGACCTTACCGTTCTCGATCTGCAGCTCGTTGGCGAACACGTAGTCGATACCCAGCTTGGCCTGCAGCTGCTTGGCGAAGTAAGTGAAGCCGCCGGACAGAATTGCAGTCTTGTAACCCAGGCGCTTGAGCTCGGCGAACAGCACTTCGGCGCCCTCGGTCAGGCGCAGGGACGCGCCGATCTCTTCCAGCACGTCTTCCGACAATCCCTGCAGCAAGCCCAGACGCTCCTTGAAACTGGCGCGGAAATCCAGCTCGCCACGCATGGCGCGCTCGGTGATCTCCGCCACCTGCTCGCCGACGCCAGCCGCCTTGGCCAGTTCGTCGATCACCTCGGCCTCGATCAACGTCGAATCCATGTCGAACACGGCCAGACGGCGATTGCGCCGGAACACCGAGTCGCGCTGGAAGGCGATGTCGACGTTGAGCTCCTGCGCCACGCTGAGGAATTCGGCGCGCAGGGCGACCGGATCGGCCGGCTCGCCACGCACGGAAAACTCGATGCAGCCCTTGCCCTGCTCAGCCGGCATGTCCAGCGGCATACGCCCGGAAAGACGGTCGATATGATCGATATTCAGGTCGTACTTGGCAGTGATCGCACTGACACGCTGCAACTGCTCAGCGCTGACCTTGCGCGTCAGCAGGGTGACGATATGGCGGGCCTTGCCCTGGCCACCGACCCATTGCCGGTAGTCGTCTTCCGAGACCGGGGTGAAACGCACCTGCTGATCGAGTTCGTAGGCGGTAAACAACAGATCCTTGAGCACCGACTGGGAACGGCCATTGTCCGGAATCTCGATGAGGATGCCGAACGACAGGGTGTCGTGGATCACTGCCTGGCCGATGTCGAGGATATTCACCCCACCTTGAGCCAGCACGCCGGTGATGGCAGCAGTGAGTCCGGGGCGATCCTCGCCGGTGATATTGATCAGGACGATTTCGCGCAAGACGCACCCTCCAAGGCAAACGATTGAGGCAGGCAAGCGACCGAAGAGGCCGCTGACCGACGAAAAGGCGCACATTCTACCCAGTTTCCCGTCTATCCGGGCAGCTGCGCGCTTTGCCCGCTCCAGGCCGCTCGCTATACTGCGCGGCAACTTCAGTCGACAAGAGCCGTGCTCTGTGAACCGGCCCGCGCCCGTCAAACCCGATAATTTCTTCATCATGATCTTCCACGCGCTGCGTCAGCGGCGGGTGCCCCTGGTGCTGCGCATCGCCAGCCACAGTCTGTTGCTGGTGGCCTTGGCCATGGTCATCTATGCCTGGGTCATGGGCATGCAGTTCAAGCAGGCCATGCAGCAGCAGGCCGATGCCCTGGGCCAGGCGCTGATCACCCAGACAGCGGCCTCGGCTACCGAGCTGCTGGTGTCCAACGACATCCTCAGCCTCAACGTGCTACTGAACAACCTGGCGAAGAACCCGCTGGTGGCCCACGCGGCCATCTACAGCGTGGATAACCGCATCCTCGCCGAATCAGGATCGCGCCCGACGCGCAGTGTGCTGGGCGAAACCGAGGGTCTGTACACCACCCCCATCACCTTCCAAGAGGTGATGGCCGGGCAGTTGCGCATCAGCCTGGACATGAGCCAGTTCCAGCAGCCGATGACCATCAGCCTGCAGAGCATGGGCATTCTCAGCCTGATTCTGCTGGCCCTGACCCTGTCGCTGAGCATGCGCCTCGGCCGGCATATTTCCACGCCACTGCTGCAGATGCGCCTATGGCTGCGTGACCCGGACGACCCTGCGCCAGGCGCGGGGCGCCACGACGAGATCGGTGATCTGGCGCGCCAGCTGCAGGCGCGACTGGTACCGGAAAAGCCGGAACCAGAACCGGAGCTCGATGACGAGCCGCTGCTGGAGGAAGATGACAGCGAGGATTATCTGCACGACGAAGACGACGAGCGCTTCGACGAGCGGGAGGAAATCGCGGCCGAGCATGCCTTCGATGAAACCCATCTGGATGAAGACGAGGATGAGCAACTCAAGCCCTGGCCCGACGCGATAGAGCCGGACGATCCCTTCGCCGATCTGCGTGACGAGTCCGAAGCGCCAGCGCCGGTCGCCAAGGCTCCGCGCCCATCACAAGCCAGTGCAGTGCTGGCCATTCAACTCGGCGCTCAGGAACAACTGCGACGCCTGCCGCGTACGCGCCTGCTGGACTTGCTGGATCGCTATCGGGGTTGCCTGGAACAAGCCGCCGCGCTCTATCAGGGGCAACTGCACACGCTCAAGGACGGCAGCAGCCTGATGCTGTTCCATGAGCGCGAATGCGGCGAGGATTATCTGACCCACGCCATCTGCTGTGGCGAGCTGATGCGCGCCCTGGGCCATGCCCTGCAGATCGAGGTCGCCGACAGCGGTATCACCCTGCAACTGCAGCTGGGGCTGACCCTGGGCAGTGATCTGGAAGAGCTGGGCCAGGCCGACCTGCTACTCAGCGACAGCGCTCTGGACGCGCTGGCCTTGTCGCAGCACAGCCGCAACCTGCTGTTGGTCGAAAAACGCGTCGCGCAAGATGCCCTGGCCCGCCAGCGCGCCCGCATCCGCCCGATTGCCAGCCCGGAAGGGGCCAGCTGCGTGGAGCGCCTGCTCGATCCTTATCCGGCACTGCTGGAGCGGCAGCTGACGCGCATGCGCGACAGCCGGGCGCACTGACGCCTGGCGTCACTCAAGCACTGGCCAATGCGCGCCGCTGCGGCGTCTTTACACCGTAGCGCTGCAGCCAGTCCCGCCAGCGAATCCGCTCGTCACGTACCAGCCAGCCATCCTGTTCGGCAAAACTCTCCGACAGCCATACCCCGCGGGTGCTGGCGGGCAGCAACTCGCCCTTGCGCAGGGTGAACAGCCCACCACTGGGCACACCACGCTGCAACGCCAGCAGATAGATGTCCGGCCGCCGACGCTCCAGACGCGCCACCAGGCGACCGTCTTCCAGGCATTCGTCGACGTGGAACAGGCTCAACTGACGGGCATCGCGTGGCAACTCCAGGCTCAGGTCGTAGACCAGCTGCAAGGATGCGGTAGGCAGATGCACATAGGCGCGCGGGCGCTCGAGCAAGGTCAAGTTGCCGCACTGCACTGGCCGCGCGGCGCCGGACAGCGGGCTGAGGCGAAAGTGACTCGACTCACGATAACGCAGCGCGCCCTGATAGGGCGTGGGCAGCCAGGTATCGGCAAAACGCCCGCTCAACCAGCCATCGGCGCTCTCTAGCAGGCACTCCTCGGCGACTTCCTGAATGGCGGTGAGCAAAGGCAAGTTGAGTTCATGCGCCGGCACGTAGCCGGAAATCAGCTTGAGTACGGTGTCTCCACGATCCGGACGCCGCTGACGCACCAGCAACCAGTAATCACGGCCATGCAGGCGCAGGGTCAGGCGTACCGAGACGCCGAGGTTGGCCAGCTCGACGGAAAAACGCGAGCTGTCCGCCACCTCGATCGGGCGGCGGCGCTCGAGCATCTGTTGGAAATTCAGCGGCTGTCCCAGGCTCTGGTAGCTCAACCCATCGGGGCTGGCTTCGACGAACAGCGGCAGGGTCTTGAAGTTACTCGGGTCCTTGCGGATCAGCGTACGCGGCATCTCGACTCCTTGTTCCGGCTGGGCGTGAATTCAGCTCGATGAGCGGCCTTCACACTAGGGTCAGGTTGAAGCGAAAACCGCTCAAGGCTGCCCCAAGCCGACCACCCAGCACAACCCTGGGCTGTAAGAGGAAGTGACCGGGGACCTCAGCGGATACCCTGCAAAACCGCCGCGACCGTCGCGACATTGGCCGCCAGGTGCGCGGGCGTGATGGTGCCGACGATGGCGCTGCTGACGCCAGGATGAGCGAAGATCAGTTCGAAGCTGGCCCGTACCGGATCGACACCCTCAGCCAGACAAGCATGCCCGCTGGCCAGCGCCTTCTTGATCAGAATGCCCTTGGCGTGACTGGCAGCGTAGTCCAATACCGGCTTCTCGCGTTGCTCACTCAGGTTATAAGTGACCATGGCGCAGTCGCCTTGTTCCAGTGCCAGCAGCCCACCCTCGACGGTCTTGCCGGAAATCCCGTAGGCGAGAACCTTGCCCTCGCGCTTGAGCTCCGCCAGCGTCTCGTACACCCCGGTTTCACGCAGCACCGCCAGGTCGTTGCCGTCGGAATGCACCAGCAGCAGGTCGATGCGGTCGGTCTCCAGACGCTGAAGGCTGCGCTCAATCGACAGGCGGGTATGCGCAGCGGAAAAATCGAAGTGCGACTGGCCCTGCTCGAACTCCTCACCGGTCTTGCTGACGATCACCCACTCATCGCGCTGACCACGCAACAACGGGCCGAGGCGCTCCTCGCTGATGCCGTAGGCCGGCGCGGTGTCGATCAGGTTGATACCCAGCTCGCGCGCCTGCTGCAGCAAGGCCAGGGCCTGCGCATCGTCGGGAATGGTGAACCCGTTGGGGTACTTCACACCCTGGTCACGGCCGAGCTTGACCGTGCCCAGGCCCAGCGGCGAAACGCGCAAGCCGGTGGAGCCCAGCGGACGCTGCAGATCGTGCAAGGTGCTCATGGCAGCAAAGCCTCCCATACCGGCTGACCCAGTGCGGGGCGCGGCAGCTCAGGCAACGGGGCATGGCCAGCCGGCTGCACCTTGTCCCGTTGCAGGGCGGCCAGTACGCGGTCGGCGAAGTCCGGCGCCAGCGCCAGCTTGGTCGGCCAGCCCACCAGCAGACGCTGCTGCTCGGCGAGGAAGGCATTATCCGGGCGCACCAGGCCCGACTGCGCGGGCTCGGCGCGATCCACACGCAATGTCGCCCAGCGCGTCTGACTCTGATCGACCCAGGGCAGCAGCGACGCCATCTCCTTCTGCGCAGCCTGAATCTGAGCGCCTTCGTCGCGCGCAACGCCGTCAGCTTCGGCCAGATCGCCGCCGAGGTACCAGACCCACTGGCCATCGGCGGCCGGATGGGTGGTGACGGTGACCCGTGGCTTGGGCCCGCCGCCCAGGCAATGCGCATACAGCGGCTTCAGTGCCGGCCCCTTGGCCAGCACCATATGCAGCGGGCGCAACTGCTGCGCGGGCTGCTCGATGCCCAGTGTGGCGAGCAATTCGGCATTGCCGGCCCCGGCGCTGAGCACCACGCGCTGCGCGCGAATCTCGCGTCCGTCGACGATCAGCCCGCACAGCTCGCCGTTTTCCTGCAGTGGCTCGATGCGCTCAGCGGCCAGCAGGCTATCGCCGGCCAGTTCGGCCAGGCGTGCGATCAGGCTCGGCACATCGAGCACCAGCTCGGCGAGGCGATAGACCTTGCCCTTGAACTTCGGGTGCTGCAGCGCTGGCGGCAATTGCTCGCCCTTGACCTGATCGACCCGGCCGCGAACCGCCTTGCTGGCGAAGAAACTGGTGAGGTTGCCGGCCAGGGTGCCAGGCGACCACAGATAGTGAGCTTCGGACAGAATGCGCACGCCAGAGAGATCCAGCTCGCCATTGCCGGCCAGCGCTTCGCGCCAGCGGCGCGGCATATCGGCGATGGCCTCCGACGCCCCGGTAAGCGCGCCATGCAAGGCATACTTAGCGCCGCCGTGAATGATGCCCTGCGACTTCAGACTCTGCCCGCCACCGAGGCTGCCGCGCTCCACAAGAACGGTGGCGAAGCCCTGCTGACGCAGGCGCGCATTGAGCCAGAGGCCGGCGATACCGCCGCCGACGATCAGGACATCGGTGCTGAGAGACTGGGACATGAGCGGGCCTCGGCAAAAAACAGGCGCGCAGTATAACGGCTTCAGGCAGTACCCGTAGGGTGTGCCATGCGCACCAAGGCCCTCAGGTACGCACGGCCTCAGTGACCGGTGGAGCTGGAGAACAGCTGGATCACCACGACACCGCTGACGATCAGGCCCATACCGAGCACCGCTGGCAGGTCGAGCTTTTGCTGGTAGATCACCAGCGCCGCAATGCTGACCAATACGATGCCCAGCCCCGCCCAGATGGCGTAGGCGATGCCCACCGGGATGGTGCGCACGACCAGAATCAGCATCCAGAAGGCAATCGCGTAGCCGCCGATCACCAGCAACAGCGGCAACGGTTTGTTGAAGCCGTCGATAGCCTTCATTGAGGTGGTGGCGACCACTTCGGCCGCGATGGCAATGGCGAGATAGAGGTATCCGGGCATGATGGCGACTCCTGAACGAAGGCCACGATTCTAAGCTCTTCCATGATGGGATAAAGTCATTACCTATCTGATTTTGAGATAGGCTGACCATGAACTGGAATCTCGAACAATTGCAGCTGTTCGTCCTTACCGCCGAAAGCCGCTCCTTTTCTGCCGCAGCCCGGCAAACCGGCCGCGCGCAATCGGCGGTCAGCACCGCCATCGCCCTGCTCGAAAGCGATCTCGGCGTCACCCTCTTCGAGCGCAGCAGCGGGCGCCAGCCGCGCCTGACCGAGGCAGGCGTCGCGCTGCTGGAGCAGGCTCGCAGCGTGTTGCAGCAATGTGAGCGATTGGACGGTCGCGCGCTCGGCCTGGCACGTGGCGAGGAGGCGCGCCTGCGTCTGGCGCAGGACGAAGCCATGCCATACCAGCCGGTGCTGGCCAGTCTGGAAGCCCTGGCCAACGCCTTTCCCTTGCTCGAAGTGCAGCTTTCCAGCGGGGCGCAGGGCGATGTGGCGCGCAAGCTGCTGCAACGTCAGGCCGATCTGGGCCTGCTGTTTCATCACGAGCAGATGCCCAGAGAGCTGGAAAGCCAGCGCCTGGGCACCATCGAGATGGTCACGGTGTGCAGCCCGCAACACCCGCTGGCCGCGCTCGACAGCGTGGAACGTCGTGACCTGGCCGAACATCGCCAGCTGTTGATGACGCCGCAGGACAGCCACTACCCCGGCGGCGAGCAGATCAGCCCACTGGTGTGGCGCGCTGACAGCTTCTACGTCATGGCCGAGCTGGTGATACGCGGCGTTGGCTGGGCGTGGCTACCGCGCCATGTGGCGCAGTACCCGACCTACCAGGGCCACCTGCAGGAACTGCGCAGCGACTGGGCGCCACTGCCGCTGGTGGTGGAGCTGGTGTGTCGTCGTGACGGCGCGCTCGGCCCCGCCGCCAACTGGCTGGCCGACTGCCTGGCACGCGAACTGCTGCGCCCGCAAACGTGATCCCGCTTCCAGACGATGGCGGGCGACGCTAAGCTGCGCCCCCATGAACAGACTCCTCTACACCCTCCTGCTGCACCTGGCCCTGCCCCTGATTGCCCTGCGTCTGGCGCTACGCGCGCGCAAGGCGCCGGCTTACGCTCGGCGCATCAACGAACGTTTCTCCCTTGGCCTGCCGGCGATGAAACCCGGCGGCATCTGGGTGCACGCGGTATCGGTCGGTGAAAGCATCGCTGCGGCGCCGATGATCCGCGCCCTGCAAGCACGCTATCCCGACCTGCCGATCACCGTGACCTGCATGACGCCGACCGGCTCCGAGCGCATTCAGGCCATGTTCGGCAGCAGCGTGCAGCATTGCTACCTGCCCTACGACCTGCCGTGGGCCGCTGCGCGTTTTCTCGACCGCGTACAGCCACGCCTGGGCGTGGTGATGGAAACCGAGCTGTGGCCAAACCATATTCACCAATGCGCCAAACGCGGCATTCCGGTGGCCCTGGCCAACGCACGCCTTTCCGAGCGCTCGGCACGCGGCTACGCGCGCTTTGGCAAACTCACCGCACCGATGCTCGCCGAGCTGTCGCTGATCGCCGTGCAGACCCAGCCCGAGGCGCAACGCTTTCTCGACCTGGGCGCACGCCCTGACTGCGTAGAGGTGACCGGCTCGATCAAGTTCGACCTGAGGATCGATGCCGAGCTGCTGCAGCGCGCGGTCGAGTTGCGCCGCCAGTGGCAGGCCGAGCAACGCCCGGTGTGGATCGCCGCCAGCACCCATGCGGGTGAAGACGAAATCGTCCTCGCCGCCCATCACCGGTTGCTGGAGACTCAGCCGGACGCGCTGCTGATTCTGGTGCCGCGACACCCTGAACGCTTCAACTCGGTCCATGAGTTGTGCATCAGCCGAGGGCTGACGACACGCCGCCGCGCAACGGGTGAAGCGGTGCAAGCTGGCGACCAGGTACTGCTGGGCGACACCATGGGCGAGTTGCTGTTTCTCTATGCGCTGGCGGATATCGCCTTCGTCGGCGGCAGCCTGGTGGCCAACGGCGGCCACAACCTGCTGGAGCCGGCGGCCCTGAGCAAACCGGTACTGAGCGGCCCGCACCTGTTCAATTTCCTGGAGATTGCCGCGCAGTTGCGTGACGCCGGCGCTCTGAGCGAAGTGGAAAACGCCGAGCAGTTGGCGGACAGGGTTGCAACATTGCTAAACGAGCCAGACGAGATGCAGCGCATGAGTCATGCCGGCCTGAGCGTGCTCAAGGCCAACCAGGGCGCGCTGGATCGGCTGCTAGAGGGATTGAGCCGCCTGATGTAGCCCGAATGCAATCCGGGCTACATCTGTCAATCTGTAGGGTGGGCTTCAGCCCACCAAGACTGGCCGCTGTTGGTGGGCTGAAGCGGATCGCCGCCCGCCCCACCCGCTCTGTCGAATGCATCCCCGCACTTGAAAGCAAAAGCCCGACTCGCGTCGGGCTTTTTCGTATCTACAAACGCCTCAGAAATCCTGATTGTTCTTCAGACGCTCTTCGGCGGCGGAGGCCAGGTCCGGCGGCAGGAAGTCCTTGTCCGGGTTGTAGTCCGGCTTGAGGAAGCTGCCCAGCGCTTCCAGATCGGCGGGACTGAGAGTGCCAGCCGCCTGCTTCAAGCGCAGGTTGTTGAGGATGTAGTCATAGCGGGCATCGTTGTAGTTGCGCACGGCGCTATACAGCTGACGCTGGGCATCGAGCACGTCGACGATGTTGCGGGTACCAACCTGATAGCCGATCTCGGTGGCCTCCAGTGCGCTCTGGTTGGAGATGATCGACTGGCGACGCGCCTGTACGGTCTCCACGTCGGTGTTCACCGCACGGAACAGGTTGCGTGTGTTCTGCACCACCTGACGGCGCAGGCTCTCGCGCAGTTGCTCGGTCTGACCGAGGCGCTGATAAGCCTCGCGCACCTGCGAGCTGGTCAAGCCACCGCTGTACAGCGGGATGTTCAATTGCAGACCGATGGAACGCTGCGAAACGTCGCCGCTGTAACGCGGAGCACCAAATGCACCGGAATTGGTGAAGCCCAGGCTGTCATTATCGCCCTGCTGATAGCTGGCCACCGCATCCAGGGTCGGCGCATGGCCGGCCTTGCGCTGACGCAAGTTTTCCTCGGCAGCGTTTACCGCGTACAGGCTGGCTTGCAGGTTGAGGTTCTGTGCGGCAGCGGTATCGACCCAGGACTTGGCGTCATTGGGCGTCGGCGCCAGCACCGGCAGAGTATGTACGATCCCTTCGACGGCTACGTAATCGCGGTTGGTCAGGGTCACCAGGGCTTCGAAGGCGTCATCCACCGCGCGCTCGGCGAGCAGGCGGTTTGCACGGGCAGTATCGAAGCCGGCCTGAGCTTCAAGCACGTCGGTCTTGTCGGACAGGCCAACATCGAAGCGCTCGTTGGCCTGGTCCAGCTGACGCTTGAAGGCCGACTCTTCGGCTCGGGTCGAGGCCAGGTTGTCCTGGGCGCGCAACACGGCGAAGTAGGTTTCGGCGCTCTGCAGGATCAGGTTCTGCTCAGTCGCGGACAGCTCCAGCGCGGCCTGCTCGCTGGTGGCTTCGGCCGCCTGCAACTGGAACCAGCGGTCAGCGCGAAACAGCGGCTGACTGAGGTTGGCCTGATACACCAGGCCACTGCGCGAGATCGTCGCGCTGGGCGAATCGATTTCAGTGCGGGTGTCACCATAGTTGGCACCGGCCGACAGGTTGGGCAGCAAGCCGGCTCGCGCCTGCGGCACGACTTCGCGGCGGGCCTGATAATCGGCGCGCGCAGCGGCGATATCGGCATTGTTCTTCGCCGCTTCCTGATACACGGTGACCAGGTCGGTCTTGCTGGACAGCGGGGCCTCTGCGGCCTGAACCAGGCCCACCGAAGCGGCGGCCACGGCGATTGCCAGGGAAAGTCTGCGCAACATGATGGATGTCGATCCTTGAATAGGCGGTAATCGGCAAGGCTACGGGGCGCCGCAGGCGGGGGTCAAGCGCGCCATGGGCAGCATCAGTCTAGCTGGCGGCAAGCTATGTTGCTCGTCTGCAACAATCCGCGTTGTGGTAGAGCAGCAGTCGCTTTCCGACGCACGGGTCGATATTTATTGACCGCCGAGTTGGTTTTCTCCCACCAGCTTGTTTAGACTGCCCGAGTTCTTGTCGGGGTGCCCCAAATGCGGGGCTGAGATTGGCAGCTGCCGGATCCCGTTGAACCTGATCAGGTTAAGGCCTGCGTAGGGAACAAGATGTCCTCGCCAGCACTCGGCGAGTCCTCTCGGCACCGCCCACGGTGTATCTCGCGCCCTTCGTCCGCTCAGGTTCCAACTCCGACATCTATCCCGGAGAGAGCCTTGATGAGCGTACAACAAGAAAAGAATTCGAGTCCGATTCTGAGCGAAAGCGCCCAGGTCGATCAGCAGTCGGTACAACCCTTCCCGCGTTCGCAGAAAGTCTATGTACAAGGCTCGCGCCCAGATATTCGCGTGCCGATGCGCGAGATCAGCCTGGACGTGACACCGACCGACTTTGGCGGAGAGATCAACGCCCCGGTTACCGTCTATGACACCTCCGGCCCCTACACCGACCCGAACGTCACCATTGACGTGCGCAAGGGACTGGCCGATGTGCGCAGCGCCTGGATCGAAGATCGCGGCGACACCGAGAAACTGCCGGGCCTGTCCTCCGAGTTCGGCCAACGCCGCCTGAACGATGCTGAGCTGACCAAGATGCGCTTCGCCCACGTGCGCAACCCGCGCCGGGCCAAGGCCGGCCACAACGTCAGCCAGATGCATTACGCCAAGAAGGGCATCATCACGCCCGAGATGGAATACATCGCCATCCGCGAGAACATGAAGCTGGCCGAAGCACGCGAAGCCGGCCTGCTCAATGAGCAGCATGCCGGCCACAGCTTCGGCGCCAATATTCCGAAAGAGATCACCCCCGAATTCGTGCGCAGCGAAGTCGCTCGCGGCCGCGCCATCATCCCGGCCAACATCAACCATGTGGAGCTGGAGCCGATGATCATCGGCCGCAACTTCCTGGTGAAGATCAACGGCAATATCGGCAACTCGGCGCTCGGCTCTTCGATTGAAGAAGAAGTGGCCAAGCTGACCTGGGGCATCCGCTGGGGCTCGGACACGGTGATGGATCTGTCCACCGGCAAGCACATCCACGAGACCCGCGAGTGGATCATCCGCAACTCGCCGGTACCGATCGGTACTGTGCCGATCTACCAGGCGCTGGAAAAGGTCGGCGGCGTGGCCGAAGACCTGACCTGGGAGCTGTTCCGCGACACCCTGATCGAACAGGCCGAGCAAGGCGTGGACTACTTCACCATCCATGCTGGCGTGCTGCTGCGCTATGTGCCGCTGACCGCCAAGCGCGTCACCGGCATCGTCAGCCGCGGCGGCTCGATCATGGCCAAGTGGTGCCTGGCGCATCACAAGGAAAACTTCCTCTACACCCACTTCGAAGACATCTGCGAAATCATGAAGGCCTACGACGTCAGCTTCTCGCTGGGCGATGGCCTGCGCCCGGGCTCCATCGCAGACGCCAACGACGCCGCGCAATTCGGCGAGCTGGAAACCCTTGGCGAGCTGACCAAGATCGCCTGGAAGCACGACGTGCAGTGCATGATCGAAGGCCCCGGTCACGTGCCGATGCAGCTGATCAAGGAGAACATGGACAAGCAGCTCGAGTGCTGCGACGAGGCGCCGTTCTACACCCTTGGCCCGCTGACCACCGATATCGCGCCGGGCTATGACCACATCACCTCGGGCATCGGTGCGGCGATGATCGGCTGGTTCGGCTGCGCCATGCTCTGCTACGTCACGCCCAAGGAGCATCTGGGCCTGCCGAACAAGGATGACGTGAAGACCGGCATCATTACCTACAAGATCGCCGCGCATGCTGCGGATCTCGCCAAGGGCCACCCGGGCGCGCAGATCCGCGACAACGCCCTCTCCAAGGCGCGCTTCGAATTTCGTTGGGAAGACCAGTTCAACCTGGGGCTGGACCCGGACACCGCGCGTTCCTATCACGACGAAACCCTGCCGAAGGACTCGGCCAAGGTCGCGCACTTCTGCTCCATGTGCGGGCCGAAGTTCTGTTCGATGAAGATCACTCAGGAAGTGCGTGAGTACGCCAAGGAGCAGCGCATCGACGCCGTCGATCTGGATGCCGAACAGGGCATGCAAGCCAAGGCCGAGGAATTCAAGGCGCAAGGCAGCCAGCTCTACCAACGCGTGTAACAGACCGTCATAGAAGCTTGATCTGGCAGCGCTATGCTCGCTAGTGTGGCAGGTAGCGGGTCGCAGTTTGGCCCGTTACGACTATCTGGGGAGCTTCCATGGGCAAAGACGACATCGACATCATCGAGCGCGAGAACTGCTTTCGCGGCTTCTACCGTCTCGACCGGATCAAGCTGCGTCATCGTCAGTTCGCCGGCAACATGGGCCCGCAGCTGACCCGCGAGTTGTTCGTGCGTCACGACGCTGTCTGCGTACTGCCCTACGACCCGCAGCGCGATGAAGTGGTGCTGATCGAGCAGTTTCGCGTCGGTGCCATGGACAAGAGCGCTAATCCCTGGCTGCTTGAACTGGTCGCCGGGCTGATCGACAAGGACGAAGAGCCCGAGGAGGTCGCGCGTCGCGAGGCCATCGAGGAAGCCGATCTGCCCCTGACGTCGCTGTGGCCGATCACCCAGTACTACCCCTCGCCCGGCGGCTCGGACGAGCGCGTGCATCTGTTCGTCGGACGCTGCAGCAGTGAAGGTGCAGGTGGCGTGCATGGCCTGCCCGAAGAAGGTGAGGACATCCGTGTCCAGGTAATGTCGCTGGAAGATGCGCTGGCCGCCGTGCGCGACGGGCGTATCGACAATGCTGCCAGCATCATCGCCCTGCAATGGCTGGCACTGAACCGCGATGAAGTGCGGGGAATGTGGTCGTGAATCTGCTGCGCGAGCGCTATCGGGTCGATCTGGTCGAGTTGCAAGCAGCTTGCGAGGCCAACTACGCGCGCTTGATGCGCCTGCTGCCAGATATGCGCGAGCATACGCAAAGCCGTCGCGTCGCCCTGAGCCAGGGTGAGCACCTGCTCGGTATTCTGGCACTGGATGTGCTGGAAAGCTGCCCCTACACAACGACCCTGTGCGTCCGCCAGGAACACAGCCTGCCCTGGCTGCCGGTGCCGCAGCTGCAGGTACGGGTGTATCACGATGCGCGCATGGCCGAGGTGGTCAGCGCCGAGAACGCGCGGCGTCTGCATATTCGCTACCCCTACCCCAATGCGGCAATGCATCAACCGGATGAAAAGAGTCAGCTCAACCTGTTCCTCGGTGAATGGCTGAGCCATTGCCTGGCGTGCGGGCACGAGCCACAGCCGGTGATGTAGGACGCGCCACCCCCGCGATCAAGCTTTCGGCTAGCAGGCCGATAGTGCAACGTTGTGCCAGTTTCTGTGATCTGCGTCTGCTTCCCAGGTTTTCCCTTTGTGGCGGCAACCACCATAATTCACTCGATAATGCCTTAGGAGATGGTCTTGCCGAGCCTGCCCACCCCACCCGCTGATTCCTCGGTCCTGCTGGTGCAGTTGTCCGACAGCCACCTGTTCGCCGAAGCGGACGGCAAGCTGCTGGGCATGGATACCTGCGACAGCCTGCAACGGGTGATCGAGCGAGTACAGCAGGAGCAGCCGCAGATCGACCTGATTCTGGCCACGGGCGACCTTTCCCAGGACGGCAGCATCGCGTCGTATCAGCGCTTTCGCCAACTCACCTCGGCCATTGCCGCTCCAGCTCGCTGGCTGGCTGGCAACCACGATGAAACCCCACCGATGCAGGCTGCCTGCAAAGACAGCGAATTGCTGGAGCCGGTGATCGACCTCGGGGCCTGGCGCATCATCCTGCTCGACTCCTCGATCCCGGGCGCGGTGCCCGGTTTTCTCGCCGCCAGCCAGCTCGAGCTGCTCGAACGTGCGCTCAGCGAAGCGCCTCAGCACCATCACCTGATTTGCCTGCACCACCACCCGGTATCCATCGGCTGCAAGTGGATGGAGCCCATCGGCTTGCGCAACGCCGATGTGCTTTTCGCCATCCTTGACCGCCACCCGCAGGCACGCGCCGTGCTCTGGGGACATATCCACCAGGAGTTCGATCAGCTGCGCGGCAACCTGCGCCTGCTCGCGTCGCCGTCGACCTGCGTACAGTTCGCGCCAGGTAGCGAGGACTTCCAGGTCGATGACGAGGCGCCTGGCTATCGCTGGCTGCGCCTGCATGCCGACGGCAGGCTGGACACCGGCGTATCGCGCGTCACTGGCATCCATTTCGAAGTGGACTACAGCGTCAAGGGCTACTGAAGCGGCGGCGCCTGCCAAGCGACGAGTCGCAAGTAAAAATGCGTAGCCTCGGCAGGCACTGCCTGCTTTTTCTTGTAGCTTGCGGCTTGCAGCTTATAGCCGCTTTTTGTAGTAGCCTCCCGCTCCATGACCGCATCCATCCTCTATATACACGGCCTGAACAGCTCACCAGCGTCGCACAAGGCCAGCCAGTTGAGCCGCGCCATGGCCCATCTCGGCCTGGAAAACCAGGTGCGCGTACCGGCCCTGCATCATCATCCGCGTCAGGCCATGGCCCAATTGCAAGCGCTGATCAGCGAACTGGGCGCGCCGCTGCTGGTGGGCAGCTCCCTGGGCGGCTATTACGCCACCTACCTGGCCGAACAGCATGGGCTCAAGGCGCTGCTGATCAACCCGGCGGTGCAGCCGCACCTGCGCTTCGGCGGCTACCTGGGCCCACAGAAGAACTATTACAGCGACGAGACCTGGGACCTTACCGAGGATCACGTCCGCGCCCTGGCCGAATTCGAGGTACCGCCACCGAGCGACCCGGCGCGCTACCAGGTCTGGTTGCAGAGCGGCGACGAAACCCTCGATTACCGCGATGCCGAGCGTTACTACCGCGCCTGCGCCTTGCGCATCCAGGCTGGTGGCGACCACAGTTTCCAGGGTTTCGCCGAACGCCTGCCGACCCTCTTCGCTTTTGCCGGTATTAACGCCACACTCTGGCGTGATACCGACTTTTCCGTATTCAATTGACGAACAAGAGACCCTATGGCCCAGCAGAACGCCTATAACGCAGACGCCATCGAAGTCCTTTCCGGCCTCGACCCAGTGCGCAAGCGCCCGGGCATGTACACCGACACCACGCGGCCCAACCACCTGGCCCAGGAAGTGATCGACAACAGCGTCGACGAAGCCCTGGCCGGGCACGCCAAGACCATCCAGGTGATCCTCCACGAGGACAACTCGCTGGAAGTGCTCGACGATGGCCGCGGCATGCCGGTGGACATCCACCCGGAAGAGGGTGTGCCGGGTGTCGAGCTGATCCTCACCAAGCTGCACGCTGGCGGCAAGTTCAGCAACAAGAACTACCAGTTCTCCGGCGGTCTGCATGGCGTCGGCATCAGCGTGGTCAACGCCCTGTCGACGCGCGTGGTGGTCACCGTCAAGCGTGATGGCAACGAGTACCAGATGAGCTTCGCCGATGGCTTCAAGGCCAGCGACCTGGAAGTCATCGGCAGCGTCGGCAAGCGCAACACCGGCACCAGCGTGCACTTCTGGCCGGACGCCAAGTATTTCGATTCCTTCAAGTTCTCCATCAGCCGCCTCAAACATGTGCTCAAGGCCAAGGCCGTCCTCTGCCCTGGCCTGAACGTCAGTTTCGAAGACAAGGCCTCAGACGAGAAGGTCGAGTGGCATTACGAAGACGGCCTGCGCTCCTACCTGGTCGATGCCGTCAGCGAATTCGAACGCCTGCCCGCCGAGCCCTTTGTCGGCAGCCTGGCCGGCAACAAGGAAGCGGTGGACTGGGCCCTGCTGTGGCTGCCTGAAGGTGGCGACTCGGTACAGGAAAGCTACGTCAACCTGATCCCTACGGCGCAGGGCGGCACCCACGTCAACGGCCTGCGCCAGGGCCTGCTGGATGCCATGCGCGAGTTCTGCGAATTCCGCAACCTGCTGCCGCGCGGGGTCAAACTGGCACCGGAAGACGTCTGGGAGCGCATTGCCTTCGTCCTCTCGATGAAGATGCAGGACGCGCAGTTCTCCGGCCAGACCAAGGAGCGCCTGTCCTCGCGCGAGGCGGCCGCGTTCGTCTCCGGCGTGGTCAAGGATGCCTTCAGCCTGTGGCTCAACGCCAACCCGGAAACCGGCCTGGCCCTGGCCGAGCTGGCCATCAGCAACGCCGGTCGCCGCCTCAAGGCGGGCAAGAAGGTCGAGCGCAAGAAGATCACCCAAGGCCCGGCGCTGCCCGGCAAGCTGGCCGACTGCGCAGGGCAGAACCCACTGCGCTGCGAACTGTTCCTGGTCGAAGGCGACTCGGCCGGCGGCAGCGCCAAGCAGGCGCGTGACAAGGAGTTCCAGGCCATCATGCCGCTGCGCGGCAAGATCCTGAACACCTGGGAAGTCGACGGCAGCGAAGTGCTGGCCAGCCAGGAAGTGCATGACATCGCCGTGGCCATCGGCATCGATCCGGGTTCAAGCGACCTGAGCCAGTTGCGCTACGGCAAGATCTGCATCCTCGCCGACGCCGACTCCGACGGCCTGCACATCGCCACCCTGCTCTGCGCCCTGTTCGTGCGTCACTTCCGCCCGCTGGTCGATGCCGGTCACGTTTACGTGGCCATGCCGCCGCTGTACCGCATCGACCTGGGCAAGGAGATTTTTTACGCCCTGGACGACGCCGAGCGCGACGGCATCCTCGATCGCCTGGTGGCCGAGAAGCGCCGTGGCAAGCCGCAGGTCACCCGCTTCAAGGGCCTCGGCGAGATGAACCCGCCGCAACTGCGCGAAACCACCATGGACCCGAACACCCGGCGCCTGGTGCAGCTGACCCTGGATGATTTCGAGGGCACCCGCGAAGTGATGGACATGCTGCTGGCGAAAAAGCGCGCTGGCGACCGCAAGAGTTGGCTGGAAAGCAAGGGCAACCTGGCCGAGGTACTGGCCTGATGCGCACTCACCTCCTTGCACTCGGTCTGTTGGCCGGCGTCGCGAACGCCGAGCCGGTGGTGCTGGAAGAGCTGAAGTTGCAGGCCGAATATCCGGTGACGGATATGCCCAGCGGTAATCTTTCCGGCCTCGCCCTGTGCGGTGAGACGCTGTGGGCGGTGTCTGATCGCGATGACGACCGTATCTACCAACTGCACCGCGAGGAAGACCTGCTGCGTGCCGAGGCGGAAACCTTCGTCGCTCCAGAGCCGCCCGAGAGCGCTCTGCCTTGGGGCCTGCGCATGCGCAACTGGGCAGGCGGGCTGGTGCGTGGCGGCAAACTGGATTTCGAGGGGATTTCCTGCGACGCACAAGGCAACCGCTACCTGGTCAGCGAAACCCGCGCTGCCGTCTTGCAGGTCAGCAGCAACGGCAGCGCGCAGTGGCTCAACCTGCCGAGCGGCCTGGTGCGCCAGGCGCGGGCCAGCGGCATGCTGCTGCATTTCAACCAGGGTTTCGAAGGTATCGCCATCGACCCGGCAGGCGAACGCCTGTGGCTGGCTGCAGAACAGCGTCGCCGCGGTCTGACCGTATTGCATCGCCGTGGTAGCAGTTGGCGCTGCACCGGCGGCTGTGTGCTGAATAGCGAAGGTGGCAACGAAACCTCGCCAGAAGCACTCGGCGGCCACCCGGCACCACGCGACTTCTCCGGCCTGGCCTATTTCGGCGAGAAGCTCTTCACCCTTGAGCGCCAGGCCCATCGCATCTGCCGCCGCACGCTCAGCGACGGCGTCGCGGATATCTGCTGGTCGTTCGCCGCCGAGGCCTTGACCGAGCCACGTCGTTACACACCGAACTACGGCATGGCCGAGGCGCTGTGGATCGACAAGGACGGCGCCTGGATCGGCGTCGACAACGGCAGCCAGACCCGCGCCGACGGCGAAGAACGGCCCGTCGTCTGGCGTTTTGCCGCGCCCAAGGGCGGCTGGAGCCGGCGTCCGTGACGGAGCAGACGCCTGGCCGCCGCGCCGGACGGGTAATGTGGGTGCTCTTCTGGGGCGCCGGCCTGCTGCTGGCCACGCATTTTTTCGGCAACTGGGAAGATCGCCAGCGCAACCCCAACCAGACACCGCAGTCGGTGCATGGTGACGGTTTCGTCGAGGTGAGCCTGGCCAGCAGCCGGCAGGGGCATTACGTGGTCAATGGCCAGATCGATGGGCATGACGTGACCTTCCTGCTCGACACCGGCGCCACTCAGGTCGCAATACCGAGCGCGGTGGCCGAACGTCTCAGCCTGCAACGCGGCGCACCGATCATCATCAGCACCGCTAACGGTCGCGCCACCGGGCATCGCACGCGTCTGGACAGCCTGCGCCTGGGCGATATCGAACTGCGTGACGTCGCCGCACTGATCGCCCCCGGCATGGATGGCGATGAAGTGCTGCTGGGCATGAGCGCACTGCAACAACTCGAATTTTCTCAGAAGGGCGGCACTCTGGTGCTGCGCCAATCAACCTTGCAATGAGGCCCGCATGAGCGAATCCCTCGATTTGAGCCTGGAAGGCGTTGAACGCCGGTCACTCGCCGACTTCACCGAGCAGGCTTATCTCAACTACTCCATGTACGTGATCATGGACCGCGCCCTGCCGCATATCGGCGACGGCCTGAAACCCGTGCAACGGCGCATCATCTACGCCATGAGCGAGCTGGGCCTGGACGCCGACTCCAAGCACAAGAAGTCGGCGCGTACCGTCGGTGACGTGCTCGGCAAGTTCCACCCGCACGGTGACAGCGCCTGCTATGAAGCCATGGTGCTGATGGCGCAGCCGTTCAGCTACCGCTACACCCTGGTCGATGGCCAGGGCAACTGGGGTGCACCGGACGATCCCAAGTCCTTCGCCGCCATGCGCTACACTGAGGCGCGCCTGTCGCGTTACTCAGAAGTGCTGCTTGCCGAGCTCGGCCAGGGCACCGTCGACTGGGTGCCGAACTTCGACGGCACGATGAACGAGCCGGCGACCCTGCCGGCACGCCTGCCCAACCTGCTGCTCAACGGCACCACCGGTATCGCCGTGGGCATGGCCACCGACGTGCCGCCGCACAACCTGCGCGAAGTCGCAGCGGCCTGCGTGCGCCTGCTCGATGAGCCCAGCGCCACGGTCGAGCAGCTGTGCGAGCACGTGCAGGGCCCGGATTACCCGACAGAAGCGGAAGTCATCACGCCTCGTGCCGACCTGCTGAAGATCTACGAAACCGGCCGCGGCTCGGTGCGCATGCGCGCCGTCTACAGTGTCGAGGACGGCGATATCGTGGTTACCGCGCTGCCGCATCAGGTCTCCGGGTCCAAGGTGCTGGAGCAGATCGCGGCGCAGATGCAGGCCAAGAAGCTGCCGATGGTCGCTGACCTGCGTGACGAGTCGGACCACGAGAATCCATGCCGCATCGTCATCATCCCGCGCTCCAACCGCGTCGATGCCGACGAGCTGATGACCCACCTGTTCGCCACCACCGATCTGGAATCCAGCTACCGGGTCAACACCAACGTCATCGGCCTCGACGGCAAGCCGCAGGTCAAGGACCTGCGCACCCTGCTCAGCGAGTGGCTGGTGTACCGCGTCGGCACCGTGCGCCGTCGCCTGCAGTTCCGTCTGGACAAGGTGGAAAAGCGCCTGCACCTGTTGGAAGGCTTGCTGATCGCCTTCCTCAACCTCGACGAAGTCATTCGCATCATCCGCAGCGAGGACTCGCCCAAGCCGGTGCTGATGGAGATCTTCGGTCTCACCGACGTGCAGGCCGACTACATCCTCGACACCCGCCTGCGCCAACTGGCGCGCCTGGAAGAGATGAAGATCCGCGGCGAGCAGGACGAACTGGCCAAGGAACGCGAGAAACTGCTGGCCCTGCTCGGCAGCGAAGCCAAGCTGAAGAAGCTGGTACGCAAAGAAATCATCGAGGACGCCGAGAAATACGGCGATGACCGCCGCTCGCCGATCGTCGCCCGCGCCGAAGCCAAGGCCCTGTCGGAAACCGAGCTGATGCCCACCGAGCCGGTCACCGTGGTGCTCTCGGAAAAAGGCTGGGTACGTTGTGCCAAGGGCCACGACATCGACGCCACCGGCCTGTCCTACAAGGCCGGCGATGGCTTCAAGGCCGCTGCGCCGGGCCGCTCGAATCAGTACGCAGTGTTTATCGACTCGACCGGTAGAAGCTATTCCCTTGCGGCGCACTCGTTGCCATCTGCCCGCGGCCAGGGCGAGCCGCTGACCGGGCGCCTGGCGCCGCCACCGGGCGCCAGCTTCGAATGCGTGATGCTGCCGGAAGACAGCGCGCTGTACGTCATCGCTTCCGATGCCGGTTACGGTTTCGTGGTCAAGGGTGAGGACCTGCAGGCCAAGAACAAAGCAGGCAAGGCGCTGCTGACCCTGCCCAACGGTGCCAAGGTCGTCGCTCCCAAGCCGGTCACCCGCCTGGAAGACGATTGGCTGGCCGCAGTGACCACCGAAGGTCGACTACTGCTGTTCAAGGTCACCGATCTGCCGCAACTGGGCAAAGGCAAGGGCAACAAGATCATCGGTATTCCCGGCGAGCGCGTGGCTTCGCGCGAGGAATATCTGACCGATCTGGCCGTGCTACCCAGCGGCGCCAGTTTGGTTTTGCAGGCTGGGAAGCGTACCCTGACACTCAAAGCCGACGATCTGGAGCACTACAAGGGTGAGCGCGGCCGTCGTGGCAACAAACTGCCGCGCGGCTTCCAGCGTGTCGACCAGCTTCTGGTGGAATAGCGTCGGCAACACGCCCCGTTCTTCCGGGAAATCCGCGCTACCGACAAGCAGCCAAGGCTGGAGTCGTAGTGCGGTTTGACGGATGATACGCGCCCCGGGTCATGCGCAAATGACCCCTGCATGATATGGGATCGATGTGCAGCTGCCCCAGAAGCGGCTGCCTGGAATTAATGATGACTGTAGTACGCCCCGTGGCTCTGCTTCTGACCGCACTGCTCGTATTGAGCGGTTGTAGTCTGCTGCAGCAGAAGCCTGTCCCTCTTTACCAATTGGACAGCGGCAGTGCCGTGACGCCGAGCAAGGACAACGGCGTGACCGTGTTGGTCGGCCCGATCAGCGTAGCCGATTACCTGCGCCAGCAGAATCTGCTGCAACGTCAGGCTGACGGCAGCCTGGTCGCAGCTCAGGATGCTCGCTGGGCCAGCGGTCTGGCCAACGACATCGACCAGCAGATGCTGCGCCAGCTGGCCTGGCGCCTGGATAGCCAGCGCCTGGCTCTGGCGCCGGCAGCGCCCGGCTTCAGTGCCGATGCGCAGGTCATGCTGACCATCACGCGCCTGGATTCCGGCCCGAGCCAACCGGCCGTTCTGGAAGCACAATGGCGCCTGCTTGACCGTCGCGGGCAACTGCGCGACAGCCGCCTGATCCGCCTGGAGGAGCCGCACAACGGCCCTCTGGCTGAACAGGTCAAGGCGCAGAGTGCCCTGCTGCAACGCCTGGCTGCTGAACTGGCAGTGGCCATTCAGCCCATCGCGGCAGCAGAGCCGACGCCTGAACCGCCGCGCAAAAAGACCCCGATCGCCAAAGCCAAGCCGCAGGAGCCTGCCGCCGGGCCAAAGATTCCAGTGGCAGAACCCATCAAGATCGATACAGAAGTCTTCCGCTTCTAAACAAAAAGCCCGCGATTGCGGGCTTTTTGCTTGCATGCTGCGCGACGCACCGGAACGTTCTACTTGAGCTCGCTGGAGCTCTTGCCCAACAGGCGGCGCGCAACGATCAGCAACTGAATCTGCTGAGTGCCTTCGAAGATATCGAGAATCTTCGAGTCGCGTGCCCACTTCTCCAGCAGCTCATCCTCAGCGTAGCCCAGCGCGCCGGCCAGCTCGACGCACTTGAGCGTCACCTCGCTGGCCACACGCCCGGCCTTGGCCTTGGCGATGGAGGCCTCTTTCGAGTTGGGCAACTTGTTGTCAGCCATCCACGCGGCCTTGAGCGTCAACAGCCGCGCCGCCTCCCACTCCGCCTCCAGGCGATACAGCGTGGCCTCGGCATGGCTGACGGCGAGCAACGGCTTGGCATAGTCGAAACGGCAACCCGCCTTGCTCAACAGTTCCCGCGCGCGCTCTAGTGCCGCGCGCGCTACGCCGACCGCCATCCCGGCGACCAGTGGTCGGGTGTTGTCGAAGGTCTCCATGACCCCGGCAAACCCCTTCTGTACGTCGATCTCGGCATTGCCCAGGAGGTTGGCGGCCGGCACCCGACAGTCACTGAAGCTGATCGAGGCAGTGTCGGATGCCTTGATGCCCAGCTTCTTCTCCAGGCGCGTGACCATCATCCCTGGCGTGCCTTTCTCGACCACGAAGGATTTGATCGCAGCGCGGCCCAGGCTCTTGTCCAGGCTGGCCCACACAACCACCGAGTCCGCCCGTTCGCCGGAAGTGACGAAGATCTTCTCGCCATTGAGGATGTAGTGATCGCAGTCCTTCACTGCCGTGGTGCGGATCGCCGCCGAATCGGAGCCGCAGCCCGGCTCGGTGATGGCCATGGCGGCCCAGGTCTTGCCCAGGCGCGTCAGCTGTTCATCATTGGCCACCGCCGCAATCGCCGCATTGCCGAGCCCCTGGCGCGGCATGGCCAGTAGCAGGCCGACATCGCCCCAGCACAGCTCCATCACTCCGAAAAGTGCCGCCATGTTGCCGCCGTTCTTGATGCCGTCTTGCTGTTCACGGGCAGCGCCGCGTTTACTGGCCGAGCCGGCGCCGACCGCATCAGGCGAGCCTTCGTTCATGCCGTCGAGCAACGCGGCGAGCAGATCCAGCTCCTTGGGGTAGGCGTGCTCGGCCTTGTCGTACTTGCGCGAGATAGGCCGAAAATAATGCTTGGCCACCTGCCTGGCCTGGTGCTGAAGGCCGCGGAATTTCTTCGGGGTTTCCAGATTCATCCAGGTATTCCTCTCAAAGGTGCAAACCGCCGGCAAGCACGGCGACACTGCGCAGATCGCGATACCAGCGCTCGACCGGGTGCTCCTGGGTAAAACCGTGGCCGCCCAGCAGTTGTACGGCATCGGAGCCGATCTTCATCGCCTTCTCGGCGCAGAGCAGGCGCGCCAGGTAGGCTTCGCGATGAAAGGGCTGCCCGGCCTCGGCACGGGCGCAGGCACGCCACAGCAGCAGACGCATGGCATCCAGTTCGATGGCGATATCGGCAACCATGAAGGCCACGCCCTGGCGATGGCTGATCGGCTCACCGAAGGCCTGGCGCTCATTGCAGTAGGTCGTCACGTAGTCCAGCGCAGCCTGGCCCGTGCCCACGGCCAGCGCGCAGAACGCCAATGCGCCGAGGTCGAGAAAGGCCTGAAAGTCGAACCCCTCGCCAGCCAGGCGACAGTCGCTCGGCACCTTGACGCCCTTCAGTTGAATGCGCGCCAACCCGCAGGCCTTGAGCCCCATCCCAGGCTCGGCACGGCGACTGACACCCTTGCTCGCAGCGTCGACGATAAACAGCGCAGGGCCATCACCTGCCTGGGCACTGACGATGAGCCGGCTGGCATCCAAGCCAGCAATAACCAACGCCTTCTCGCCGTCGAGCAGATAATGCTTGCCGCGCTTGCGCGCCCGCATCGCAGGTTGACCAGGGTCGGCCAATACACCGGGCTCATTGAAGGCCAAGGCGAAGGCTGGCGCGCTTTCCTCACCAATGAACGCTGGCAGCCAGGCAGCCTGCTGCTCCGCGGTGCCCCAGCGGCGAATGCAGTTGGCGGCCGACAGCGGCACCAGCAACGCCGCAGCCAGGGAAAAGTCGCCCTGCGCCAGGCTCTCGGCAATCAGCGCATTGCTCAGCACAGTACGCTCACCAGCCAGACCGCCCTGCGCCTCACTGACGCCATAGTGAGCCAGGCCCAACTCATGGGCCTGATTGATCAACGCAGCGGGCACCCGCGCTTGGGCGTCGGCCTCGTGCGCAGCAGGACGCAGCACCTCCAGAGCGAAGCCCTGGAGCATATCCACTAGCATCTGCTGTTCATCGCTCAGGGACAGGTCGAACAGGTTATCCGCCGCCGGACGCGCCTCACGCGGCTTGCTTGCAGCTCGCCCGGCAGCCAAACGAAAGCTGGCGCGGCTGCCGCTGTAGACGAGTTTCTCGAAGGATTTGCGTACCTTGAGGCGATCTGGCCAGTCAGCCTGGGCCAGTTTGCTCAGTACGCTCAGGGCCTGGCCCTGTACATCGACGCTCATGACATCTCGCTCCGCGTGGGGGATGTCGTCGATGATGCGCCGCCGGCTGGCGAGCGCCTATGACCCTCAAGACACACTGCGGCGGCAATCGGGTCAAGCCATGGCTGGAGATGAGCTGGCTGAGCAGGACTGACGCCTCGCTCAGCCGCCCGTCACTTGCTGCGAATCTTCTCGACGATCGCCGTGGTGGAGCTGTTTTCCACCAGGCCGAGCACGCGCACCTCACCACCATAGGCCTGGACGATATCGGCGCCCACTACCTGATCGATGCCGTAGTCGCCACCCTTGACCAGCACGTCCGGCCGCACCTGCCCCAGCAGGCGCTCGGGGGTGTCTTCGCTGAAGCTCACCACCCAGTCCACTGCGCCCAGACCGGCGAGCACCGCCATACGGCGGTCGACCGCGTTGATGGGACGGCCCGGGCCTTTCAGGCGGCTGACCGAGGCGTCGTCGTTGATCGCCACGATCAGACGATCCCCCTGCGCGCGTGCCTGCTCCAGGTAGGTCACATGGCCGGCATGAAGGATGTCGAAGCACCCGTTGGTGAAGACGATCTTCTCGCCATGGGCGCGGGCATCTTCGATGGCGATCAGCAATTGATCCAGGCTCAGTACGCCGCGCTCGGAACCTTCTTCGCGCTGCACAGCACGACGTAACTCCGGCGCACTGATGGCTGCAGTACCCAGCTTGCCGACGACGATGCCAGCGGCCAGATTGGCCAGGGCCACCGCCAGCGGCAGCTCTTCGCTCGCGGCGATGGAGGCAGCCAGGGTGGAGATCACCGTATCGCCAGCGCCGGTGACGTCGAACACCTCGCGGGCACGGGCCGGCAGATGCAGCGGTGCATGTTCCGGACGCAGCAGGGTCATGCCGTGCTCGCCACGCGTCACCAACAGAGCGCCCAGCTCCAGCTCGCGCATCAGCGTGGCCCCCTTGCTGACCAACTCGGCCTCATCGGCGCAACCGCCAACGATAAGCTCGAACTCGTGCAAATTGGGCGTGATCAGGCTGGCACCACGGTAGATGGAGAAATCCTTGCCCTTGGGATCGGCCAGCACCGCAATGCCCTTGCTGCGTGCAGCCTGAATCAGCGCCTGATGGTTCTGCAGCGCGCCCTTGCCGTAGTCCGACAGCACCAGCACATTGACCCTATCGAGCAATGCCTCGACTTCACGCGCCAGGGCTGCGGTGTCGGTGTTGAACGGCTCCTCGAAGTCCATGCGCAACAGTTGCTGGTGACGGCTCATCACCCGCAGCTTGACGATGGTGGGCTGGCCATCGAGACGCTGGAAATGAGCATCCACACCCGCGCCACGCAGGCTGTCGCTGAGGCTCTCAGCGGCTTCATCGTTACCGGTCACGCCAACAAGCAAGGCTCGCGCGCCGAGCGCGGCGATATTTAAAGCCACGTTGGCGGCGCCACCGGGGCGATCCTCGATCTGGTCGACACGCACCACCGGCACCGGAGCTTCCGGAGAAATCCGCGAGGTGCCGCCATGCCAGTAGCGATCAAGCATCACGTCGCCTACCACCAGAACGGCGGCTTGGTCATAGCGGGGCATGGTCAGTTTCATTGCAACTCCAGAACGGGAGAAAAACGGGAAAAATCATAGCACGCCAGGAATGCCCCGCTTCTCAACGCAGGCGCACCCAGAACAGCTCATGGCGACGCACCGCCTTGCGGAAGAATTCGTCCTGGCCGGTGGCGGGCCAACGACGCCCCGCCAGCACCTGCTGGATCAATCGGCGCAGGCGCTTCTTCAATGGCAATGGGCCTTGTAGGTCATGCTGCAGTCCAAGGGCCATGGCCTTGTCAAGTTGACGTTCGGCGTCGAGCGACGGGCTCCACAGGCGATCAGCTGGCAATGCGGTAATAGCCGGCGGCAGGGCGATGCCGTTGCCTGCCGGGCCCATCGGCCAACGGTCGTTGTCATGCAGGTGGTTAGCGTAGAGCAGCAGTGTGTTCGGCTGCCACTGTGTGCGTTCGCAGGCCTCGAGCAGCGCACGGGTGCTAGCGACATGATCGTGATGCGGGTCCAGCTCCGGATGCGGGGTCAACAACACCTCGGGGCGGTAATGCTCGATCACGGCGACTAGATCGGCGACCAGGTTATCCCAGGTCGGCTGGCCATCGACGTCGGACGGCAAGGTGAACGGATTGTGGCGACGCACGCTGCGCACATCACTCTCCCCCGACTCACGCGAGCCAAACGGTGTTTGTGGCTGCTCGGCCATGGCCGGTAGCTGCAGGCAGTAATAACCAAGCTGTACACAGCGCTCCTGCGGGACGCCACCCCAAAGGGGCGCAGCCAGGCTGTCCCAAGCACGCAGACGGCCCTTGAGCCGCGCGGCAGCAGCCTTGTCCAGGCCCAGGCGCTGGTAGTTCTCGGCTTCGATCTCGCCCTGCGTAAGGGTGACGATGGCCGCGCCGGGCGAACGGCTGTACTGGCCAAAGGCGGCCAGCTCAGCGTCATCGGCATGCGGTGCAATGATGAGCATGCGCTGCGCAGCGAAATCGGGATTGCGCATGGCATGCAGACGCAGCTCGCCATCGATACGGCAGAAGCGCGGCACGACGCGCAAACCACCCACCTGTAGACCGGAGAGATTGAGGTAGCGGCGCCCCGCAACACCCCGCTCGAAGTCCTGGCGATCATTACCAAGCCGCACATGGGGGTCGAGCCAGCACCCAAGCCAGGAGGCCTTCAGCCGCAGTTCAAGGATCAGGGTGTCATGACCGTCCAGATCCGCCTCGATCTGCAGCAGACCCTGCTCGAGGCGGGCTGGCACGCTCAGGCAGTCCTCGGGTAACTCGTAGCGGTAATCGTCGCGCGGCGAATAGAACAGGTGATCGGCGAACCACGCCTCGTGGGCCACCCACCCCAGCACCAGCAACAGTGGCGGCAGCCACCAGGCGACGAACACGCCCAACACCAGCAGTACCAACAAGCCCAGCAGCAAGGCGAGGCGCTTGTTGCGACGATGGCGTTTGAGCAGTTGTTGCTTGCGTCCGTTCATGGCTTCACACCTGATAGACCGGCACCCGGTTGCACCAGCGATCCTTGTATTCACGATCGGCGCGGCCGAACGAGTAGCGCAGCGGCTTGCCCAGTGCACGCGCCTGCTCCCATTCGCTTTGCGTGTTGACGAAGCTCAGCACACTGCCGGGGCTGAATTCGCGCTGCTCTGGATCGACCCCGCCGTTGATGTACTCCAGGCTGATCCACCGGGGAGCCTCGACCCGATAGAGCACCTGGATCGCGACCGGCTCGTCGTTCAGGTAGATCAGCGAGCCGGTCATAAACTCGCGCAACAGGCCGAACACCTCCGCCAGATGATCCTTGCCAGTGGCCTCGAAGCCCCAACGGCGCTGAAACAGGTCCGCATAGATACGCGCCTGTTCCTCGGGCGTCAGCTCCAGCATCGGTCGGATCACCCCACCCGCCTCTTCCAACAGGCGCTGTTCGCGGCGCTGGTTGTAGCGAAATTTCTTGCTGTACTGCTCCGGCTCGCGAGCTAGCGCCAGGCCTTCAGGCTGCTCGCTGATGTCAATGAGCCCGGTCGCATTGAGCTCGGACAGATAGCGGGCGCGATGGCGTAACGAAACCCATGCACCAGTCGCCAGCGGCAGAATGATCTCGGCATTGCCCAGATCGAAGAGACCGCGCTTGCCTTGCTGCTTCAGCACATCCTTGGACAATGCCAGGCAGCGTCCCCAGGTCGGGATAGCGGCCTGGATCTGGCCGTCGACCTGCCAGCCCAAGTAGCGCACGGGAATGCCCGCCAGATCGGCCAGCCGTGCCACCACCTCGGGATGAGTCGCGACGCTCCCGCCGAAACGGGCCCAGGTCTCGGCATAGTCAGCAGCGGTAATCGGCGTCCAACCACGTTCACGCCAGAATCGTAGACGGCTCAGCATCAGACGCTCGGCTCAGCCACGACCGACTCGTCACCGTCCTCGAACTGCTTGGCATGCAAACGCGCGTAATAGCCGTTCTGCGCCAGCAACTCGGCATGGCTGCCGCGCTCAACGATCTGCCCCTGATCCATCACCAGAATCAGATCGGCCTTCTCGATGGTGGTCAGGCGGTGGGCGATCACCAGTGTGGTACGGCCCTGCATCACCTGATCCAGTGCTGCCTGAATATGCCGCTCGGACTCGGTGTCCAGCGCCGAAGTGGCCTCGTCGAGAATCAGCAGCGGCGCATCCTTGAGCAGCGCGCGGGCGATGGCCAGGCGTTGACGCTGACCACCAGACAGCAATACACCGTTCTCGCCGACCAGGGTGTCGTAACCCAGCGGCATCTTCTCAATAAACTCGGCGGCATAAGCATCACCGGCGGCCTCTTGCACCGCCTCGAGCGGCGCGCCAGCCAAGTCACCATAGGCGATGTTGTTGCGTATAGAGTCGTTGAACAGCGTGACGTGCTGGGTGACCAAGGCGATGTGCCGACGTAGGTTGCGCAAGGTGTAGTCTTCGACATCCAGGCCATCGAGCAGGATCTGCCCTTGATCATGGTGATAGAAGCGCGGGATCAGGTTGGCCAGGGTTGACTTGCCGCTGCCGGAACGGCCGACCAGCGCCACCATTTGCCCAGGTTCAGCGACGAAGGAAATGTTATTCAGAACAGGTTTCTCGGATCCCGGATAACTGAAGCTCAGGCCCTTCACCTCCAACCGGCCACTGATGCGCTCGCGCTCCTGGGTGCCATGATCGACTTCCGGCTCTTCATCGAGTTGCTCAAAGATGCTCTCGGCGCCGGCCACCCCCTTCTGAATCGTCGAGCTGACCTCGGACAACTGACGGATCGGCTTGGGCAGCAGGCCGGCCAACGTGATGTAAGCCACGAGGTCACCAGCCGACGAATCACCGCGCAGCCACAGCACGAGAAACATCAACACCGCCATGGCACTGTAAATCACCAACTGAAGTGAAGGTGTATAAACCGCGTTGGTTTTGACCATCTTCAGCTGCTTGAGTTTGTTTTCCTCACTGGCCCCTAGGAAACGCTGCTTCTCGTAATCCTCACCACCGAAGCTGCGCACCACACGATAGCCCTGAATGCTTTCAGACGTCACATGGGTGACATCGCCCATGCTGGTCTGGATCTTCTTGCTCTGCTTGCGGAATTTCTTGCTTGTACTGGTCACCATCAGTCCGATGACCGGCAGGATCGCCACCATGACCAGAGTCAGTTTCCAGTTCATCCATAGCAGGGTGGCGAACAGGAAGATCACCGTCATGCCCTCACGCACCACGACCTTGATAGCGTCAGTAGCAGCACCGGTGACCATGGTCACGTTGTAGGTGATGCGCGAAATCAGATGACCGGAATTGTGGTTGTCGAAGTAACGGTTGGGCAGCGTCAACAGGTTGTTGAACAACTCGACACGCAGGTCCTGAACCAGCCCCATCGAAACCTTTGCCAGGTAGTAATTACCCAGGAAAGAGCCAATGCCTTGCCACAAGGCAATCAGCACGATCAGCAGAGGCACTGCCTGCAGCAGCTTTAAATGTGCCAGCCATGGAGCATGCTCCAGCAACCAGGGCACGCCTGCGAAGAGGCTCGCATCTGGATTGGATAATCCGTCGACGAAGTACTTGAGGATATAACCCAGCATTGGCTGAGTGGAGGCAAAAATCAGAAAGCCAGCCAGACTGAGCAGGAACAAACCGATGTAAGGTCTGACGTATCGTAGTAAGCGAAAATAGATCTTCAAACTGGAGGAGGCTTGAAGGTCCGCAGAGGTATCGGTCATGGAAGTATGCCGCAGCCAGAACAGGGGCGAATACTATCACAGCACCTCCCGCGTCATGGATGCGCGAAAAATCCACTGGTATCCCGTAGAATCGCGCCTCGAATCAGGATCTGGGGATACAAGATAAATGTCGCTTGCCTTGGGCGCATGGCCGCGCAATACATCGAACTTCATTAGCGAATGGATTTTACCAATCGGCTATTTCTGTTTGCTGACAGGTCTGACCTGGCTGGATGATCGCAGCCAGTATCACAAGCTCTTCTATGCTCTGATTGCAGCACCAGCACTGATTGCGATCGTTATGCAACCCAAGCAGATTGCCCTGCAACTGAGTGAACCCGTCACTCTTTTGTTTCTTGCCTTCTCAGCCTGGGCGCTGATCAGCATCTCCTGGTCAGGCACCGAAGACTCCTTTGCCTCGCTAGCCAAGAGACCTCTGTATATCTTCATGCTTTTCTCCGCTTGCATGCTGATGGCCCAACGTAACTGCTCCCGCCTGCTATTGGTCCTGTCTCTGGCATCGCTGGCAATTATTCCTATAGCTGCGTATGGATTAGTCGACTTTGCTATCCACTACACTCCCGGCGCTCGCCTGGTAGGTAGCGGTGCGTTGGATAACCCACTGCTGAGCTCACATGTATTCGGCTTGTTCTGCGTGATATGGCTTGGCTGGGTCATGACCTCTTCGTCGAGGTACCACTGCTTCGCGCTGATTCCGCTGGCGATACTATCAGTGACGCTACTTGCAACGGGCTCCCGCACTCCGCTTGTTGCTGCTGCGCTTGCGGCGGCCTGGCTGATGTTTTGCTGTTGGAACAAACGCGCGCTCCTGCTGGCCGGTGCCGGCGCTTGCGGATTGATTATCCTTCTGCTGGCCTTTCCTGAAAGCCTGCTTAACCGAGGCACTTCCTACCGCCTGGAAATCTGGCAATTGGCGCTGGAACAGATTCGCTTACAACCTTGGATCGGGCACGGCTTCGATGCGCATCTCGCGATCAGTGTGCCCGGTATTCACTATTCATTTAGCGAACCTCACAGCTTCTTCCTAGGCGTCCTCTATTACACCGGAGTAATCGGCGCCCTCTGCTGGGCTCTGATGCACGGTGCAGCGCTCTGGACCTGCTGGCGACGACGCAGTGACTTGTATTTCATCATCGCTGGCGCACTGGTTGTTTACGGACTAGGCGCAGGTCTTACTGAGGGTGGCGGCATTCTTCCTCGCCCCAAAGAACACTGGTTCTTGACGTGGATTCCGTTGGCAATGGTGGCGGCGTTAAGTATCGGACGCAAACAGGAGCGCGTACTTTGATGCAGCGTCTGTCACAGGGACAACTGCAGGCACTAATGCTCGACTCTACCGTCCTGGAACAAGACGGACTCGGCCCCAAAGTTCTTCGCCTGCAGGACAGCAGTTTTTTGAAGCTATTTCGTAAACGTCGACTGTTTTCCAGCGAAACCCTGAAGCCCTATGCCAAACGCTTCGCAGACAATGCCAGACAATTGCAGAGCCTAGGTTTTATCGCGCCACAGATAATCGAGGTATATCGCGCAGAGGACGAAGTGAACGGGACCGCCGTGCACTATTGGCCGCTTCCAGGCGAAACACTGAGACAGGCTCTGGAGCAGGCACAGCCGGAACAGCGATGCCTGCTGATTAACCAATTCGGGCAACTGCTGGCGCGCCTGCATGAGAAGGGCGTCTATTTCCGCTCCATCCACTTGGGCAACGTACTGGTGATGCCTAACGGATCCCTAGGCCTGATAGATGTCGCTGACATGAAATTTGGACGACGCCCACTCAACCTGAGCATGCGCCAACGCAATCTGAAGCACATGCGTCGGTACGAACAGGACGAGGAGTGGCTGTTCAAGTTGCACAAGGACGCCCTCAGCGATGGCTACCGCCAATACGCCCCTCGCTTTGCTCAAGCGCTGTTACTGAGGCCGGAGTGACGCAGTACGCCGATCCACGTACTCAAGAAAAGAATCCAGCCGCTCACTGCACAGCAGCGCACTGACCTTACGCACCTCGTCTTCAGGCCATTCCCACCATCTCGCAGCCAGGAGCGCCTCCCTGACTGGCTCACTGAAACGCCAACGAATGTGCTTCGCTGGATTGCCAGCCACAATCGAGTAAGGAGGCACATCTCGACTCACCACGGCACCAGCAGCGACCACCGCACCATCGCCCACAGTCACACCAGAAAGAATCATCGCGCCGGTACATAACCATACATCGCTACCGATCACGACATCACCGCGACTAAAAGCATAACCGGGAATATCCACAGCCTCGTCAATCATGGCCGGGAACGGGTAAGTCGTAACCCAATCGGTGCGATGGTGCCCACCAAGAAATATCTCAACCTGCTCGGCGATAGACGTATAAGCACCAATGCTTAACGTAGAGCCTTCGTTCCAGTCATGAACGATGGGCAGACCATAGCTGCCGATCCCAATCGAATATTGAGGGTAACGCTGCAGAAAACGCGCCTGCCCGCGATAAAGCTTCGGCAGTTTACGGATAGCCCGCTTAGCCCGACGATCCCGAAAACTCGCCCAGAAGCTCATGATCAACGCCTCTCCAGAGGCAAGAAAAGAAGACGACCGAGCCCACGCCAGGTTTTCTTGTTCCATCTATGTAACGGAATCTGCCTGAGCAACTGCCACGCGTAATCACGATCTCGATTGGAGCACTTCAAGAACATCGAACTGAGAAAGCGTGTTCGGACAAATTCGTACTTAGGGTGATCCCTGAACAAAGCATAGGTACGCAGAATGCTGTCAACCATGAACGGTGTATTCTTGGAGGAATTACTGCCGTGCTTGCGGTACTGAGCCAACACCTCGCCAAGACAGTCGATGTAATAACCTGCATGAGTGATCTTGAGCTCGATAAGCAGATCCTCTAACCGGATCTCAGGATCGAACCCCCCTACCCGCTCCAACGCCTCTTTGCGAAACAGTAGCGTAGGCGCCGGCGGATAGGGTTTACGCTCCATGAACACGTCATCGAAATCCAGTCGACGAAACGCTATATCTCGACGCTGGCGAGACTCTGGAAAGAGATGGCCGTCCGAATCGATCAATTCGATATTGCCGGCACAGATCCCAACTTCCGGTTTATCCCACATGTAAGCAACCTGTTTGGCTATACGCTCCGGCACCATGATGTCATCCGAGCCGAACGGAGCAATCAGGCTGCCTTGGGCACGTGAAACCGCGTCATTGAGCGTATGCGTCAAACCCCTGTTCTGCTGAACACGAAACTCGAATCCATATTCTTGCTGCAACCGTTCGATTCGCGCCACGCTGTCGTCCGTGGAGCCGTCATCGATCACCAACAACTCGATATTTGAGTATGTCTGCTGCACGACACTGAGAATGCAACGCTCGATGTAGGGCGCATGGTTATATGAAGCAATCACCACCGTGACCAATGGCAGTTGCTCCGTCATTTCCTCACCTCGTTCAGCGCAGATTCGATCAACTCCAGATACTGCTGGCGAAAAACGTCAATATCGTGCTCTCTTTTTAGGTAGCTGTAAGACTGCTCGCCCTTGATCCGAAGCTGCTCATCACTGAGGGAAAGATACTCATCCAAGGCTTTGCTCAATCCCTCGACATCTGCTGGAGCGACAGCGATACCACCAGCACCCTGGATCAACGGGAGCATGGCGGGGACATCGCTCGCGATTACCGGTAGCCGCCCACTCATCCCCTCAAGCAACGCCAAACCCAAGCCCTCCGCCAAAGAGGGCATGGCCCATATGTCGAACGCCCGCACATAGCGTAGAGCGTTATCTCGAAAGCCAAGCAAATGGATACGCCCTTGCAAACCAAGAAGCTCCACTTCCTGTAGCAAGCAGTCGCGCTCGCGCCCCTCCCCAATGATTGCCATCTGTACATCTGGATAGCGCTGCGCAATCTGCGCAAAAGCACGGATCAGATGTATGTGCCCCTTTACCGGGACCAGTCGCCCCAATGCCCCGACAATCCGCACATTGGCCTCGAGCCCCAACTGGGAACGCGCCTGGTCACGTGATAACTGCAAACTTTCGGCCTGCACGATATCGATGGCATTGGTTATCGCAACGGTATTGTTCGGAGTGAAGCCGCACTGACAATCCAGGAGGTACTGCTTAACCGCAGGAGAAACACCCACGAAACGCCAAGCGGGGCTGACCAGGCGAGCAGTCTGCTGACGACGATAGGCCCGATCGTACTCGCCAAAACCATGGGCGATACCGATACAAAGGGGAATATTGAGCCAGCGATTGAGCATCAACATCATGTTCACGGGCTTGAAGCGATTACAGATCACTACATCGAAGCGCTCACTGCGGCAGTACTGAAATAGCCGCCACATAGCACGAATGCGCATACCCTTGAGCTGTGCATCGGAGAGCTCGAAGTAGACAGAGCGCTCAGCACGACTCTCGGGCTGACCGGTAGTCGGCCGCCCTCGGAGAAACGCATTGATCGTCTCGAAGCGCTCCAAAGGCAGGGCATGAAAAATCTGCTCCCCCAAATCGGCAAAATCGTGCGTCTTGATGTTGTAGTCTGGATGCAACTGCAGAACCTTGATGCGACGCGCCTTACTCATTGCCATTGCGCAAATCCTTCTTCACTCACTATCCAGGCTCGCTTACCTGCCAATGCCTGCATCGCTTCCTGCGAGGGAGACGTCCTGTCAGACCACTCACCTCGTTTCCATATGGCGAAGTGAAAATAAGGAAACTGTCGATCACCGTTCTGATCGTTAGTCAGACAGCCATCTCGCCAGAACCAGCGAAGAGGAAAACGAAAGCCACCATCAATCCAAGGTATACAGCCGTTTGGGGTACTGAATGCTTCAACAAACTCACTACGCCGGCGCAAGGGGTTCAAACGCCCCACCAAGTTGAAAAGCGGTTCTGGAAAATTCTTTCGCCATAAGAACAGGCGACTGAATGCGCCTTCGTCAAGCGCATGATGTTCTTGATCTCCCAAGCGTTCATGCCAAGACGGCATACGCATGAACACTCGACGCATCACCTCGGTATTACGAATCAGGCATAAGTGCCCCGACACACGCCGAGCATGGGTGGAGTAAAGGTCGTAACGTGCAAGCCGCTCGTCAGAGAAGTACTGACGTAAGCGTCCGTAGATTAGATCGAGATCGCCAAACGCCCAAAAATCATATCCCCGTAACTGCTCCTCATGGATATAGCCAAGAGCAGGTTTCAGGTCACAAAGCTTGTAGGGGTTATGCGGCGTAAACGTTATGCCCAAGCGCTCCGACACCAGAAAGCAATAATCTGCATATGTCACGGGCTCAACACGAACATTAGCTGGCAAGTTATCCGGCTCACCACAGTCGCTGAATAGCAACCAGTCGATATCCGGATTACTTCTGCAACTTTCCAAGAACAAAGGCATCCAGAACGGCCAGCGCCCAAAATACGGAATGATGAAGCAAATGCTAGGGCTCACAGTAACGATCCGGGAATACAATCAGAACAAGACAAGTTATTAGAACAGCCAACCGAGCGCCCAGAAGCGCACTCGTGCTGCCTGATCACTAAAGCACAGACTCAATCTACGCGCAGATAACGAAGGGTCGACCGCCCCCCCGGAACAGTCACGAAGCGCCACGGCCAACGCGGCAGGTTGACCGAATGGGACCAGCAAACCTTCGCCATCCACCACCTCTCGACCACCACCACAATCGCTGCATATGACTGGCACTCCTGCGGCCATCGCCTCCAGCAACACCATGCCGAACGGCTCATGATCGGAAGTCAGCGCGAAGACATCGAAGGCCTTGAAATAGCGCCGTCCATTCGCCACCTGCCCAAGAAAACGCATGGACTCGCTGACGCCCAGCTCCAACGCCAGTGCCCGGAGCGCAGACTCCAGCCGACCAGTACCCATGATCGCCAGCAAGCTGCCGTCCGGCAGCAGCGGCAATGCCTGGGCGAAGCCACGGATCAATGTGGCCTGGTCCTTGTCCGGATGCAGGCGGCCGACGTTGCCAACCACCCAGGCATCCTGCGGCAAATCCAGATGCTCGCGAGCCTGCTCGCGAGAAACCTGCTCGGCTTGTACGGCCTCGACATCGATACGGTTGTACAGCGTTTCGATACGCTCGGCCGGCCAGTCAGGCAGAAAGGCGCGCATGTCGTCACGTACGGCGTTGGATACGCCCAGCAATGCCAGACGCTTGCGGAAAAAGTTGGCGAACAGCTGACGGGAACGGCGCTTGTAGTCGCCAAAAGCGTGATGCACGCCGATCACCGGCAGATCGCTACCGAGCAGCGCTACGTAGATCGGCTTGAAGCGGTGAGCGATGCACAGGGCGAAGTCGCGCGACGCGGCAATGCGGCGAAAATCGCGGATCGCAGCCAGCTTCAGGCCACGCACCTGTGCACTGGAGTAATCGAGAAAGATCACCTCGTCGGAGGCCGAGCCGCGCTCGACCTCCGCTGACGGAGCGCCGGTCAGATAGACAGTGCAGACCTTGTACGGCGTGCCCTTGAACAGCACGGCGTATTGCCGTGCGCAATCCAGAAAGGGGCCGTCATAGCCGTGGCAGAACTGCAGAACCCAGCGCTGCGTTTGGCCATCTGCCTGCTCAGACGTCGTCATACCAACCCTTGCCATCCTTGACCACGAGCACATCTTCCATGATGAGGTACTGCAGATCCGAGCCGTAGAACATGTTCAGCGCGTCGGTCGGCGAGCAGATCATCGGCTCGCCACGACGATTGAGCGAGGTGTTCAGCGACACGCCATTGCCGGTCAGCTTTTCCAGCTCCAGCATCAGGTCATACCAGCGCGGATTGAAGCGGCGCTCCAGCACCTGAGCGCGCGAGGTGCCGTCTTCATGTACCACTTCGCTGACGCGCTCCTTCCACTCCTCATTCACCTCGAAGGTGAAGGTCATGAACGGGCTCGGGTGATCGACCTTGAGCATCTTCGCCGCCACAGTGTCGAGCATCGACGGGCAGAAGGGTCTCCAGCGTTCGCGGAACTTGATCTGCTCGTTGATACGGTCGGCCACACCCGGAATGCTTGGGCAACCGATGATCGAGCGACCACCAAGGGCACGCGGGCCAAACTCCATGCGCCCCTGGAACCAGGCTACCGGGTTGCCATCAACCATAATCTTGGCGATGCGCTCAGCTGTGTTGTCGATGCGTTTGAACACTGGCTGGTTCGGGTGCTTGGCGCAGGCGGCGATAACGTCTTCGTTGGAGTAGGACGGGCCGAGATAGACGTGCTCCATCTTCTCCACCGGCACGCCGCGCTGGTTCGACACGTAAGCCGCCGCACCAACAGCAGTACCGGCATCGCCGGAAGCCGGCTGCACGAACAGCTCCTTCACATCGTGACGGGCGATGATCTTCTGGTTCAGCTTGACGTTCAGCGCACAGCCGCCGGCGAAGGCGATCTTGCCAGTTTCCTTGAGGATGTCGCCGAGGTAATACTCCATCATCTGCAGCGCCAACTTCTCGAACAGCGCCTGCATGCTGGCCGCGTAATGGATGTAGGGATCGTCGGCGATATCACCCTCGCGCTTCGGGCCGAGCCACTCAATCAGCTTGGGCGAGAAGTAGTAGCCCTTGCCGTTTTCCTTGTAGCGTCGGAAGCCGATGACATTGGCGTACTCGGTGTTGATGATCAGTTCGCCGTTCTCGAACTTGGCCAGCCGCGAAAAATCGTACTTGGCGGCATCACCGTAGGGCGCCATGCCCATGACCTTGAACTCGCCATCGAGCATCTCGAAGCCGAGGTATTCGGTGATCGCACCGTAGAGGCCACCAAGAGAGTCCGGATCATAGAATTCCTTGATCTTGTGGATCTTGCCGTTCTCGCCATAGCCAAAGAAGGTGGTGGCGTACTCGCCCTTGCCGTCGATACCAAGGATCGCGGTCTTTTCCTTGAAGCCCGAGCAGTGGTAGGCGCTTGAGGCGTGAGCCAGGTGGTGCTCAACCGGTTCGATCTTGACCTTCTTCAGGTCGAAGCCGAGCTGCACCAGGCACCACTCGATACGCTTCTTGTAGCGGTTGTAACGGCGGTTGCCGAACAGGATCGCATCGAGGGCACGATCCGGCGCGTAGGCGTAACGCTTAGCGTACTGCCAGCGAGCTTTCTCGAAGATGCTGATAGGGGCGAAGGGAATGGCCACCACATCGACATCCGACGGCTTGATGCCGGCCTGCTCCAGGCAGAATTTGGCCGACTCGTAGGGCATGCGGTTCTTCGCGTGCTTGTCGCGCACGAAGCGCTCCTCTTCCACGGCAGCGATCAGTTTGCCGTCAATGTAGAGCGCGGCGGAGGGATCGTGACTGAGGGCGCCGGACAGGCCGAGAATGGTCAGTGCCACAGGTGTAAGCCTCTAATTCGGGCAGGTGCCGGGCACCTGCGGTAAACGTTGGTCGAGCAACTGGTGCAGAGCCGAGTCCACCGGCCAGTTGCGCAGAAAACGGGCGCGGTCGCGGGCATAGGCCCGGGCGAAGCTGCGCGCACTGCGATGCTGATGCATGGCATCCAGGTCGATCAGCGACCAGGCACCCTGCACGTCGTCCCAAAACAGGTTGTGCCCCTTGAAATCACCGTGGCTAATGCGTTCGCGCAGCAGGGCAGCGAACAGACGATCCAGCGCCAACAGCTCGGTTTCCGGGGGCGTTGCCTGCTTGTATGCCTCAAAACGGGCGATTATATCCTGCCCACCACAATAGTCGGTAATCAGGTATGCACGGCCACGCAGCCAGCACCAGCGCCGCTCGATCACGGCCAGTGGCGCTGGCGTGACGATACCCAGTAGTTGCAGGCGGTTGCCCTCGCGCCAACTATGCCAGGCACGACTGGGGCGCCAGAAACGCTTGAACCAGTGTCGCAGGTTCTTCACGTTGTAACGCTTGACCACCAGTGGCCGGTTGCCACATTCGACCCGCGCCACCGTGGCCGCGCCACCGGTCTTGTAGATGTGCCCGGCGTCGATACGAGCATCGAGATCAGCCAACAGCGGCTGCAGTACTGGTTCGGCCTCACGACGCACCACGCGCAAGCCGAATGCGCCGATACGCGCCGCGAACAAGCTGCAGTCACGGGCCGTTTTCTTCAGGTAATCACGCAGGCGCCAGCGACGCACCTTGGCTATCTCGGTCTGGAGCATTTCCAGCGGTAGCGCATGCTCGCCGTTGGCCAACAAGTAGTGAATCAGCAGCTCCTCCAGATAGGGATCCAGCTCAGCCGGCAGTTGGGCAAAGAACACCCCGAGGTTTTTCAGTACCCCTGCCCGCGACAACGGCCGCCCCGTGGTTTCGCAGCGCACGCCACCACCGTCGATCAGATACAAACGGCCTTCATGCCGCAACAGGTTGTCCAGGTGCAGATCGGCCTGCCACAGGCCCTGAGCATGCATCTGCCCAATGGCCGCCAGCGCGTCGGCCAACACGCTCTGCTGAGCGTCGCTCAGTAACGGTTCGCGAGCCGCTTCGCGCCAGGCATCCCAGAGGCTCTGCGAGCCTTCCAAAAACTCGAACAGCAACCAACCGCCCTGCCCGTCGACAAAACCCTGGGCCAGCAGCCTGGGCGTTACGAGCCCTTGGGCAGCCAGATACTCGGCGCCGTCACGCTCGCGCTGAAAGTGCCGCTGCGCCTTGTCGCCGACCAGCAACTTGGCCAGCACCGAACGTCCCTGCCAACGCGCGAACGCAACGTAACGCTGCCCTGGCAACACACGCAACAGGCGCTCCAGCACCAGCGGATCACGCGCAACCTGCAGCGTCAGAGGCATCTCAGGCGTACGGCCCGCGTGGCTCAATTCACCTAACTGCATCAACGCGCCTCCTTGTTGCGCTGCCGAGCGCCAAGTTGCCGCCACCAGGCATTGATGTCGCCCCCGTCACCCAGGTAAGCCGCCAGCAGTTCGCGCACTTCGGCCTCGTTCCAGATTCTGGCGCGGCGCAGCAGAGGCTCCAGGTCCTTGATCCGGTCACGCTGCCCCAATAGCAATGGACGGGTTTTCTCCAGATCGATCAACTGCGCCTCAAACACGCCTCCCTGTTCACGCAGGAAGATATGCTTGGGATAGAAACAGCCATGCATCTGCCCAGCCTGATGCACACGACACGCGAGACGACCGCAGGCGTGCAGGATCGACGCGCGCTTGGCAGCATCGAATGCAGACCACTGCGTCAACCAGTGCTCCAGATCCTGCCACTCATCCAGCGCACGGGTCAGCAAGACAGCGCGGCGCTCGCCCGACAAACGGCGCTCGGCAAAGAACGCGGCCTGCAGGGCCGGTATGTTCAGCTCGGCATAACGGCGAATATTGCGAAACTCGCGCGCGAAGGTCGGCTCACCGAAGGGATGCAGCAGACTGCGCGTCAGGTGGTTGCTTTGCCGCTTCAGGTAGAAGGCACGCTCGTCGAGCTCCAGGCGATATACGCTGCTCCAGCCACCACGCTCGGTGTTGGGCTCGTCCACGGCCTCCAGTTTCAACGCCCACAATGCATCGAAACTGGCCAGCCCGTGACGTTCGAGCAGGGCGCGGTCCTGCTCCGCGATGAAGTCGCTCATTCCCGGCCCTCGAAGAACTTCAGGATTTGCAGGACGCGTTGCTTATCCGCGCCACTGAGCCGGTTGCACTCGCGATATTGCAGGTAGAAGCGCAGACGCTGCGTTCTCGACAGCACGCGCTTGGCCACTTTATCGAGACAGGCTAGGTCCTTGATGATCCGATAACGCAGTAGCGGCCCCCACCAGAAACTGCCGGTAGGACAGTCGATGAAGAACAATTCGGCCTTTTCATTGACCAGCAGGTTGCGCCACTTCAGGTCGTTGTGGGTGAAGTGGTGGTCATGCATAGTCCGCGCGCCCTTGGCCAACTGCAAACTGATGGCCTGAACCCAGCCATGATCAGCCAGGCGCGGATCCTGGCGGTTGGCGATTTCAGCAAGATCGAGGGTATTTTCCAGCTCGCGCGTCACCAGCGCTCCACGCACGAACGCCCCGGCCTTGCGCTGAAGGCCATGCGCAACGATCGGCGCTGTCGGGATGCCCCACTTGGCGAACAACTTGAGATTCTGCCACTCGGCCTTGACCCGTGGTCGCCCCAGGTAGCGGCGCAGACCTTTGCCCGCCCCCCAGTAGCGCTTGACATAATAATGCACGCCATTACGTTCGATACGGATGACCTCTGACAACGGGTCCTTGGTCAGCCGCTCCCCTTCGATCGCGAAAACAGCCTCCAGAGAGACGAAGTCCTCGGTCAGGACATGGTATTCAGGGGCAAGAATCCAACTCGCCATCAGAGCGCATCTCCATAACGCTGCTTACGCTCATACAGTTTCGCCGCCTTGCGCTCCAGCCATGCGAGCAGGTTCGCTTCATCACGCAAAACCTGGCGCAACGGACACTGGAAGTAGGTACGCAAAAAACGCAGCTTGTCACGGCGGGTCAGGCCGATATCCAGCGCCGAGAAGTACAGGGCGGCCAGGTCCTTGTCACGCCAACGGCGGGGAACTGCGTCTCGCACCTGGGCACGGTGCAGGTCGATCACCGACAGGCGCAGGTCACTGGCCTGGATTGGCCGGTCGGTATGCAGCAGGAAGTGGCAGATATAACAGTCACGGTGGTTAACCCCGGCGCGGTGCATATCGCCGGTCATCTGCGCCACTTGGCGGATCAGCGCCCACTTGAGCGCAGGCTTGGGCGGTTGCTGCGCCCAGTTCAGGCTGAGCTGCTCCAGGTCGACGGTCGGTGCCAGTTCCTCGGTGACGATGAAGGAATGCTGGCTCGCGGGATTCGCGCCGCGCTCACCGTAGGCCACAGCGGTCATGGTCGACACACCGGCGTCGCTCAGACGCTGGATCGCCTGCCACTCCTGCGCGGCGCCGAGCACCGGGGCCTTGGCGGTGAGCAGGTTCTTGACGATCTCGCCCCAACCGATGCCGCGGTGAATCTTGACGAAATAGCCGCGCCCGTCGACTTCGGTGCGTAGAGTGCGGCGCCCTTCTAGCTCACGGTAGACCTGGCCCTGCAGCGCCTCGACAGCGTCGAAAGCATCGCGCCCCGCCCACAGGCTCTTGAAAGGTTCGGCGAGGATCAGTTTCACGTGCGCCTCTCTGCAAGGATCACGTCGGCGGCCTTCTGCGGCATCGAATACAGGTCGGCGCTGTCGGCATAGGCCAGCGCGTTGCGCCCCCAGAATGCACGCTGCTGCGGATCGGCGAGCATGTCGACCAGGGTACGGTTGAGCCGCTCCTGCTCGAAAGGGCTGGACAGCACACGACCGCAGTCAGCATCGGCGATGTAGTGGGCGTAGCCGCAGACATCGGTGACCAGCACCGGCAGGCCGGAAACCAGCGCCTCCAGAAGCACCGTGCCAGTGTTCTCGTTGTAGGCCGGATGGATCAGCAGATCGGCGCCGAGCAGAAAACGCGGGATATCGCTGCGCCCCTTGAGAATCTGCACCTGATCGGACAGCCCGAGCGCCTTGATCTGCAGCAGGAAGGGCTTGGGGTCGTCCTGGCCGATAGCGATCAGCCGGGTGCGCTTGCGCAGTTCGCGCGGCAGCGAGGCCAGCGCCTTGAGGCTGCGGTCCAGGCCCTTGGTCTTGAAACCGGAGCCGATCTGCACCAGCAGCAGGTCGTCGTCGGCCAGCTTGAATTCACGGCGGAACTCGGCGCGGATTTCAGCGGCATTGACCGGGGCACGACGGTCCTGGGCGATGCCGGGCGGCAGCAGATGAAAGCGCTGCAGCGGGGTCTTGTAGTGTTTGACGAACAGTGGCTGCTGCACTTCGGAGATCATCAGGATCTCGGTCTTCGACTCCGGCGCGAACACCGCGCGCTCGTACTCGGCGAAGTGCTTGTAGCGCCCCCAACGACGATAGATCGGGTTGCGCAGGGTCTGCGCCTTGTCCTCGAAACAGCCGTCAGCGGCGTAGTACACGTCAAGGCCAGGCATCTTGTTGAAGCCAATCACCCGATCGACCGGGTCGCGCTTCAGGTCAGCCTGCAGCCAGGCGCTGAATTTCTCGTTGCGGCGATGGTTGAACAGTGCACGCACCGGCGCCACGCGCACATCGAAGCCGCCGGGGTTTTCCCCTTCCCAGATCGGCGTGTAAACGCGAATGGCATGGCCACGCGCTTGGCACTCCAGGGCGATGCGCATGAAATCGCGCTGCAGCCCGCCGAAGGGGAAGTATTTGTAGAGAACGAAAGCCAGTTGCATAGCCGCTCCTTAAAGGGTGCCGGGAGGCGCGAGCAACAGCGCCTCCAGTTCCAGGCCGACGCGCTCGGCGCCGAGACCATCGAAGCAGGGTTTGTCACGGTCACCGCTGCCGGCGCCCTGACCACTGGCACACAGGTGAATCTGGCTACGGCCGTAGGCGCCCACTTTGCCGGGCAGCGTCGGGCCATAAAGAGAAATATTGGGCACGTCCAGCGCAGCGGCAAGGTGACCAAGCCCGGTGTCGACGGAGACGCAGGCGCTGGCACCAGCGATGACCTTGGCCACGCCGGCAAGATTTAGCTTCGGCAAAACGGCGGCATGCATGAGACCGGCGGCTATGCGCTCGGCGCGCGCCTGCTCGGTCTCGTTGCCCCAGGGCAGGCGCACGGCCCAACCCAGTTCGTCCATGCGCTCGGCCAGTGCACGCCAATCCGCTTCCGGCCAGTGCTTGCTGGCCCAGGTGGTGCCATGCAGGAACAGCAGGTACGGCTGCGCGGCGGCATCCATCATCGCTGCACGGTTCAGACCGTAGTCACCAGTGCCGGGCGGCAGCGTGTAACCGAGCGCCTTGGCGAACAACTGGCGCACACGCTCCAGCGCGTGTTGATCCTTGGCCACCGCGTAGCGGCGGTCGTAGAAACGACTGGCCAGCGGCTCACGTGCCGAATCACGATCGAGCCCCGCCACCGGCGCCGACACATAGCGCGTCAGCCAGGCACTCTTGAGCAGGCCCTGGGCATCGATCACCAGGTCGTAGCGGGTTTCCCGCAGGCGCTGTTTGAACCGCGCCCACTCACCGCTACGCCAGGTGCGCAGCGGGTGCTTGCGCCAACGGCGGATGGCCACCGGAAGCACCTGCGACACCGCCGGATGCCAGGCTGGAATCTCGGCAAAGCCTTCTTCCACCACCCAGTCGAAGCGGATGCCGGGAATGGCGCGAGCCGCGTCAGTCAATGCCGGCAGGGTATGCACCACATCGCCCAGCGACGAGGTCTTGATGATCAATACCCGCAAATCAGTCGCCCTCGACCAGGGTCAAGGTTTCACCGACCAGCCGATCCAGCGCCTCGATCACCGGCCTCGGTTTGAGCTCGCGCAGGCAGTTGTAGTGGCCAAAACGACAGGTGCGATCAAAGCAGGGACTGCACTCCAGCCCCAGACGAACAATCTCGACGCGATCGGCCAGCGGTGGCGTGAACCCTGGCGAGGTGGAGCCGTAGACCGCCACCAGCGGACGATTCAGCGCCGCCGCCACGTGCATCAGCCCGGAGTCGTTGGACACCACGGCGGTGGCCGCCGACATCAGGTCGATGGCCTCGGCCAGGCTGGTCTGCCCGGACAGGTTGCTGACCTCCTCACGCAGCCCCGGAATCAGGCGCATACGAATGTCTTCGCCACCGGCATGGTCGTTCTTCGAACCGAACAGCCAGACCTGCCAGCCCTCGCGAATCTTGACCTCGGCCACCTTGGCATAGTGTTCTGCCGGCCAGCGCTTGGCCTCACCGAACTCCGCACCCGGGCATAGCGCCAGCACCGGACGATCCAGCTGCAGACCGAACTTGGCCAAGGCGGCTTCACGGCTGGACTCATCGATCTGCAAACGCGGCTGCGGATAGGGCTGCGGCAAGGCAGCGCCCGGCTCATAGGCCAACGCCATGAAGCGCTCGATCATCAGCGGATAGCGGTCTTTATCCAGTGTGCGGATATCGTTGAGCAGGCCATAGCGCATCTCGCCCTTCCAACCCGTGCGCGTGGGAATACCGGCGAACCAGGGCACTAGCGCGGACTTCAGCGAGTTGGGCAGCAGGATCGCCTGGTCGTACTGACCAGCCAGCGACTTGCCGATGCGTCGGCGCGTGGTCAGATCGAGCACGCCATGACCGAGCGGCAGGCTCAGCGCGGCGCGCACTTCGGGCATGCGTTCGAGGATCGGCCGGCTCCAGTCTGGCGCCAGCACGTCGATCTCGCACGCCGGGTGGCGCTGTTTCAGACACTGGAACAGCGTCTGCGCCATCACCATGTCGCCTACCCAGCTCGGCCCAACGATAAGTATCTTCATATCTTTTCCAGAAACGACCGGGGAGGCTTTCGCCTCCCCGTCGAGCCTTCGAGGAATCGCTTACTTGACCAGAGTACGCCATTCGGCGTGGCCGCTGGTCTTGCCGGTGACCAGGTCGAAGTAGGCCTTCTGCAGCTTCTCGGTGACCGGGCCACGGCGACCGGCGCCGATCTTGCGGCCATCCACTTCGCGGATCGGCGTGACTTCAGCGGCAGTACCGGTAAAGAACGCCTCATCAGCGATGTACACCTCATCGCGGGTGATGCGCTTCTCGACCACCTTGATGCCGTGCTCTTCGGCCAGAGTGAGGATGGTGCTGCGAGTGATGCCGTTGAGGCAGGAGGTCACTTCCGGGGTATACACCACACCGTCCTTGACCAAGAAGATGTTCTCGCCCGAGCCTTCGGCCACGTAGCCTTCCGGGTCCAGCAGCATGGCCTCGTCGGCGCCGCCGGAGATGGCTTCCTGCAGGGCCAGCATCGAATTGATGTAGTTGCCGTTGGCCTTGGCGCGGGTCATGGCGATGTTGACGTGGTGGCGGGTGTAGGAGCTGGTGCGCACCTTGATGCCGGTTTCCAGCGCTTCCTCGCCCATGTACGCGCCCCAGTGCCAGGCAGCGACGATCACATGCACCTTCAGGCCAGCAGCGCGCAGGCCCATGCCTTCGCTGCCGAAGAACACCATCGGACGCAGGTAGGCGCTTTCCAGGCCGTTTTCACGCACCGCGGCACGCTGGGCTTCGTTGATCTCTTCCTTGGAGAATGGAATCTGCATGTTGAAGATGTGCGCGGAGTCGAACAGACGGTCGGTGTGCGCCTGCAGGCGGAAGATCGCGGTGCCATCCGGGGTGTTGTAGGCACGCACGCCTTCGAACACGCCCATGCCGTAGTGCAGGGTATGGGTCAGCACATGGGTGTTGGCTTCGCGCCACGGCACCAGTTTGCCGTCGTACCAGATCACGCCATCACGGTCGGACATCGACATCTTGCCTGCTCCTCAAATTCGCTTCACGGTTCGATCAGTAGTTGGGGCCTCAGGCCCCGTTGTTCAACTCAAGCCCCAGCTCACGCCACAGGCGCATCACGGCGCGGCGCTCATCCTGGAACTGATCCCCCGGCACCACGCCAGGCTGCTTCTGCAGCGCCTGCCGGTGAGCGGCCGAGCGATAGATTTTGTAGACCTCGCGCAGCAATGCGGCATCCTCGGCGCCCATCAGACCGACCCGCTCCAGACCTTCCAGAATGCGGATGTTATCGGTGAACTCGAGTAGCTGCGGGTGTTGCCACGACCAGGCCAGAGCCGCGTATTGCACCATAAATTCGATATCGACGATACCACCGGCATCCTGCTTCAGATCGAAGGAGGACGTGGCTTCGAAGGCATTCGGCGCCGTCCCGGCCGCGGTATTTTTGTTGCCAAGGTTGTCACGCATCTTCGCGCGCATCTCGCTGACCTCAACGCGCAGCGCCTCGGTATCGCGCTGGCGACCGAGCACCTCAGCACGCACGCGAGCGAATTCGCCGGCCAGGCGCGAACATCCCACCAGCACCCGCGCCCGCACCAACGCCTGGTGCTCCCAGGTCCAGGCCTCGTTTTCCTGATAGCGCTGAAAAGCACCCAGCGAGCTGACCAGAAGCCCGGCTGCGCCCGATGGTCGCAGGCGCATGTCCACCTCGTAGAGCGCACCGGAGGTGGTCTGGGTGGTCAGCAGGTGAATGATGCGCTGCCCCAGGCGGGTGAAGAACTGCGCACCATCGATGGGCTTGGCGCCATCGGTTTCGGCCTGCGGGTCGCCATCATGGATGAACACCAGGTCCAGATCCGAGCCATGGCCGAACTCCAGGCCGCCTACCTTGCCATAGCCGACGATGATGAAGTCCGGATCACACAGCGAGCCATCGGCGCGCTGCGGGCGGCCATGGCGCTGCACCGTATGCTGCCAGGCCAGCGCCAGCACCTGATCGAGAATCGCCTCAGCCAGCCAGGTCAGGTAATCCGACACTTTCATTAGCGGCAGCGTACCGGCGATCTCCGAAGCGGCAACACGCAGACTGTGAGCCAGTTTGAAGTGGCGCAGCGCCTCCATCTGCTGTTCCAGGTCCTCCTCGGGAATACGCACAAGGCGCTCGCGCAACTCGGCCGCCAGCTCTGGCGCCAGCGGTGGCGAATACAGTCGCCCTTCGTTGAGCAGCTCATCGAGCAACAGCGGGTAACGGGCGATCTGTTCGGCGATCCACGGGCTGGCCGCGCACAAAGTGATCAGCCGCTCCAATGCCCCCGGGTTTTCGCTCAACAGCACCAGATAGGCAGAACGTCGCGCCACCTTTTCCACCAATGGCAGCACCCGCTCCAGTACCAGATCAGGCTTCTCATGCTCGACAGTCTGCGCCAGCAGGCGGGGCACGAAAGCATCCAGGCGCTCACGACCAAGACGCTGCATGGCGCGCACCTGCGGACCATTACGCAAATCATCGAGGCGTCGACAGGCCGTGCCTGGCTCGGCGAACCCGGCTTCCTGCAACTGCAGCGCAGCGGCCTCATCGTCCAGCGCCCCTTGCCACAAAGGCAGCCACTCGGCGCCAACGCTGGCCTCGCTAGCATCCGATTCGTCTTCGTCAGGGTCGGCGATCACCTGCTGGAAATGCCATTCGATGCGGCCACGCCAATACATCAGGCGCTCATGAAAACTCGCCCAGTCAGCGAAACCCATGATCGCAGCGACCCGCGCCTGATCCTGCGGTTCGGCCGGCAGCATCTGTGTTTGGCGGTCACCAATGCCCTGCAGGGCGTGCTCGGTGTAGCGCAGGAACTCGTAGCCTTCCTTCATTTCCGTGACGACCGCCGGAGGCAAGTAGCCCTGCCCCTCCAGCGTGGCCAGCACCTTGAGCAGCGGCCGCTGCTGCAGACTGAGGTCGCGCCCGCCATGGATCAGCTGGAACGCCTGGGCGATGAACTCGATCTCGCGAATGCCACCGGCGCCGAGCTTGATGTTCTCGCTCATGCCCTTGCGCCGCACCTCCTGCTGGATCAGCAGCTTCATCGCGCGCAACGCCTCGATGGCGGAAAAATCCAGGTAGCGGCGATAGACGAAGGGCCGCAGCATCTCCAGCAGCTCGGCGCCCGCGGCCTGATCACCGCCGACCACACGCGCCTTGATCATGGCGTAGCGCTCCCAATCGCGGCCCTGATCCTGGTAGTACTGCTCCAGCGCATTGAAGCTGAACACCAGCGCACCACTGGAACCATAGGGACGCAGGCGCATGTCGGTGCGAAACACGAAGCCGTCGACGGTGATCGCATCCAGCGCCTTGATCAGTCTCTGCCCCAGACGAATGAAGAACTCCTGGTTATCCAGCGATCGCTTGACGCCCTCGGTCTCGCCACCCTCCGGGTAGCCGAAGATCAGGTCGATATCCGACGACAGGTTGAGCTCGTGCGCGCCGAGCTTGCCCATGCCGAGGATGACCATGTGCTGCGGCTGGCCGCTGCGCCTCCCCACTGGCGTACCGAACTGCGTGCAATGACGCGGATACAGCCAGTGATAGGCCAGATCGATGCAGGCATCGGCAAGGTCGGACAGGTCACGACAGGTTTCACCGAGCACCGCCTGGCGGCTGAAGTCGCGCCAGATGATGCGCAGTTGCTGGCGATTACGAAAGCGCCGCAGGCAGCGCCCCAGAGCATCCTCATCGGCACACTCGGCCAACTGCGCTTCCAATTGCTGGCGCAGCTCGCCCGATGCCAGGCTGCGCTCCAGCTCACCAGACTCTGCCAGCGCGACGAACATCTGCGGATCACGCTGCGCCTGTTCGGCGACGAAATCACTCAGCGCCGACACCTGCCGCCAGGCATCGCGCCGCTCTTGCGACCAAGCAGCGACACGCTCAGCCAGAGCTTCATGCTCGGACAAAGCGGTTTGCAGTGACTGCTCGGCACGTTCGGCCAACGAAACAAGAGAGGGGGGCAACTCGACCAGCAACGGCAGGCTCATGGTCTATCCTTTTGGCGGACTGCCGGACGCACGGTGCAATCGCCCGCAGCCCCGCTCCAGCGGGGCACGCGCGGCCGGCGGTGCCGCGGATTGTAGTTTTACTACGAAAGAATTGTATCCAGAGGGCTGAATCCGCCGTCGAAATGTAGTAAAACTACAAGCGGCCGGTCCTACCCCCGGTAAATCCAAGAATTTCAACTCGCCCGCCCAAAAAGCCGGTGAGACCCAACTGGCCTCCGATTCTGGAAGCCTTTCCGCCCTGGAGCAAGCCATGCAAGACCTCGATCCGATCGAAACCCAGGAATGGTTGGACGCCCTTGAATCCGTCCTCGACCGTGAGGGTGAAGACCGTGCCCATTACCTGATGACCCGTCTGGGCGAGCTGGCCACCCGTAGCGGTGCGCAACTGCCCTACGCGATCACCACGCCTTACCGCAACAGCATCCCGGTAACCCATGAAGCTCGCATGCCCGGCGACCTGTTCATGGAACGCCGCATCCGTTCGCTGGTGCGCTGGAACGCCCTGGCCATGGTGATGCGCACCAACCTGGACGACCCGGATCTGGGCGGCCACATTTCCAGCTTCGCTTCCTCCGCGACGCTGTACGACATCGGCTTCAACTACTTCTTCCAGGCCCCGACCGAAGAACACGGCGGCGACCTGGTGTTCTATCAGGGCCACGCCAGCCCTGGCGTCTATGCCCGCGCCTTCATGGAAGGTCGCATCGACGAAGACCAGATGAAGAACTTCCGCCGCGAAGTGGATGGCAAAGGTCTGTCGTCCTACCCGCACCCCTGGCTGATGCCGGACTTCTGGCAGTTCCCCACCGTGTCCATGGGCCTCGGCCCGATCCAGGCCATCTACCAGGCCCGCTTCATGAAGTACCTGGAAGCGCGCGGCTTCATTCCGGCCGGCAAGCAGAAGGTCTGGTGCTTCATGGGCGACGGCGAGTGCGACGAGCCGGAATCCCTCGGTGCCATTTCCCTGGCTGGCCGCGAGAAGCTGGACAACCTGATCTTTGTCATCAACTGCAACCTGCAGCGCCTCGACGGCCCGGTGCGTGGTAACGGCAAGATCATCCAGGAACTCGAAGGCGTGTTCCGTGGTGCCCAGTGGAACGTCAACAAGGTGGTCTGGGGTCGCTTCTGGGATCCGCTGTTCGCCAAGGACAAGGACGGTGCCCTGCAGCGCCGCATGGACGAAGTGGTCGACGGTGAATACCAGAACTACAAGGCCAAAGACGGCGCCTACGTGCGCGACAACTTCTTCAATACCCCCGAGCTCAAGGAGATGGTCAAGGACCTCTCCGACGACGAGATCTGGAAGCTCAACCGTGGTGGCCACGACCCGTACAAGGTCTACGCGGCCTACCATCAGGCCGTGAACCACAGCGGCCAGCCGACCGTGATCCTGGCCAAGACCATCAAGGGCTACGGTACCGGCGCCGGTGAAGCGAAGAACACCGCGCACAACACCAAGAAAGTCGATGTCGACAGCCTGCGTCAGTTCCGCGACCGCTTCGACATCCCGGTCAAGGATGAAGAGCTGGAAAACCTGCCCTTCGTCAAACCGGAGCCAGGCAGCCCCGAGTACAAGTACCTGCACGAGCGCCGCAACGCGCTGGGTGGCTTCGTACCGCAGCGTCGCCAACAGAGCTTCAGCATCCCGACGCCGCCGCTGGATACCCTCAAGGCCATCCTCGACGGCTCCGGCGACCGCGAAATCTCTACTACCATGGCTTTCGTGCGCATCCTCGCGCAGCTGGTCAAGGACAAGGAACTCGGCCAGCGCATCGTCCCGATCATCCCGGACGAAGCCCGTACCTTCGGTATGGAAGGCATGTTCCGTCAGCTCGGCATCTACTCCTCGGTTGGCCAGCTGTACGAGCCGGTCGATAAAGACCAGGTGATGTTCTACAAAGAGGACAAGAAAGGTCAGATCCTCGAGGAAGGCATCAACGAAGCCGGCGCCATGAGTTCCTTCATCGCCGCCGGTACTTCGTACTCCTGCCATAACCAGCCGATGCTGCCGTTCTACATCTTCTACTCGATGTTCGGCTTCCAGCGTATCGGTGACCTGGCCTGGGCCGCTGGCGACAGCCGCACCCGTGGTTTCCTGATCGGCGGTACCGCTGGCCGTACCACCCTCAACGGTGAAGGCCTGCAGCACGAAGACGGTCACAGCCACATGCTGGCAGCGACCATCCCCAACTGCCGCACCTACGACCCGACCTACGGTTACGAGCTCGCCGTGATCATCCGCGAAGGCATTCGCCAGATGACCGAAGAGCAGCAGGACATCTTCTACTACATCACCGTGATGAACGAGTCGTACCAGCAGCCGGCCATGCCGCAGGGCGTGGAAGACGGTATCATCAAGGGCATGTACCTGCTCGAGGAAGACAAGAAGGAAGCCGCGCACCACGTGCAACTGCTGGGTTCCGGCACCATCCTGCGTGAAGTCGTCGAGGCAGCGAAAATCCTGCGCGACGAGTTCAACATCGGCGCCGATGTGTGGAGCGTCACCAGCTTCAACGAACTGCGTCGCGACGGCCTGGCCGTGGAGCGCAGCAACCGTCTGCACCCGGGCCAGAAGCCCAAGCAGACCTACATCGAGCAGTGCCTGAGCGGCCGCAAAGGTCCGGTCATCGCCTCTACCGACTACATGAAGCTGTTCGCCGAACAGGTTCGTCAGTGGGTGCCGAGCAAGGAATACAAGGTCCTGGGCACCGACGGCTTCGGCCGCAGCGACAGCCGCAAGCAGCTGCGTCACTTCTTCGAAGTGGATCGCAACTGGGTCGTGCTGGCCGCACTGGAAGCCCTGGTCGACCGTGGCGAAATCGAAGCCAAGGTGCTGGCTGACGCCATCGCCAAATTTGGCATCGACGCCGACAAAGCCAACCCCCTGGACTGCTAAGGAGCGTAGCGATGAGTGAGTTGATTCGCGTACCCGACCTCGGCGGTGAAGGCGAGGTGATTGAACTGCTGGTGAAGGTCGGCGACCGTATCGAAGCCGAACAGAGCGTACTGACCCTGGAGTCCGACAAGGCCTCCATGGAAGTGCCCTCACCCAAAGCCGGCGTGGTCAAGGAAATCAAGGTCCAGATCGGCGACCGCCTGAAGGAAGGCGACGAGCTGCTGGTGCTGGAAGTCGAAGGGGCCGCCGAAGCGGCGCCTGCGCCGAAAGCCGAAGCCGCGCCTGCCGAAGCACCGAAAGCAACCGCTCCGGCGGCGGCTCCTGCCGCAGCTGCAAGCAGCAGCGTGCAGGACGTGCACGTGCCAGATATCGGCACCGACGGCAAGGTCAAGGTCATCGAAGTCATGGTCAAGGTGGGTGACACCATCGAGGCCGATCAGTCACTGATCACTCTGGAGTCCGACAAGGCCTCCATGGAAATCCCCTCGCCGGCTGCCGGCGTGGTGGAAGAAGTGCTGGTCAAGCTCGATGCCGAAGTCGGTACCGGCGACCTGATCCTCAAGCTGCGTACCGCGGGTGGCGCAACCGCCAGTGCTGCGCCGGCTCAAGCGCCTGCCCCCGCTGCTGCGCCAGCCGCCGCACCTGCTCCCGCTGCCGCAGCCCCTGCTGCTGCTTCGGTGCAGGACGTGCATGTGCCGGATATCGGCACCGACGGCAAGGTCAAGGTCATCGAGGTCATGGTCAAGGTCGGTGACAGCATCGAAGCCGACCAGTCGCTGATCACCCTGGAGTCCGACAAGGCCTCCATGGAAATCCCTTCGCCGGCTGCCGGCGTGGTGGAAGAAGTGCTGGTCAAGCTCGATGCCGAAGTCAGCACCGGCGACCTGATTCTCAAGCTCAAGGTAGCTGGTTCCGCACCGGCCGCCGCGCCGGTGCAAGCCAGCCAGCAAGTGCACCGCGTACCGGAAGGTGCGGCCCCGGAAGTGGCTGCAGAAGTACGCGCCATCGCCTCGCTGTCGGCTGCTGCTGCCGAAGTCGCCAACGCGCCCAAGCGTGACGGTGCCAAGGTGCATGCCGGCCCTGCCGTGCGTCAGCTGGCGCGTGATTTCGGCGTCGAACTGGCGGACATCGCCGGTACCGGCCCGAAAGGCCGCATCCTCAAGGAAGACGTGCAGGTGCACGTCAAGGCGATGATGCAGAAGGCCAAGGCTGCGCCGCAGGCGACTGCCGCAGCTGCCACTGGTGGCGCCGGCATCCCGCCGATCCCGACCGTGGACTTCAGCAAGTTCGGCGAAATCGAAGAAGTGCCGATGACCCGCCTGATGCAGGTCGGCGCGGCCAACCTGCACCGCAGCTGGCTCAACGTGCCGCACGTGACTCAGTTCGACTCGGCCGACATTACCGACCTGGAAGCCTTCCGCGTCGCGCAGAAGGCCGTGGCCGAGAAGGCCGGAGTCAAACTGACCGTTCTACCGCTGTTGCTCAAGGCCTGCGCCCACCTGCTCAAGGAGCTGCCGGACTTCAACAGTTCGCTGGCCCCGAGCGGCAAGGCGATCATCCGCAAGAAGTACGTGCACGTCGGCTTCGCCGTCGATACGCCGGACGGCCTGCTGGTGCCAGTGATCAAGAACGTCGACCAGAAGAGCCTGCTGCAGTTGGCTGCCGAAGCGGCTGCACTGGCCGAGAAAGCGCGCAACAAAAAGCTTTCGGCTGACGACATGCAGGGCGCCTGCTTCACCATCTCCAGCCTCGGCCACATTGGCGGCACCGGCTTCACGCCGATCGTCAACGCGCCGGAAGTGGCGATCCTAGGTGTCAGCAAGGCCACCATTCAGCCGGTCTGGGACGGCAAGGCCTTCCAGCCCAAGCTGATGCTGCCGCTGTCGCTGTCCTACGACCACCGCGTGATCAACGGCGCTGCTGCCGCTCGCTTCACTCAGCGTTTGTCGCAGCTGCTGGCCGATATCCGCACCATCCTGCTGTAAATCGTTTCGAGCACGCCACGCTCGCATCCTCAACCCCGTCTGCTTAGGCGGGGTTTTTTTTGCCTGTTTTCTGGACGCAGAGCATTGCGGCTGACTGCTTCGCCCTGCTTCAGCCCTTCTGCACGTTGCGAATCAGAAAACTCAGCGCCTTGGCCAGCTCGCCGGCGCCCTGGTGATCACGCAGAATGCTCAGCAGTGGGCTGCCGTCGGCCGGGTTGAACAGCACGCAGCGAATACCGCCGGTCGGGCATTCGTAGCGGATGAACGGATCGATACCGAACACCGACACCCGTTGATTGCGCACTGCAATAGCAGTGCCCTGCGCACCACGGGTCTCCTCGCGCAGGATCAGTTCGCCAGCATCACCGACACTGAAGCGGTACAGCAGGTCCTGCCGCTGCGCCTGGCCAACCTGGTAGCCGGCGCGCAGGGCGTAGGTTTCCAGCAAGGCGTTGCTGTGCGCGAGCAACGCCTGACGCTCGTTTTCGGTCAGGTAAAGGCGCTTTAGCCCGTCCAGATACGCTGCCTGCTCGGCCCCCTGCAGCACAGCCTTGTCGTCGGCACTGGCCAACGCGGGCAGTGCCGCACACAGTGCGCCGCCCAACAGCATGGCCATCAGTTTTCTTGTCAGTCTCGCTTGCATGATGCACCCTTGCCGAACGCTATAGTGAAGTAGGCCTGAGCCCTAGCCTCCGTCCAAGCCAACGTGCCATCTGGCAGCTGCGGCCCTGTACCGAGAACGGATGCCTCGCCTGGTCAGCATACTGGAAGCCCAACGCCCAATGAAAAGCCATCCCGATGCCGGCACCCGCTCGGCAGCCGAGGTTGTGACGCAGTTGCCAGTGCCTTCACGGCTCGGCATGTTGCGTTTCGAGCGCTTGAACGAGCCAAGCTGGGCCCTGCTTTTTCTCGACCCGACCTGTGAGCGCAAGCTCGGCATCAGCGCCACCGACCTGTGTGCATTGGTGGACGCGCCCTACGCCAGCCTGATGGAGCCTGAAGCGCGCTATCGCCTGCACGATGCCATCCAGCAGCAACTGCTGCAGGGGCCGCATTATCTGGTGCGTTACACCCTGCATACGCCTCAAGGCCCGCTGAACCTGATGGAGATTGGCGAGCCCTTCAAGCAGCGCAACCGTCAGTTGTTGCGTGGCTATCTGCTGATCATCGACGAGAACCTCGGTGCCGATACCCCGGGCGAACAGGAACTGCTGGCGCAGAATCAGGATTTGCGCAGCTCACTGCAGCACTATCAACGCACTCAGGACGACCACCTGCAGCATCTGGCGCGCTCGCACACCCAGCAGCAATTGATCGTGCGCCTGACGCGCCAACGCTATGTCTCCAGTGATCCGCGCCAGGAGGCCGCCGAGCTCATTACCCAGGCGGCCTGTGAAGTCTATGGCGTGGCCAGGGCGGGGATCTGGCATCTCGGCAACCATAGCCTCGAGTCGATATCGCTGTACCGTCGTGACCTGGGCCGACACGAGCAGCTGTCCTCGATCGATGCTCGGGATTTTCCCCACTACATCGAAGCACTGCAGAGCGGGAGGGCGATTGACGCCCACGATGCCCAGCACGACCTGCGCACTCGTGAGCTGGCTCCCGGCTACCTGGAGCCACTGGGCATTGCCTCGATGCTGGATGCCAGTATCCGCATCGAAGGCGAAGTGGTGGGCGTACTCTGCCTGGAACATATCGGCCCCAAGCGCTTCTGGCAGGCCGACGAGATCGCCTTTGCCGGCGAGCTGGCCGACCAGTTCGCTCAGGTGCTGATCAATCAGGAAAAGCGCTCCGCCACCCACGCGCTGTACCTGTTCCAGCGCGCCGTCGAGCAGAGCGCCAGCGCATTTCTACTGGTCGACCGCGACGGCCGGGTGGAATACGTCAACCCCAGCTTCACCGCCATCACCCTGTACAGCAGCGATGAAGTGTGTGGGCATCGCCTGTCCGAGCTACCGGCACTGGCCAACCTCAGCGACCTGCTGTTCGATACCGACTCGAGCCTGGCCGAGCACAGCAGTTGGCAGGGCGAGTTCCGCAGCCGACGCAAGAATCAGGAACCGTACTGGGGGCACCTGTCGATCTCCAAGGTGTACGGCGACGAAGGCGAGCTGACCCACTACATCGGTATCTACGAAGACATTACCGAGGCCAAGCTAGCGCAGCAGCGTATCGAGCGCCTGGCCTACACCGACAACTTGACCAACCTGGGTAATCGCCCGTCGTTCATCCGCAGCCTCGAAGAGCGCTTCGCCCGCAATGTGCAATCACTCGGGCTGCTGCTGGTGGATATCGACAACTTCAAGCGGATCAACGACAGCCTCGGCCACCAGACCGGCGACAAGCTGCTCTCGGCGTTGGCCCGGCGCCTGCGCAACAGCCTCGGTGCCAAGGGCACCCTGGCGCGCTTTGCCAGCAACGAATTCGCCATCCTGCTCGATGGCTGCGATCAGGACAGCGGCCTGCGCGTCGCACATCAGGTACTGCAGACGCTGGACAAACCGCTGTTCGTCGACAACCAGTTGATCAGCATCACTGGCTCGGTGGGCCTGGCTATCGCCCCGGAACACGGTGACGATCCACAGACACTGATGAAGCACGCCGGCCTCGCGCTGCACAAGGCCAAGGCCAACGGCAAGCACCAGGTGCAGGTGTTCACCGAGGCCCTGAACGCCGAAGCCAACTACAAGCTGTTCGTCGAAAACAACCTGCGCCGCGCCCTGACCCAGAACGAGCTGGAAGTCTTCTACCAACCCAAGCTGTGCCTCAAGAGTGGCCAGTTGCTGGGCATGGAGGCGCTGCTGCGCTGGCAGCACCCCGAGAAGGGCATGATCCGCCCGGACCAATTCATCGGCGTCGCCGAGGAAACCGGCCTGATCATCCCCATTGGCAAGTGGGTGGTGCGCCAGGCCTGCCGTATGAGCAAGCAGATCGCCGCCATCGGCCTCGGCCAGCTGCAGGTGGCGATCAACCTGTCGCCCAAGCAGTTCTCCGACCCGGACCTGGTCGGCTCGATTGCCGCCATCCTGCATGAAGAACAGCTCGACCCCAGGCTGCTGGAACTGGAGCTGACCGAAAGCCTGCTGCTGGAGGCAACCGACGATACCCGTCACCAACTCGGCCGCCTCAAGAGCCTGGGCCTGACCCTGGCCATGGACGACTTCGGCACGGGCTACTCGTCGCTCAGCTACCTGAAAAAATTCCCCATCGACGTGATCAAGATCGATCGCAGCTTCATCAAGGACATCCCGGACAACCAAGACGACATGGAGATCACCTCGGCGGTGATCGCCATGGCCCACAACCTCAAGCTCAAGGTCGTGGCCGAAGGCATCGAGACCGGCGCCCAGCTCGGTTTCCTCCGTCGTCAACAATGCGACGTCGGCCAGGGCTACCTGTTCGACAAACCGATTCCCGGCCGCGAGCTGATCGACAGCCTGCGCCGCTATCCCTGCAGGCCGCAGACCGATACCAGTCGCCAGGCCGACCAACGGACGTAATTCGTCGCGCTGTGCGTAGTCCACCACTCACCACCTCAAGGAGACCGCCATGGTTTTGCGTTCCCAGATTCTCGTCAACAAGGATGCCTTGCCGACTGCCGATCAGGCACTGCCCGGTCGTGCCGAGCCGCTGCCGGTCGCCGACACCCACTACATCAACGGCAACCCGATCAAGGCGCCCTTCCCCGCAGGCCTGCAGCAGGCGGTATTCGGCCTGGGCTGTTTCTGGGGCGCAGAAAGGCGCTTCTGGCAGCAACCTGGCGTGTTCAGCACCGCTGTCGGCTATGCCGGCGGTCTGACGCCCAATCCCACCTACGAGGAAGTCTGCTCTGGCCTGACCGGACACACCGAAGTGGTGCTGGTGGTGTTCGATCCGCAGCAAACCAGCTTCGAAGCGCTGCTCAAGGTCTTCTGGGAAGCGCACAACCCGACCCAGGGCATGCGCCAGGGCAACGACAAGGGCACCCAGTACCGCTCGGCGATCTACTGCCAGGGCGACGCGCAGCTGAACGCTGCCAAGGCTAGCCAGGCACGCTTCCAGGCCGAGTTGGACAAGGCCGCAATGGGCAGCATCACCACCGAAATTGCCGAGGCGCCGACCTTCTACTACGCCGAGACCTATCACCAACAGTACCTGGCGAAGAACCCCAACGGCTATTGCGGCCTGGGCGGAACAGGCGTATGTCTACCCCCTGAATCTTGAGCACGGGTAACGGGTCGTGGAGCTGAGCAGCATTTCCAGTCAGGTATCGAGCCAGGCATCGGCGCAGATCTCAGCGCAGATGTCGCTCCTGCTGCTGCGCAAGACACTGGAGCTGCAGGCTGCGAACATCACCGGGCTGGTGCAGTCGGCTGCACCAGCCAGTACACCCAGCAATCCGCCCAATCTCGGTAACAGCATCGATGTGATGGCCTGAACAACAGGTGCCTTTAGAGCGGCAGCCGGACTAAACTGCAGGCAAATAGCCAGCAATCGACGAGTCCGGCATGCCCGCCCCTCTCCCCACCATTACCCTTGATCAGCTTTGCATCGGTCTCTACGTTCATCTGGATCTGAGCTGGTGGGAGCACGACTTCGCCTTCAGCAACTTCAAGATCAAGGACGAAGCGCAGATTCGCGCCCTACGCGCCCTCAACCTGAAGCAACTGCGCTACGACCCAGCCCGCAGCGACTGCCAGCCTCTGCCTCTGGTCGATAGCACCGCTACCTCTCCTGCAGAACCACCGGTCGATCCGCAAAGCCAGGCCCGCCAGGAGCGCGTGCAGAAGCTGCGCCACCTGCGCAGTCGCCTGGCCGAGGTGGACCGTCGGTTCATCGAAGCCAGCCAACGCATCAAGGCGCTCAACCAGACCCTGCGCAGCCGCCCGGAAGACGCCATGCGTCAGGCCGGCGCCATTGTCGGCGAGATGGTCGAGACGCTGCTGGGCGCTCCCAGCGTGGTGCTGCATGGCATCACCGGCAAGGCGGCCGAGGACAGCTATTTCCATGCGTTAAACGTCACCGTATTGTCGCTGCTGCTCGGCCGCCAGCTCGGCCTCGACAGCGAGGCCTGCCATAGCCTCGGTCTCGGCGCACTGCTACATGACATCGGCAAGCTGGAAGTACCCAGCAAGGTGCTACTCAAGCCCGAGCCGCTGACTCGCCCGGAACAACAGTTGCTGCAGATGCACACCGACTTTGGTATGCGCATGGGGCACAAATTGATGCTCGACGACGAGGTGCTGCGCATCATCCACGAGCACCACGAACATTGTGACGGCAGCGGCTACCCACGTGGCCTGCGCGAGGCCAGCATCGCCCGCCTGAGCCGCCTGGTGGCCATCACCAACCACTTCGACGGGTTGTGCAATCCGCTCGATCCGCGTCAGGCACTGAGCCCGCACGAGGCTCTGGCGCTGATGTTCAAGCAGCAGCGCGAACGCTTCGACGAGGTGGCGCTGAAAGCCTTCATCCGCGTCATGGGCGTCTACCCGCCGGGCAGTCTCGTGCAACTGGAGGATGAGCGCTATGCGCTGGTACTGGGTATCAACCCGACCCAGGCGTTGAAACCGACGCTGATTCTCTTCGATGCCGATACGCCCAAGCAGGAAGCCCTGATCGTCGACCTCACCGAGGAGCCGAAGCTGGCCATTGCTCGCAGCCTACGCCCCTCGCAACTACCGCTGGAGGTGCTGGAATACCTCAGCCCGCGGCGCAACCTGAGCTACCACATCGAGCCCAATCACAAGCCGGGTTGAACCGTTGTAGCCCGGATGCAATCCGGGGATCAGGGGCCACGCCTCCCGGATTTCATCGGGGCTACACGCCTATGGCTTGCCGCTTGCAGCTTCCTCGATCAACCAGTCCAGGCGCCAGCCACCCAGGCTTTGCCCAAGCACATCGGCCAGCCAGGGCAACAACTGCTTGAGTTCGTCCTCCAGGCCCCATGGCGGATTGCTGATCACCAGGCCCGAGCCGCTCAGACGTGTGGCATCGTCGGGCGCGTGCACGTAGAGCTCGGCGCGTAGCAGCTTGGGCGCGGCGCTCTTGCCCAGGTCCCGATAGAAGCGCGCCAACTGACGCTCATCCTTGATCGGATACCAGATCGCCACGATGGCCTGGCGCATGCGTCCATGCGCCTCGTTCAGCGCCTCGACGCAGCGCTGCAGTTCATCGGCCTTCTCGAAAGGCGGGTCGATCAGCAGCAGCACGCGCTTCTCGCGGGTCGGCATCAGCGCTCGCGGCACGTGCCAGCCCTCGCCCAGGTGTACAGCAACGCGGCGATCACCACGCATGTTGTCCTTGAGCAGGCGACCGTCTTCGGGGTGTTTCTCATTGAGCTGCAGAGAGTCCTGCTCGCGACTGAGCAGCCGCGCCAGTTCTGGCGAGCCGGGGTAATAGCGCAGTTCGCCATTCGGGTTCATCGCCCGCACCACCTCCAGGTAGGCTTCCACCGCATCCGGCAGTTGCGTGGCCTGCCACAGACGAGCGATGCCCTCCTGATATTCGCCGGTACGGCTGGCCTGGTCGCCTCGCAGGTCGTAGAGGCCGATGCCGGCGTGGCTGTCGAGGTAGGCAAAGGGCGCCTCCTTGCGCGACAGCAAGGCGATCAGGCGGGTCAGCACCAGGTGCTTGAACACATCGGCGTGGTTGCCGGCATGGAAGGCGTGGCGGTAGTTCATGGGGGTCTCCGAAGCGGTCGCCAAGTTTACCCGTTGAGAGGATTTTCCGCGCGCATCAGCTCCAGCAACAAGGCCAGCGGCGGGTGCTCAGCGGCGTCGCGACGACGCACCAACAGCGTAGTCGTCGCGCCAAGCTCAGGAGCGATGGCCCGGTACTGCACAAGATGCAAACGTGAGTGACTCTCGAGCAGGCTACGTGGCAACAGGCCGATGCCCATGCCGGCAGCGATGCCGGCAAAGATGGCGTCGATGGAGCCATAGCTCTGCCGCGCCGCCACTTGCAAACCACGGCTGACGACCCAGCGCTCGAGGCGCTCGCGGTAATGACAGCCCTCTGGAAAACCCAGCAGGGTCTGCGGCCTGACTTCCAGGCTGGCAACATCCTGCATCGGCGGCAGCACCAGCATCAGCTCCTCCTGCCAGATCGGCTGGCAGTCGAGCTGGGGATGCTCGAACGGCCCGCCGATCAAGCCGGCATCCAGCTCCCCAGTCAGCACGCCCTCGACCAGACGCCGGCTGGGCCCGGTGCTCAGTTGCAGGTTCACCCGCGGCGCCTGCTGGTGAAAGGCCGCGAGCAGTTCCGGCAGGCGCACCGCTGCCGTGGTCTCCATAGAGCCGAGGCGCAGATCACCGCTCCAGATGTCTTCCTGCACGCTGCGCCAGGCCACCTGGCAAAGCTGCTCCAGGTGCTCGGCATGCGGCAGCAGGCGTTCACCGGCCGGCGTCAGGCGCAAGCGCTGGCCCTGGCGCAGGAACAGCCGGGTATCGAGTTGCTGCTCCAGTTGTCGCAGGCGTGCCGAGACATTCGATGGCACGCAGTTGAGACGCTGCCCGGCGGCACTCAACGAGCCGTCACGGGCCACCGCGAGAAAATAGCGGAACAGCTGTGGGTTGAGTCGCTGCCAGGCGCCCATAAAATTCACCAAAAGTGAAAATTGACCACAGTATTTTTCACTAACGATCCGGCAGCGACAACGACTAAGGTGCGCAGCACGACCGGAGACCCTCATGCCAAGATTCGCCCCAACCCCGTTCACCGCCTTACTCACTGCCGCCCTGGCGCTGATGGTCGTGCATGCCTTGGGACGCTTCGCCTTTACTCCCTTGTTGCCGCTGTTGCTGGACGACGGCCTTTTCGATCTGGCTCAGGGCGCTCAACTGGCAGCCTGGAACTACCTCGGCTACCTGCTCGGCGCTCTGCTGGCACTGCCCATGGCCAACCGGCGCGGCTTGCGCCAGGGTCTGCCGCTGGCACTGCTGGTCAATGCCGGTGTGACCCTGGCCCAGGTCTTCACCCAGGACGTCGAGCTGCTCGGCGCTCTGCGTCTGGCCAACGGTATCAGCAACGGCGTGGTGTTCGTGCTCGCACCGGCTCTGGTGCTGGAATGGCTGGCCCTGCGTCAGACCACGGCGCTGAGCGGCCTGGTCTACCTGGGCCTGGGCGCCGGCATGCTGCTGTGCGGCTTGCTGGTGACAATCACACCCTGGCAAGGGTCGCTACGCTGGCTGCCTATTGCCCTCTGTGCCGTGCCCCTCGCTCTGTTCTGCGCGCCGATGCTGCACCACCTGGCCTGCGATCTGCCGGAGCGAGCGGAAAACGCCTCCAGCGGCCCACTGCTCAGCCGCGCCAACCGGGCACTGTTGCTGGCGTATATCGGGGCCGGCCTGGGCTACATCCTGCCGCTGACGTTCCTGCCAGCCCTGGCACGCGAGCAACTCCCCGCTGGTCACCCGCTGCTGGTCGGTAGCTGGTGGTGGACCGCAATCGCCTGCCTGGTCTCAGCGAGCCTGTGGAACCACGTCGGAGTCTGGCTGGGTGACCGCCGCGCGCTGCTCATCAATTACCTGCTGCAACTGTTGGGAGTGCTGATGCCGATCTTGCTGCCCGGCACCATCGGCGTGATGGTCTGCGCGGTACTGGTCGGCGGCACCTTCCTCGGTACCGTGCTACTGACCCAGCGCCTGGCTCGCGCCCTCAACCCCGGCCAGGGCTTGCGTCTGGCGGCGCTGCTGATCAGTCTCTATGGCGGTAGCCAGTTGCTCGGCCCCTGGCTGGTGGAGCATTGGACTGCCGCCGGGCATAGCCTCACAAGCAGTTTTTCCATGGGTGCGGCTGCATTGCTCTGGGCCCTGTTTTGGGCCTGGCGCGTGGCCGAACCGCAATCCGACCGCTGAAACGGAGCCATCCCATGCCTCTCACCGCCCTGCTCGGCAGCGAACTCCCCCTAATCCAGGCGCCGATGGCCGGCTCGCAGGATCACCGCCTGGCGGCTGCCGTGTGCCAGGCCGGTGGCCTCGGCTCGATCCCCTGCGCGATGCTCACGCCCGCCACCTTGCGCCAGGAGCTGCAGGCGATACGCAGCCTGACCGAGGCTCCGTTCAACCTGAATTTCTTCAGCCATGTGCCGCCTGAACCAGATACCGCCCGTGAGACGATCTGGCGCGAAGCGCTGGCGCCGTACTACGACGAGCTGGGCGTGGACCCAGCGAACATCGCCAGCGGGCCGGGGCGCCTGCCGTTCAACGACGAGGCTGCCGCACTGGTGGAGGAATTTCGCCCGGCCGTGGTCAGCTTCCATTTCGGTTTGCCGGAACAAACCCTGCTAGAGCGAGTGCGACGCAGCGGAGCGAAGATTCTCTCCAGTGCCACCACCCTGGACGAGGCACTGTGGCTGCAGGAGCGCGGTGTCGACGCGGTGATCGCTCAGGGCCTTGAGGCTGGCGGGCATCGCGGGCACTTCCTCGATCACGATCTGAGCCGCCAGCTTGGTACCTTTGCCCTGCTGCCGCAGTTGGTGGATGCGCTGTCGATACCCGTGATCGCCGCTGGCGGCATCAGCGATGCCCGTGGCGTGGCCGCGGCCATGGCCCTCGGCGCGGCCGGCGTGCAGATTGGGAGCGCGTATTTGCTGTGCCCGGAAGCCACCACCAGCGCCCTGCACCGCGCTGCGTTGCAAAGCTCGGCGGCGAGCCATACGACGCTGACCAACTTGTTCAGCGGCCGCCCGGCGCGCGGCATCGTCAACCGCCTGATGCGCGAGCTGGGGCCGCTCAGCGAGCGAGCACCAGAATTTCCGCTGGCCACTGCGGCCATCGCACCCTTGCGCGCAGCGGCAGAGGCGCAAGGCCGCGGTGACTTTTCGCCGCTATGGGCCGGGCAGAACATCGCGAGTTGTCGGCCCATGCCCGCCGCCGAACTGACCCGTGAGCTGGCGCGTGGCTTCGCCTGACAGCCAGGTGTGCCCTGGCAGGGCGGGTGCAACCCGCCATTATCGGAGCGGCGGGTTACACCCGCCCTACTCATACCCGCCAACGAGCCATTCTCGAGACTGAATCGCGGCTGAAGCCGCTCCTACGGGACGGGTACTGGCGAGACGATGTAGCGCTTTATCACCGCCACTGATGATACTGGGCAGCTGGGCCAGCGACTGCCTAGACTCGGTCGATCATCTGGAGGCCCGTTCCATGTCCGAGACCCTGCTCAGCTCACGCAACCTGGCGTTCGAACTCTATGAAGTGCTCGACGCCGAAGCCCTGACCCAGCGTCCGCGCTTCGCCGACCACAACCGCGAGACATTCAATGCGGCAATCAGCACCGCTCGCGGCATCGCCGAAGAACTGTTCGCCCCGCACAACCGCAAGAATGACGAACACGAGCCACAGTACGTGGATGGCGGCGCGGTGCTGATCCCGGAAGTCGAACCGGCGCTGCGCGCTTTCCACGAGGCCGGCTTCCTCAATGCCACCCGCGATTTCGAGCACGGCGGCATGCAACTGCCCAACCTGCTGTCGCAGGCCTGCTTCGCGCACTTCCAGTCGGCCAACATCGCCACCAGTTCCTACTCGATGCTGACCATGGGCGTGGCCAACCTGATCGAGGCCTTCGGCAGCCAGGAGCAGAAAGCCCGCTACCTGCAGCCGATCATCGACGGCCGCTTCTTCGGCACCATGGCGCTGACCGAACCGCATGCCGGCTCGTCGCTGTCGGACATCCGCACCAAGGCCGAACCGCACGCCGACGGCAGCTACCGGATCAAGGGCAACAAGATCTTCATTTCCGGCGGCGACCAGCCGATCTCCGAGAACATCGTGCACATGGTGCTGGCCAAGCTGCCGGACGCGCCGCCCGGGGTGAAGGGCATCAGCCTGTTCCTGGTGCCCAAGTTCCACGTCAATGACGATGGCAGCCTGGGCACACGCAACGACGTGACCCTGGCCGGTCTATTCCACAAGATGGGCTGGCGCGGCACCACCTCCACTGCGCTCAACTTCGGTGACAACGATGAGTGCGTTGGCTACCTGGTGGGCATGCCGCATGCGGGTCTGTCCTACATGTTCCAGATGATGAACGAGGCACGCATCGGGGTCGGCATGGGCGCGATCATGCTCGGCTACGCCGGCTACCTGTATTCGCTGGATTACGCGCGCAACCGCCCGCAGGGCCGCCAGCCCGATGGCAAGGACCCGACCAGCCCGCAGATTTCCATCGTCGAGCACGCCGATGTACGGCGCATGCTGCTGACGCAGAAGGCCTATGTCGAAGGCGCCTTCGATCTCGGTCTGTACGCCGCACGGCTGTTCGACGACACGCAGACACTGGAGACTGCAGAGGAGCGCACCCGTGCATTGGAGCTGCTCGATCTGCTCACGCCCATCGTCAAATCCTGGCCATCGGAGTTCTGCCTCAAGGCCAACGAGCTGGCCATCCAGATCCTCGGTGGCCACGGCTACACCCGCGAGTATCCGGTGGAGCAGTACTACCGCGACAACCGTCTCAACCCGATCCACGAAGGCACCCACGGCATCCAGTCGCTCGACCTGCTCGGACGCAAGGTCTCGCAGAACGGTGGCGCCGCGCTCAAGCAGCTGCTCAAGCTGATCAACGACTGCTGCCTACGCGCCAGCGAGCACGAGTCGCTCAACGCCCTGCGCCAGCCGCTGGAGCAACTGCTGGCCCGCCTGCAGGCGGTTACCCTGGCTCTGCTCGGCGATCTGATGAGTGGCAAGGTCAACCAGGGCCTGGCCAACTCGGCGCTGTACCTGAAAGTGTTCGGCCACACGGTGATCGGCTGGCGCTGGCTGGAACAGGCGATTCGCGCCGAGCAAGGCCTGACCCGCAGCAACAATGCCGAGGAACAGGATTTCTATCGCGGCAAGCTACAAGCCGCGCGCTACTTCCTGACCTGGGAAGTGCCCAGCTGCCACCACGACCTGACCATTCTCGAAGCACGCGACGACACCTGTCTGGGCATGCAGGACGGCTGGTTCTGAACCTAAGTCAAACGCAACGAGGCACTCCACAACGGGGCGCCTCGAAGCAACTTAGAAAAATGTAATAACCTTTTTGACAGCAGTACGAAGGCTACGGTTAGAATCCCTGGCACGCGCCATGCATAACGGCGCACCCGATGATTCAGCCAGGAGTACGCGCCGTTGGATGCCAGCGCCATCAATAATCTGTTCTTGATCGGTGCATTGCTGGTAGCGGCCAGTATCCTGGTCAGCGCGTTCGGTACACGTTTCGGCATCCCCATCCTGGTGATCTTCCTTGGCGTCGGCATGCTCGCCGGCACCGACGGCCCCGGCGGCATCATCTTCAACAACTACCCCCTGGCCTATCTGGTCGGCAACCTGGCGTTGGCGGTGATCCTGCTCGATGGCGGCATGCGTACGCGGGTTTCCAGTTTCCGTGTGGCCTTGTGGCCGTCGCTATCGCTTGCCACGGTGGGCGTGGTGATCACTGCCGGCTTGACCGGCCTGGCTGCCACCTGGCTGTTCAACCTGACCCTGCTGGAAGGCTTGCTGATCGGCGCCATCGTCGGCTCCACCGATGCGGCGGCGGTGTTCTCTCTGCTCGGCGGGCGCGGCCTCAACGAGCGGGTCAGCTCCACACTGGAAATCGAGTCCGGCAGTAACGACCCGATGGCCGTATTCCTCACCGTGACCCTGATTGCCATGCTCGCCAGCGGCCAGACCGGCTTCAGCTGGGACCTGCCGGTGCAACTGGTGCAGCAGTTTGGCCTGGGCGCGCTGCTGGGGCTCGGCGGCGGCTGGCTGCTGCTCAAGCTGGTCAACCGCATGGAACTGGCCGCCGGTCTCTATCCGCTGCTGGTGGTCAGTGGCGGCCTGATCATCTTCGCCATCACCACCGCGGTAGGTGGCAGCGGCATCCTGGCCATCTACCTGTGCGGTCTGTTGCTCGGTAACCGACCGATTCGCTCGCGTCACGGCATTCTGCATATGCTCGATGGCCTGACCTGGCTGGCGCAGATCGGCATGTTCCTGGTTCTCGGCCTGTTGATCACGCCGCATGAGCTACTGCCCATCGCCCTGCCGGCGCTGGCTCTGGCGCTATGGATGATCCTCTTCGCGCGACCGCTGTCGATCTTCCTCGGCCTGCTGCCGTTTCGTGCCTTCCACGACCGCGAGCGGATCTTCATCGCCTGGGTTGGCCTGCGCGGCGCCGTGCCCATCATTCTCGCGGTGTTCCCGCTGATGGCCGGCCTGCCCAATGCGCAGCTGTTCTTCAACGTGGCGTTCTTCATCGTGATCATTTCCCTGCTGCTGCAGGGCACCAGCCTGCCGCTGGCCGCCAAGCTGATGCGGGTGACGGTACCGCCGGAGCCTGCGCCCGTGTCACGCGCAGGCCTGGAAGTGCATCCGACCAGCCAGTGGGAGTTGTTTGTCTACCGCCTGGGGGCGGAAAAATGGTGCATCGGCGCGGCCCTGCGTGAGCTGAACATGCCAGAAGGCACCCGCATCGCAGCGTTGTTCCGTGGCCGTGAGCTACTCCATCCGTCAGGTAGTACGCGCCTGCAAGCGGGCGACCTGCTCTGCGTAATCGGTCACGAACACGACCTGCCGGCACTCGGCAAGCTGTTCAGCCAGGCGCCCAAGCGCGGTCAGGATCTGCGCTTCTTCGGCGATTTTGTGCTGGAAGGCGATGCCGAACTGAGCGCAGTTGCCGCACTCTACGGCCTCAAGCTGGAGGATGTTGAAGGCAATCAACCGCTGGGCCGCTTCATCGCCCATGAAATCGGCGGCGAACCGGTCGTCGGCGACCAGGTGGAATGGCAAGGCCTGACATGGACCGTGGCAGCCATGGAAGGGAACAAGGTACGCAAGGTTGGCGTCAGATTCCCCGAAGGGACACGCCCTGGGCCCGGACTGCACTTCTAGCGAGCGGGTGGAAACTCCCCGCTAGGACTCTGCTAGCATCAGCATCACGCGCGGGCCACAAGGCCCGCGTCTTCGTTGTGCCACGGATAACTCAATCGTCATCGCTCACTCAGTAGATCAATCGACCATGCCTCTGTCGCGCTTCTCTCTAGCTGCCATCCTGCTTGCCGTGTGTCTCGGCCTCCCGCAGGCATTCGCCGACGACCCCCCAAAGGCCGAGAGCGTGCAGCAGAGTCTGGACGGTCTGGCTGATCGCAAGCTGCCGGAAGCAGAGCAACTGGCGCTGAAACAGACCCTCGAGCAGACCCTACGCATGCTGCAGGACCGGCAGGCCGCCGATCAGCGCCTCAGTGATCTGCGCAAGCAACTGGACGAGGCGCCGCGCCTGATCAGCGAGGCCCAGCGCGAGCTGAGCCGGCTCAAGGCCAGCCCGGAAGTACCGGTCGCCGAACGTCACGCACGCACCAGCCTGACTCAGTTGGAGCAGTTGCTTGCCGACCGTTCCAACCAACTCACTGAGTGGAACAAGGCGATCATCGAGGCCAACAGCCTGGTGATCACCGCACAGACCCGCCCCGAGCGCTCGCAAGCCGAGATCAGCCAGAATCAGGCACGCAGCCAAGTCATCAATGACGCGCTCAAGAGTGGTCGCTATGACGGTAAAACGCTGACCCCGGAGCGCCGCGACCAACTCAATGCGGAACTGGCGCTGCTCGCAGCGCAGACGCAGCTGCGGCGCCAGGAGCTGGCAGGTAACAGCCTGCTGCAAGATCTGGGTGGCGCCCAGCGCGCCCTGCTGGAGGAGCGCATCAACCGCGCCGAACAGGAGCGTCAGGCCCTGCAGAGCCTGATCAACGACCGCCGCCGCGCCGAATCGGAGCAGACCGTTGCCGAGCAGTCCCTGGAGGCTGAACGTGCCAGTTCAGACAAGCTGCTGGCCAAGGAGAGCACGCTCAACCTCAAGCTGTCCGACTACCTGCTGCGCGCGACCGATCGCCTGAACAGCCTGACCGAACAGAACCTGCAGACCCGCCAGCAACTGGACAACCTGGCACAAGCCGATCAGGCTCTGGACGAGCAGATTCGCGTGCTGCAGGGCAGCCTGTTGCTGTCGAAGATTCTCTACCAGCAAAAGCAGGCGCTGCCAAAACTGAAGCTCGAAGACGGTTCGCTCGCCGACGAGATCGCCGATATTCGTCTCTACCAGTTCGAGCTGAACAAACAGCGCGACGAGATCAGCGATCCTGGTCGTTATGTGGACAACCTGCTGGCCAATCAGCCAGAGGAGCAACTCACCAAGGAACTGCGCACGGCACTTCTGGACCAACTCGATACCCGCCGCGAATTGCTCGATCGCCTGAATCGCTCCCTGAATGCGCTGCTCAACGAATCGATCACTCTGCAACTCAATCAGAAGGAGCTGCAAAGTACCGCCAGCAGTCTGCGCGCGACCATCGATGAGCAGATGTTCTGGATTCCTAGCAATAAACCGCTCGATCTCGAATGGCTGAAGTCAGCGCCACGTCATCTCCAGCAGCAGTTGGCCGATATGCCCTGGGGCATGGCCATCAGCGAGCTGGGCGCCGGCCTGATCGAGCGTCCGCTGGTATTCCTGCCGCTGATCCTGCTTTGTGCCCTGATCCTCTGGCGGCGCCAGTATCTGTTCAGCAAGCTCAGCGCGCTGCATGGCGACATCGGCCATTACAAGCACGACAGCCAGCTGCATACCCCCATGGCGTTGGGGCTGAACCTGATTCTGGCATTGCCGGTCACGCTGTTTCTGGCGCTGTGTGGCTATGCCCTGCTGCATGACGCGCGCGGGCAGAATCTCTATCTGGGCGCCGCACTCTATGAAATGGCCGAAGCCTGGCTGGTGTTCTACACCCTGCACCGGATTCTTTCCCCAGACGGCGTAGCCATCCTGCACTTCCACTGGCCACCGGCCAACGTCGCCTTCTTCCGTCAGCATCTGCGCCGTCTGGGGCTGGTGGTGATGGCACTGGTCGCCGTGGTGAGCATTGCCGAGCACCAGCCGGCCAGCCTGGCCAACGATGTCATCGGCATCGTCGTGGTACTGAGTTGCTACGCCCTGATGGCCTGGATGCTGTTCCATCTGCTGTTCAGCGCCCCGCTGCGCGAGAACACCTCGGCTTTGCGCACCGGTGTCGGCGTGCTGTTCAACCTGCTGCCTCTGGCGCTGATCGGGGCAGTCGCCTTCGGCTACTACTACACCGCGCTCAAGCTCTCCGACCGCCTGATCGACACCCTCTACCTGCTGATCATCCTGCTCATCGTCGAGGCTACGCTGGTGCGCGGCCTGAGCGTGGCAGCGCGGCGCCTGGCCTATCAGCGCGCCCTGGCCAAACGCCAGGCACAGAGCAAGGATGGTGCAGAGGGCGAAACAGTGATCGAGGAGCCCACGCTCGATATCGAACAGGTCAACCAACAATCCCTGCGCCTGATTCGCCTGGCCCTGCTCGGCGGCTTCCTGGTCTGTCTGTACTGGGTCTGGGCCGACCTGATCGGCGTCTTCACCTACCTCGACACGATCAATCTCTACGAGTACAGCAGCGGCACTGGAGATAACGCAACGCTGGTGCCCATCAGCCTGATGGACGTGATCGGTGCGCTGATCATCGTCGCCATCACCGTGGCGCTGGCACGCAACCTACCTGGTCTGCTGGAGGTGCTGGTGCTGTCACGCATGCGCCTGGCGCAGGGCAGTGCTTATGCCACCACCACGCTACTGTCCTATGCGCTGGTGGCTATTGGTATCGTCACCACGCTGTCGACGCTGGGCGTCAGCTGGGACAAGTTGCAGTGGCTGGTGGCGGCGCTGTCGGTCGGTTTGGGTTTCGGCCTGCAGGAAATCTTCGCCAACTTCATTTCCGGCCTGATCATCCTGTTCGAGCGCCCGGTGCGCATCGGTGACGTGGTGACCATCGGCAACCTGTCCGGCACGGTGAGCAAGATCCGCATCCGCGCCACCACCATCACCGATTTCGATCACAAGGAAATCATCGTCCCGAACAAGACCTTCATCACCGGCCAACTGATCAACTGGTCGCTGAGCGACACGGTCACCCGCGTCACCCTCAAGGTCGGTGTCGGCTATGGTTCGGACCTCGATCTGGTACGCAAACTGTTGCTGCAAGCGGCGCAGGAAAACCATCGTGTGCTCAAGGAGCCGGCGCCACTGGTGTACTTCCTCAACTTTGGTGAAAGCACGCTCGATCACGAACTGCGCATCCACGTACGTGACCTCGGCGACCGCAACCCGGCCACCGACGAGATCAATCGTTTCATCGACCGCGAGTTCCCGAAAAACGGCATCAACATCGCCTTCCGTCAGGTCGAGGTCTACGTGAAGAACCTAGAGCATGGTGAGCAGAAGCTCGACCAGAAGGACCTGGCCAAAGCCGCCGCGGCCGGCGCCGCCAGCCTGCAGCAACCGCCCACACCGCCCGTAGCGCCCTAAGACCAATAGGAATCCCGGTGAAAAGTCTCGACACGCTGACCTTCGACAACCGCTTCGCTCGCCTCGGTGATGCGTTTTCCACCGAGGTGCTGCCCGAGCCGATCGAGCAGCCGCGGCTGGTGGTGGCGAGCGAGTCAGCCATGGCCTTACTTGATCTAGCCGCCAGCGAGGCGCAACGCACCGAGTTCGCCGAGCTGTTCGCCGGACACAAGCTGTGGGAAGCGGCCGAGCCGCGTGCCATGGTCTATTCCGGACACCAGTTCGGCGGCTACACGCCGCGCCTGGGCGACGGCCGCGGGCTGCTGTTGGGCGAGGTGGTCAACTCCGCCGGCGAGCATTGGGATCTGCACCTCAAGGGCGCCGGACTGACCCCCTACTCGCGCATGGGCGACGGCCGCGCCGTGCTGCGCTCGTCGATCCGCGAATTTCTCGCCAGCGAGCACCTGCACGCCCTCGGCATCCCCAGCTCGCGCGCGCTGTGCGTCACCGGCTCGGACACCCCGGTATGGCGTGAAAAACAGGAACGCGCGGCCATGGTGCTACGCCTGGCGCAGAGCCACGTGCGCTTCGGCCACTTCGAATACTTCTACTACACGCGCCAGCATGAGCAGCTGAAGATGCTGGGCGAGCACGTCATGGCCTGCCACTTCCCCGCCTGCCTGGAGCAGGACGAGCCTTGGCTGGCGCTGTTGCGCGAGGTGATCGAGCGCACTGCTGCGATGATCGCCCACTGGCAGGCCTATGGTTTCTGCCACGGGGTGATGAACACCGACAACATGTCGATCCTCGGCATCACCTTCGACTACGGACCTTATGCCTTCCTCGACGATTTCGACGCCAACCACATCTGCAACCACTCCGACGATACCGGCCGCTACAGCTTCAACAACCAGGTGCCCATCGCCCATTGGAACCTGGCTGCGTTGGCCCAGGCGCTGACGCCTTTCGCCTCCGTCGAGCAACTGCGTGAAGCGCTGGAGCTGTTCCTGCCGCTGTACCAGGCGCACTACCTCGACCTGATGCGCAAACGGCTGGGTTTTACCACTGCGCAAGACGATGACGAGGCGCTGATCCAGCGCCTGCTGCAACTGATGCAGCAGGGCAAGGCCAACGACTACACCCTGTTCTTCCGCCGCCTTGGCGAGCAGGCGCCCGCCGAGGCGCTGAAGATCGTCCGCGACGACTTCGTCGACCTGGCCGGTTTCGACGTCTGGGGCAGCGACTACCTGGCGCGCTGCGCGCTGGAGGGCGGTGAACAAAGCGAACGCCAGGTGCGCATGCACGCGGTCAACCCCATGTACATCCTGCGTAACTACCTCGCTCAACAGGCCATCGAAGCCGCCGAGCAGGGTGACTATGGCCCGGTGCGCGAACTACACGCAGTGCTGTCACGACCGTTCGAAGAACAACCTGGCAGGGAGCGCTACGCCGAACGCCCACCAGAGTGGGGCAAGCACCTGGAAATCAGCTGTTCGTCCTGAACGAGCACGCCCTGAAACCCTCTGAGCGAAGGGTTTTGGCGGCTACCATCTGGGCAGTACGGTGCTTTTTCGTTAAATCGAAAAGGCATATCAATCTGCCCAAACATTCTTAGACTATCTATAAGAAGCCCTCTATCTTGGCGCCCAGCCAGGCCGCCCAGTGCGCGCCCGATACCTCACACGAGATTCGACGCAAAGATCCTGCCCCGATTTCGCCCGCCAGCGCCTCGCGCCAGCACAGCGAGTCATTTGCAGGATCTTAAGGATGTTCATGTTCTGGGATTCCCTGCCCCTGCTGTTCGTCGGTGCCCTGCTGATCTGGGTGCTCTATGCCTTCGTCCGCGAGAAGTGGAGCCCGGACATCGTCGCGGCCATCGCCGTGGCCGCCTTGCTGGTCAGCCAACTGCTTACCCCCGGCGAAGTGCTCAGCGTGCTGTCCAACTCCGCTCCCGTCACCATCGCCTGCATGTTCGTGCTCTCCGCCGCACTGGAGCGTACCGGCTGCATCGACGCCCTCGGTAACTGGCTGGGCAACCTGGTCGGTACCAGCCCGATTCGCGTGCTCACCGGCCTGACCGTCACCGCACTGGTGGTATCCGCCTGCCTGAACAACACGCCGGTAGTCGCCATCCTCACTCCGGTGGCGATCGCGCTGGCCCGCCGCGCCGGTACCCTGCCGTCCAAGCTGCTGATTCCGCTGTCCTACGCCACCATCCTCGGCGGTACCCTGACCATGATCGGTACCTCGACCAACATCCTGGTCGATGGTGTGGCGCGCAAGGCCGGCATGGCGCCGTTCGGCATCTTCGAGATCACCGGTGTCGGCTTGGTCATGGCCGCCTGTGGCATGTTCTACCTGCTGACCATCGGTCATCGCCTGCTGCCGGAACGCGAGACGCTGTCACGCCAGCTGCGCCCTGACCTGTCACGCACCTTCATGACCGAACTGCTGGTGCCGCATGACTCACCAATGATCGGCAAGACCCTGCACGAGGCCCACCTCAACGGCGGTAGCGGCCTGCAGGTGCTCAAGCTGTTTCGCGAAGAGCAGGAGCTGACCGAGCCAGGCGCCGACACCCTGCTGGCCAGCGGCGACCGTCTGGTGCTGCACGGCCAGGTCAAGGACGTGGTGGAACTGCGCGAAAGCGGCCACCTGAGTTTCAACCGTGGTGATGCCTTCGAAACCATCAGCAGCCACGACGTGATCCTCGCCGAGGCCATCGTCGGGCGTAACTCGCGCTACAGCCACCGACCGATGCGCGACCTCGACCTCACCGCGCGCTATGGCATCGCCGTGCTCGCCGTGCATCGCCAGGACGAAAACGTGCAGGGCAACCTGGATGATTTCGAACTGCAGTTTGGTGACGTGATGCTGGTCGAAGGCACGCCAGCCCAGATCAAGCGCTTCGCCGACAACGGCGAGCTGATCAGCCTCAACGCCGTGCAGGAGCGCGCCTTCCGCCGCGACAAGGCGCCCATCGCGATCATCGCTACCCTCGCCGTCATGCTGCTGGCCGCCTTCGGCGTGATGCCCATCGAAGGCCTGGCGATCATCGGCGCGGTCACCGTGCTGGCGACCCGCTGCCTGGACGTGGAAGACGCCTACAAGGCCGTCGACTGGAAGATCCTCAGCCTGATCTTCGGCATGCTGGCCATCAGCATCGCCATGGACAAGGTCGGCTTGGTCAAGCTGCTGGTGGAAAACGTCATGGGTTGGCTGCCCTGGGCCGGACCGTTGCTGATGCTGAGTTTCATCTATCTGTTCACGTCCATCCTGACCGAAATGCTGTCGAACAACGCAGTGGCCGTGCTGGTAACACCCATCGCCATCGGCATGGCGCAGCACCTGGGTGTCGATCCGCGCGCCTTCGTGGTCGCGGTGATGTTCGCCGCCAGTGCCAGCTTCGCCACCCCCATCGGCTACCAGACCAACACCTTCGTCTACAACGCCGGCGGCTATCGCTTCACCGACTTCATGAAAATCGGGATTCCGTTGAACCTGCTGTTGTGGGGCGTCGCTACCGTGGTCATCCCCTGGTTCTTCCCGCTGACGCCGGTATAGGCATAAGCGGCGAATACAATGTTCTAACCCAAGGCCCGTTTCATTGCTCCAGCGCATTGACCGGGCCTCGCTGCTTTCTCCATGCTGCGATCCTTTCAATCTGCCCTGAAGGAACGCGCGCATGAAACTGGAAACCCTGGCCATCCACGCCGGCTACAGCCCCGACCCGACCACCAAGGCCGTGGCAGTCCCCATCTATCAGACCAGTTCCTTCGCCTTCGACGACACCCAGCACGGTGCCGATCTGTTCGATCTGAAAGTCGCCGGCAATATCTATTCCCGCATCATGAACCCGACCAATGCCGTGCTCGAAGAGCGCGTGGCAGCGCTGGAAGGTGGTGTTGGCGCACTGGCGGTGGCCTCTGGCATGGCGGCCATCACCTACGCGATCCAGACCGTAGCCGAGGCCGGCGACAATATCGTCTCGGTGGCCAAACTCTACGGCGGCACCTACAACCTGCTGGCCCATACCCTGCCGCGCTTCGGCATCCAGACCCGCTTCGCCGCCCACGATGACATCGCCGCCCTGGAGGCGCTGATCGACGAGCGCACCAAGGCAGTGTTCTGCGAATCCATCGGCAACCCCGCCGGCAACATCGTCGACCTCCAGGCCCTGGCCGACGCCGCGCACCGCCATGGCGTACCGCTGATCGTCGACAACACCGTAGCGACGCCGATTCTCTGCCGCCCGTTCGAACACGGCGCAGACATCGTCGTGCACTCGCTGACCAAGTACATCGGCGGCCACGGCACCAGCATCGGCGGCATCGTGGTCGACTCCGGCCAATTTCCCTGGGCTGACAACAAGGCGCGCTTCCCGCTGCTCAACACGCCGGACCCGTCCTACCATGGCGTGACCTATACCGAAGCCTTCGGCCCTGCCGCCTTCATCGGCCGCTGCCGCGTGGTGCCGCTGCGCAACACCGGCGCGGCGCTGTCGCCGTTCAATGCTTTCCTCATCCTGCAAGGCCTGGAAACCTTGGCCCTGCGCATGGAGCGCCACACCGAGAACGCCTTGAAAGTCGCGCAGTACCTGCAAAGCCACCCGCAAGTGGCCTGGGTCAAATACGCCGGTCTGGTCGATCACCCCGAGCACCAACTGGCTCAGCGCTACTTCGGCGGCAAGCCGGCAGCGATCCTGTCCTTCGGCATTGTCGGCGGTCAGGCGGCCGGCGCACGCTTCATCGATGCGCTGCAACTGGTGGTGCGCCTGGTCAACATTGGCGATGCCAAGTCGCTGGCCTGCCACCCGGCGTCCACCACCCATCGCCAACTCAGCGACGAGGAATTGCAGAAGGCCGGCGTGCCGCGCGACATGGTGCGCCTATCCATCGGCATCGAGCACATCGACGACATCCTCGCCGACCTGAGCCAGGCTCTCGAGGCATCGCGCAGCTGATCGCTTGAAAAGCCGCGCTTTCGGCTCCAGATAGGTGACATTGCCGCTGGAGCCGAATCATGAGTGATGCCCTGCTAATCCCCTGCCCGCACTGCAACGGGCTCAACCGCATTCCCGCCGAACGCCTGGGCGACGCGCCACGCTGTGGCCGCTGCAAGAGCGATGTGCTGCCCGGCGCCCCTATCACCCTCACACAAGCCAACTTCGCCAGCCAGCTCAAGGGCGATCTACCGTTGCTGGTGGATGTCTGGGCCAGTTGGTGTGGTCCCTGCCAGGCCTTCGCACCGACCTTCCAACAGGCCGCGGCGCAACTGCAGGGCCGCTGTCGCCTGGGCAAGCTGGACAGCGAGGCCAACCCAAATCTGGCGGGGCAACTGGGCATCCGCTCGATCCCCAGCCTGATCCTGTTCAAGGGCGGTGTCGAAGTCGCGCGCCAGAGCGGCGCCATGCCACTGCCACAATTGCAGGCCTGGTTGCGCCAGCAAGGCATCTAGAGTGCTGCTGTAGCCTGGATGCAATCCGGGGAAACCGGGGTTCCAGCCATCCCGGATTGGATCCGGGCTACGCCGCTTGAGCGTTTCCGTCAGCGTCGGCGGTCACTACGGTCAATTGCACGGCAACGCGCAACTCTTAGTCTGGCGCAACACCCGATCAAGGAATTCCAGCATGCCGTTGCCCGTGGAAATCGCCCGCCAACTCACCGAAGAACAGATCGCCTTCGTCAACCGCAGCGGCCTCAAGGCCGAAGTGCTGGAGCCTGGCTTCGTACGCCTGCGCATGCCGTTGCAAGGCAACCAGAACCATATCGGCAGCATGTACGCCGGCGCCCTCTTCACCCTCGCGGAAATCCCCGGCGGTGCGCTGTTTCTGACCAGCTTCGACGCCCAGCGCTTCTATCCCATCATCAAGGAAATGAACCTGCGCTTTCGTCGTCCTGCCACGGGCGACATCCAGGTCGAAGCGCGTATCCCGGCCAAGGAGATCGCCCGCCTGGAAGAGCAAGCGAGCCAGCTGGGCAAGGCCGAGTATCTGCTGGAACTGCAACTGACCGACGGCGATGGAGAAGTGGTCGCAGAAAGTCGCGGCCACTACCAATTGCGTTTACGCTGAATGGCGCCGCTGCCTGCATTTGCAATCAGTAACAGTCCCTGACCTTGCCACAGGTCAAAAGAGCGGCTATCAGAACAGGCACAATAAAATTGCCGAGGGGTATCGGCAGGAGAGCCGTCACCATGTTCAAGCACATTCTCATCGCCCATGACCTGCGCGACACCGCTGACATGGCGCTGTGCCGTGCCGCCCAGTTGGCCCAGCAACATAACGCCCGCCTGACCATTCTCCACGTACTCGACCCCAGCCAGAGCAGCCAGCAGCACGAGAAAGCGCGCCAGACGCTGGATCGCAGCCTGACCCAATATGCCCCGCCTGGCACGGAACTGCGCATGCTCAGCGGCAAGCCCTCGGAAGTCGTCCTGCAACAGGTGCAGGACAGCGGTTGCGACCTGCTGGTACTGGGCGGCCACCATCAGCGCCATGACTTTTTCTCCGGCACCAGCCTCGACCGCATAGCCCGGCGCTGCACCGTGCCGCTGCTGCTGGTCGCCCGCAACGACTTCCAGCCGTATCAACGGGCATTGGCCGCCATCGACTTCTCCCTGTGCGCCTGCAGTGCACTCGGTCAGGCCTATCAGATGCTGCCTGGCGGTGCAGAGCTACACGCCCTGCATGTATTCGAACCAGACAAGGGCACGCCGCAACAAGTCGAGCTGCAGCTGCAGACCCAGCAAGGTCTGATCGATCAGCTACTGCATGACGAAGCGCAGAAACTTCCAGCCAATGGCCCGAAGCTGAGCCATGAAGTACTGCAAGGCGGCATCCTGCGTAGCCTGCAGGAGCAAATCAAGGCACGCCGTGGCGAACTACTGGTACTCGGCAGCCATGGCCGCAGCGCCTTCTCCCAGGCGCTGCTGGGCAGCCTGGCACAGCACTTCCTGCACAAGGCGCCGTGCGACGTGTTCGTGGTGCGCTGACGCCATCGCGAGGGCCAATCCGTTTGGATAACCGCCCGGCCGTCTTGGGTATCATCCAGGACGGTCCATCGGACACCCTTTGCCCTACCGGCTAACAAGTCCACCTGCCGAACAGCGACAACCGACATCCATGCGGAACCACGACAGCCAGCCGCACGGATGCCAATTAGCCACCATCCTTGTAGAATCGCGCCGCCTAAAGGCCAAACCGATGCACACAAGGAGTAGTTCTATGAGTATGGAAAAGACCTTCAGACTGGCCGTCGTTACCTTCCTGCTGGCGCTTTGCGTTGGCTGCGCCACGAGCCGTTCCGAGATCGATGTGAAGGCCCCTTCACTGGAGCAGGCCGGTAACCCTGAAGCTGGCAACGGCAAGAAGGTGTACATCAGCGCCGTCGATGAACGCATTTTCGAAATAAAGCCGAGTCAGGCCGACATCCCCTCGCTGAAGAATGCGGAAACGACTGATCGCTCGATCACCGAGCGGGCTTTTGGCCGTAAGAGAAATGGCTATGGCAAAGCGCTCGGAGACGTTTTGCTGCCATCTGGCCGCACCGTGTCTGCCTTGGTCGAGGAGTCCGTAGCTTCTGCCTACCGGCAAGCCGGCTATGACGTGGTGACAGAGCCCAATGCTGCCGGCGCCACAGAAGTGAAGGTCCGCGTTAAAGAGTTCTGGTCATGGTTTTCGCCAGGCTTCCTCTACGTGACGGTCAACAACAAGTCGCGCCTGAACATTGAAACCGCAGGCCAAGCGAATATGGAGATCGTCACGCTGAAAAGCGATGGTATGCAAGCCGTTACCGATAGCGACTGGAAAGCCATCACCGAAGCCGGCCTGAAGGAAATCGCTCAGGAAGCCGCCAACAAGCTCTGACGCTTCACCTGACACAAGAACGCCCCGAGATCATCGGGGCGTTCTTGTTTGGTGGGAGCTTAAGGCTTTTACAACGCAGCCCTGGCCAGCCTCAATCAGCAGCGTTGAGCAGATCATGCAGCTCGACGAACTGCTGGGTCAGCTTGTGCCGTGCATCCAGATAGATCAGCGGCGTGCACACCTGGTGCGACTCACGCATCTTCACCGAGCTCATCAGATTCACCGGCAGCACCGGCAGGCCTTCGTCGATCAACTCGTCCAGCAACTGCTGCGGCAGTGTTGCGCGCGGCTGGAACTGGTTGACCACGATACCCTCCACCTCCAGCCCCTCGTTATGGTCTTCCTTCAACTCCTCGATCTCGGCCAGCAGGCCGTACAGCGCGTTGCGCGAGAAGCTATCGCAGTCGAAGGGGATCAACACACGATCCGCGGCGATCAAGGCTGAAACCGTATAGAAATTCAGCGCAGGTGGCGTATCCAGATAAATGTGGTCGTAATCTTCGGCCAGCTCGTCGAGCAGCTTGCGCAGCTTGTTGATCTTGTGTTTCTGCTCCAGCTTCGGCTGCAGCTCGGCCAGCTCGGCCGTGGCGGTGACCACGTGCAGGTTGTCGAACGGCGTTTCGTAGATATCCACCTTGCCCTTCTTGGCGAACGGGCCGGAGGCCAGCGTCTGCTTGAAGAAATCGGCAATACCCATGGGGATTTCCTCGCCGGTCAGGCCGGTGAGGTAATGGGTCGAATTGGCCTGGGCGTCCAGGTCGATCAGCAGCGTGCGGTAGCCTTGAGCTGCGCTCACAGCGGCAAGATTGCACGCGATGCTGGATTTGCCCACGCCGCCTTTCTGGTTGAATACCACACGTCGCATCGCTGCTCTCCCTGATCTGGAATGTTCCGAATTCTATGCAAAGGCCATGACAGGCACGAGACGTAGGCCACAACGCCATCATCCGCCCATCAGAAGAAGCTGCGCAATGTTTGCACAGTCCTGCGCGCATCTAGATAATGCCCGACCGAACAAGTACCGGCACTATGCCATGGCACTGACTGATACCGACGCTTTCAGGCGTATCGTCGTGCCGACCAGTATGCCCGGAGTGGCGAAAGCCTCGTGCTATGAATTTCCAGATCGAAGGATTGCGCGCCTGGGCCCCTGGCCTGGAGTCAGAGGATGATTGGCGAGCCTGGTGCAACGCCCCGTTGGTCGTGCCCGATGACCAACAGCAGCCGGACGTAAGTTTTCTACCCGCCATGCAACGGCGTCGCCTCAGTCGCCTGGCGCGGATGCTGTTCCATGTCGCCTGGCCGCTGGCTGAGGGGCAAGGCCCCCTGCCACTGGTATTCGCCTCGCGTCATGGCGAAACCCCGCGTACGCTGGCGATCCTCAGTGAACTGGCGAAGGGCGAGCCGCTGTCGCCTACCCAGTTCAGTCTGTCGGTGCATAACGCCATCATCGGTCTGTGGTCGATCCTGCGCGAAGACACCAGCGAGATGACTGCCATGGCCGCGGCTGGAGACGGCCTGGAACAGGCCATGCTCGAAGCCAGTGGCCTGCTTGCCGAGGGCGCTCCTGCAGTGTTACTAGTTATTGCAGAAGAATTACCGCCTGACCTCTACACGCCCTATATAGATGACGTACCCTTCTCCTACGCGCTGGCTTTGCTGCTGAAACCGGGCAAAACCTGGACCTTGAGCCTCGCACCCGCCACATCCGGCTTACCCGCCGCCTGGCCACACCCCCTGAACCTGTTGCGCGCCTTGCATGGTGGGCAACGAACACTGATTCACTACTGGAAAGACCGCCAATGGACCTGGTCACGCAACGAGGCCTGAGCCCTTACAGCCCGCCTTATGCATGGAGGCTTGTCGCCACCGCTCTGAGCTTCGCCCTGTTCGGTGTCGGCGGTGTGCTGCTGCGCGTGCTGGTATTCCCGCTGCTCAGCCTGCTGCCCGGCGACGTCCTGCGTCGGCGTACCCGAGCACGCGCCGTGGTCAGCCGGACCTTTCGCCTATTCGTCGAGTTCATGTTCCGCACCGGTGTACTCACCTATGAGGTCGAGGGCGCAGAGCGCCTGGGCCGTCCCGGGCAGATGGTGATCGCCAATCACCCCTCGCTGATCGATGTGGTGGTGCTGATCGCCTTCATCCGCGACGCCAACTGCGTGGTCAAGCAGAGCCTGTGGGAAAATCCCTGCATGCGCGGGCCAATTCGCGCGGCCCAGTACATCAGCAACAGTGGCAGCATGGATATGCTCGACGAAGCGGCTGGTGCCCTGCAAAGCGGCGAAACCTTGATCATTTTTCCCGAAGGTACCCGTACCGTACCCGGTACCAACCCGGAATTTCACCGCGGCGCTGCAGCCATCGCCGTGCGTGGTGCCAGCGTGGTGACCCCAGTGGTCATCAGCGTCACGCCAACGACACTGACCAAGGCCGAGCCCTGGTACAGCATTCCGTCGCGTCGTTTTCACTTTCGCCTGCGGGTCGGGGAGGATATCGATCCGCGGCAATTCACCGAGCAGGCCCCGTTGCCAATTGCCTCGCGCAAGCTCAACGACCACCTGCATCAACACTTTATGAAGGAGCTCGCCTCAGATGAGCGATCTGCAACTTGAAATCAAGAACCTGATTATCGATGCCCTCGGCCTGGAGGATATGAGCGCCGACGACATTGGCGCGGAGCAGACCCTGTTTGGCGAAGGGCTCGGCCTGGACTCGGTGGACGCGCTCGAACTGGGCCTGGCGATCCAGAAGCGTTTCGGCATCAAGATCGACGCCGAAGCCAAGGACACTCGCAAGCACTTCGCCAACGTCGCGAGCCTGGCTGCATTCGTTTCTGCTCAGAAAGCTGCTTGAGGATTTCACCGATGCAAAGCCGTGAAGAAATCTTCGTCACCCTGCGTAGCGCCCTGGTGGAGTTGTTCGAACTGGATGCCGAGCGTGTGACTCTGGACGCCAGCCTGTATGAAGACCTGGAGATCGACAGCATCGATGCCGTCGACCTGATCGACCACATCAAGCGCCAGACCGGCCGCAAGCTTGCCGCCGAAGAATTCAAGAGCGTGCGCAGCGTCGGCGATGTGGTCGAGGCCGTCTATCGCCTGATCAACGACGCGCCTCAGACTCAAGACTGACCCGATGGCGCGCCTGTTTGGCCTGCTGCTGCTGATAGCCGGCGTACTCTACCCCTTCGCCGTCTACTACGGCATGGAGCATTGGTCACCACGCGTGTTCGCCGCCCTGCTGGGCGGTCTCTGGCTGGCTCGTGCATTGACGGCACGTCGTCGACCGGGCGGGCTGTGGCTGGCCGTCGCGGCGCTGGTGTTCTGCTTGCTGCTCGGCGTCGCGAACGAGCCAGCGCTGCTGCGCTGGTACCCGGTGCTGCTCAACCTGATGCTACTGGCGCTGTTCGGCCTCAGTCTGAAATTCGGCCCACCGCTGGTGGAGCGCATGGCGCGCCTGCGCGAGCCACAGCTGCCGGAAGTCGCCGTGCGCTACACGCGCAAGGTCACCCTGGTGTGGACGCTGTTTTTCCTCGGCAACACGTGCTTGCTGATGGCGTTGGCGATGTGGGCGCCGCTCTCCTGGTGGACGCTTTACACCGGATTTATCTCTTACGGCCTGATTGGCCTGTTGTTCGCTGGCGAATGGTTGATCCGCCAGCGGGTAAGGAAACACGAATGATTTGGTTGCCCCTCACTGATCTGTTGCTGGAGGCTCAGCCCGAACGGCAGGTTGCCCTGGAACCGGCACTGCATCATGCAGCGCTGCGTGAGCGCGCCCTGCGCCTGGCCGCCGCCCTGCAGGCACGCAACGTACAGCGCGTGGCGCTGTATCTGGAAGATGCCGCTGAGCTGGCCATCGCCCTGCTCGGCGCCTGGCGCGCCGGGGTGCAGGTGCTGCTGCCGGCTGACGCCCAGGTGCAGACCCGCCAGCGTCTGGCAACCCAGGTCGACCTGTGGCTGGACGACCTGACCGAGCTGGACACAGAGCCACTGCCTGGGGCTCGCCTGCTGCCCGAGCAGTGCCGCCTGACCCTGTGCACGTCGGGTTCCAGTGGTGAGCCCAAGCTGATCGACAAGAGCCTGGCGCAACTGGCCAATGAGGTCGAAGCACTGGAACGTTTGTGGGGAGCGAACCTCGGTCAGGCGACCATCCTCGGCAGCGTCGCCTGCCAGCATATCTATGGCCTGTTGTTCCGCCTGCTGTGGCCGCTCTGCGCCGGCCGCGCGGTGTACCGCCGTGCCCTGCCCTTCCCTGAAGACCTGCAGCAAGTAAGCCTGGCTATCACCAGGGGTAGTGCAAGCGTAGCGAGCGAAGAGGATGCAAGGCGAGAAGAGGCGAGGCCGCGGAGTTTACAGGCGGTAAATGAGCAGGCCGAGCCGCTTCTCAACGCAGCAGCATCGAGCGCAGTAGCTTGCGCCGCCCCTGGTTTTGCCTGGATAGCCAGCCCGGCCTTACTCAAACGCATGGGCGACAACCTCGACTGGCCAGCGCTGAGCCGCGTGAAGCAGGTATTTTCCTCCGGCGGCGCACTGCCCAGCGAAGCGGCCGAGTCCCTGCACGAACGCCTGGGTCAATGGCCGACGGAAATCTATGGCAGCTCGGAAACCGGCGGCATCGGCTGGCGTCAGGGCGACACGCCCTGGCAGCCATTCCAAGGCATCGAGCTGAGCCTCGATGAAGCCGGCGCCCTGCGCATCGCCTCGCCGTACCTGCCAGCCGGGCATATCGAACAGAGCGCGGATGCCGCCGAGATCAATGACGACGGACGTTTCGTCCTGCGTGGCCGCCTCGACCGCATCGTCAAGCTGGAAGAAAAACGCATCTCCCTGCCCATGCTCGAGCAGGCGCTGATCAGCCATGGCTGGGTGGCCGATGCCCGCCTTGGCGTCATTCAGGAAGGCCGCGCCTTCCTCGGCGCCTTGCTGGCGCTGAGCCCGAACGGCGTGCATGCCCTGCGCAATCAGGGCCGCCGCTGCGTGACCGAAACCCTGCGCCGGCACCTGGCCGAACATTGCGAGACCATCGCCCTGCCGCGTCGCTGGCGTCTGCTGCTGGAGTTGCCCTACAGCAGCCAGGGCAAGCTGGCGCAGAGTCAGGTCGAAGCCCTGCTGGTAGAACCCAGGCCAACGCGAGTGGAGCCGATCAGCGCCGAACAACACGACGGCGAATGGCTACTGCAGTTGCAGGTGCCGCTGGATCTCGCCCATTTCACCGGCCACTTCCCGCAGACCCCGGTGCTGCCGGGCGTGGTGCAGGTCGATTGGGCGCAGCAACTGGCGCGCCAGTTGATCATCGACCTGCCGCCGCGCTTCGCCGGCATGGAAGTGCTCAAGTTCCAGCAACTGGTGCGCCCCGGCGACACCCTGCAGTTGTCACTGCGCTTCGATGCCGAACGCGGCAAGCTCTACTTCGCCTACCGCAATGGCGAGGCCGCCTGTTCTTCCGGGCGCGTTCTGCTGGAGCAGGCCCATGGCTGAGTCTGGCTTCAATCCCTGCGCGGTGATTCCGGTGTACAACCACGAGCGGCCATTGCCCGCTGTGGTCGGGGAACTGCGCAACGCTGGGTTGCCTTGCCTGCTGGTGGACGACGGCTCGCACGCGACCTGCGCCGCGGTCATGGACGAACTGGCGCAACAAGCGGACGTTCATCTGCTGCGCCTGCCCGCCAACCTGGGCAAAGGTGGTGCGGTGATGGCCGGCCTGCGTGAAGCGGCGCGCCTCGGCTATAGCCATGCCCTGCAGGTCGATGCCGACGGCCAGCACGACCTGAGCACCCTGGATCGCTTCATCGCCACCGCGCGCGCGCACCCGCAGGCGATGGTCTGCGGCTATCCGCAATACGATGCGAGCGTGCCCAAATCGCGCCTGTACGCGCGCTACCTGACTCACGTCTGGGTCTGGATCAACTGCCTGTCGCTACAGATTCGCGACTCCATGTGTGGCTTTCGCGTTTATCCACTGCCGGCCACCCTGGCGTTGCTCGATACGGTGAAACTCGGCCGGCGCATGGATTTCGATACCGAGATTCTGGTGCGTATGGCCTGGCGCGAACAGCCGATGCACTGGCTGCCGACCCGCGTGCACTATCCGGCCGATGGCCTTTCGCACTTTCGTCTGTGGCACGACAACCTGCTGATCTCCGGCATGCATGCGCGACTGTTCTGCGGCATGTTGCTACGCGCGCCGCGCATTCTCTGGCGCAGGCTGGCCGCATGAGCGCTGCCGAACACAACGAGCACTGGGCCCGGCAGAAGGAGCGCGGCAGCTTCCTGCTGATGCGTTTCACTGTCGCCGCTGCGCGCCTGCTCGGCCGTCGCCCCCTGGTGCCGCTGCTGTATCTGATCGTGCTGTACTTCTACCTGTTCGGCCGCAGCGCACGCACCAGCATCCATCAGTATCAAGACAACCTGGCAGCCTGGAGCGCACGTCCCGACTTGCGCCCAAGCCGCAGCTCGGTACTGCGTCAGTTCCTGGCGTTTGCCGACAGCCTGCTGGACAAGCTCGATGTATGGAACGGCCGCCTGCCACTGCAGCAGTTGCAACTGGACGATCCCGACGACATCCGCGGGCAGTTGCATAAAGGTGGTCGCGGACGCCTGCTGGTCGGCGCGCACCTGGGTAATCTGGAAGTCTGCCGCGCCCTGGCCGAGCTCGGCGAGCAGGTGTGCATGAACGTGCTGGTGCACACCAAGCATGCCGAGCGCTTCAACCGCCTGCTGGGTGAGTCCGGCGCCAGTCACCTGCGTCTGATTCAGGTCAGCGAACTCGACCCGGCGATCATGTTGCAACTGGCCGAGCGCCTGGAGCGAGGCGAGTGGCTGGCCATCGCCGGTGACCGCGTGCCCTTACATGGAGGGCGCAGTGTGGTGGTCGACTTTCTCGGTCTGCCGGCGGCCTTTCCGCAAGGCCCCTGGCTGCTGGCTGGTCTGCTGCAATGCCCGGTCGGGCTGATGCACTGCCTGAAGATCGATGGGCGCTACCAGGTGCGCCTGGAACACTTCGCCGATGCCGTGAGCTGGAAGCGCAGCGAGCGCGACCAGGTGGTTCACGGCTGGGCACAACGTTACGCGCAGCGCCTGGGCGAACACTGCCTGGACGCACCGCAACAATGGTTCAACTTCTACCCTTTCTGGAAGCGAGATGACGACATACCAGCCTGAGCCGGTGATCTTCGGCGAACGCGCCCTGACCATCGAGAACATCGTAGCCCTGTCGCAGCGCCAGGCCCGCGCTCAGTTGCAGAACGATGCCGCCTACCGGGAAAAGATCGCCAAGGGCGCGCGCTTTCTCGACACCCTGCTGGACAAGGAAGGCGTGATCTACGGCGTCACCACCGGCTACGGCGACTCCTGCGTGGTCGCCGTGCCACTGCATCAGGTCGAGGCGCTGCCCCAGCATCTGTTCACCTTCCACGGCTGTGGCCTGGGCAAACTGCTCGACGCCCCCAGCACCCGCGCCGTGCTCGCTGCCCGCTTGCAGTCGCTGTGCCATGGTGTGTCCGGGGTGCGCGTGGAACTGTTGGAGCGCATCCAGGCGTTCATCGATCACGACGTGCTGCCCTTGATCCCGGAAGAAGGCTCGGTCGGTGCCAGCGGCGACCTCACCCCGCTGTCGTACGTCGCGGCCACGCTCAGCGGTGAACGCGACGTGCTGTACAAAGGCGAGCGTCGCAGCGCTGCCGAGGTGCACCGCGAACTGGGCTGGACGCCACTGACCCTGCGCCCGAAAGAAGCCCTGGCGCTGATGAACGGCACCGCGGTGATGACCGCCCTGGCCTGCCTGGCCTACTCCCGCGCCGATTACCTGCTGAAACTGGCGACGCGCATCACCGCGCTGAATGTGATCGCCCTGGAAGGCAACCCGGAGCACTTCGACGAACGCCTGTTCGCCGCCAAACCGCACCCGGGACAGACCCAGGTCGCCGCCTGGATTCGCCAGGATCTGGCCGTCGAAGCGCCGCTGCCGCCGCTGCATCGCCTGCAGGATCGCTACTCGATCCGCTGCGCGCCGCACGTACTCGGTGTACTGGCCGACAGCCTGGGTCTGCTGCGTCAGTTCATCGAGATCGAACTCAACAGCGCCAACGACAACCCGCTGTTCGACGCCGAAACCGAGCGCACCCTGCACGGTGGCCACTTCTACGGCGGGCATATCGCCTTCGCCATGGACAGCCTGAAGAACCTGGTCGGCAACGTCGCCGACCTGCTCGACCGCCAGCTCGCCCTGCTGGTCGACACCCGCTACAACCACGGTCTGCCGAGCAACCTGTCCGGCGCGCCGGTCGAAACGGCGATGATCAACCACGGCTTCAAGGCCGTGCAGATCGGCACCAGTGCCTGGACCGCCGAAGCGCTGAAGAACACCATGCCGGCCAGCGTGTTCTCGCGCTCCACCGAATGCCATAACCAGGACAAGGTGAGCATGGGCACCATCGCTGCACGCGATGCCCTGCGCAGCCTGGAACTGACCGAACAGGTCGCTGCCGCCACCCTGCTGGCGGCCAACCAGGGCGTGTGGCTGCGCGAGCGCGCTGGCAAGCAGGACATTCCCGCGCCGCTGGCCGCCATGCGCGAGCAACTGGCCAGCGACTTCCCGCCAGTGATCGAAGACCGTGCCCTGGAAGGCGAGCTGCGCATGTGCCTGGAACGCATCCGCACCCAGCACTGGAGGCTGTATGCCTGAGTTTGCCCTGGTGCGCATGGCGCACCCTACGACCCGCTACCCGGTAGGGCGCGCCGTGCGCACCATCGGTTCAGGAGCGATCCATGCGTAAATCAGGCGTATTGCAGGCGGAAATCGAACTGCAGGTGCAGTTCTACGACGTCGACATGATGGAAATCGTCTGGCATGGCCACTACGTCAAGTACTTCGAGCAGGCGCGCTGCGCCCTGCTCGACAAGCTCGACCACAACTACCGGCAGATGCGCGACTCCGGCTATGCCTGGCCGGTGATCGACCTGCAGGTGCGCTACGTGCGTGGTGCTCAGTTCGGCCAGCGCATCATCGTGCGCGCCGATCTGGTGGAGTGGGAAAGCCGCCTGAAGATCAACTACCTGATCAGCGACGCCGAGACGGGCGAACGCATGACCCGTGGCAGCACCGTGCAAGTGGCCGTGGAAATCGCCACGCGAGAGATGCAGTTCGCCTCGCCACAGGGCTTCATCGATGCCGTGCAGAGGGCCATCGCGTGAACGGCATACATCCGGACTTTCACCCCCCTCTCCCTAACCCTCTCCCCGAGGGGAGAGGGGACAGATTTGTGACAAGGACAAAACTCGGAGCACGGCACAAACTCCCCTCTCCCGCTTGCGGGAGAGGGGCTGGGGGAGAGGGTAGAGAAGGAAAACGCCTCATCACCCGCTACCTTTCCCGGATTGCATCCGGGCTACTGCTGGCTGGCATTGCCCAGTTGGCAATGGCTTTCGACCTCGACCAGCTCAGCGAGCAACTCGGCGAGCCTGAAGTGGTGCGTGGCAGTTTCATTCAGGAAAAGCATCTGCGCGCACTGCCGCAACCGCTGACCAGCCGCGGCACCTTCGTCCTGGCCAAAGATTACGGCCTGCTCTGGCTGCTGCAACGTCCGCTGCAGCAGGACTACCGCATCGACGCGCAAGGCATCGCCCGGCGTAGCGAACAGGGCTGGCAGTTCGTCGCCCAGCAGAGCGCCACCGCCCAGCAGAACCGTCTGTTCCTCGCCGTGCTCAAGGGCGACAGCAGCGGCCTGCGCCAGGACTTCGAACTCAGCCTGAGCGGCAGCGCCGAAGCCTGGCAGCTCGACCTGACGCCTCGCAGCGTGCTGCTCAAACAGGTGTTCAAAGCCATCGTCATCAGTGGCGGTGAACTGGTGCAGCGCATCGAACTGCAGGAAACCCAGGGCGACAGCACCGTGCTACGTCTTGAAGACAATCGGGCCGATCAGTCCCTGAGCGATGCGGAGCGACATGACTTCCAGAGTTGAGTACTGGGGTTCACGGCTTTTCCCACTCGCCCTGATCCTGCTCGTCGTCGTTGCTGCCTGGCAGTGGCGAGGGGGCGCACCTGTGTCAGCCAACCTGCTGGAACTGGTGCCCAGCGGCAAGCCGGACGCGCTCGAACAACAGGCCGTGCAGCGCATGCAGGAGCCGCTCAACCGCGAACTGCTGGTACTGATCAGCCATCCGCAGCGCGAGCAGGCGCTGGCGCTGGCCGCCGAGCTGGGCGCGCGCTGGCAGCAGCAGACCCTGTTCGAGAAGGTGCAGTGGGACCCGCAAGCCGACCTATCCAGCATACGCCAGCAATTGCAGGATCAACGCCGGGCGCTACTGCCGGCTGCCGACCGTCAACAGCTGATCGACAACCCGGCCGCCTTCATCGAAAAGCGCGTTCAGGATCTGTTCGATCCGTTCCGCAGCCAGGGCGTGGTCGCCACCAATGATGACCTGCTCGGCCTCAGCACCCTGGTGGAAAAGGGCCTTCCCCATCACCACAATGTCCAGGTCGACCTCAGCGGCGCGCTGATCGCCGAGAGCGAGGGGACCACTTGGGCACTGCTGCGCGCCCGCACCAATGCCGACGCCTTCGACGGCAACCTGGCCCTGGCCGTGGACGATCTGGTCACCCAGGCGCGCGACGAAGTCGAGGCGCGCGGCGGCCACTTGCTCGCCAGCAGCGGGCTGCTGTATTCCGCCCATGGCCAGCGCGAGGCCACTCGCGAGATCAGTCTGATGGGTGGTCTCGCCAGCGCCGGCGCCCTGCTGATGATGCTGCTGGTGTTTCACCAGGTGCGCATACTGCTTGCCTTCGTTCCCGCCGCCATCGGTGTACTCGCCGGGCTCACGGTCTGTGTCGCGGTGTTCGGCCACATCCACGTGATGACCCTGGTACTCGGCGCCAGCCTGATCGGCGTGGCCATCGACTACCCCCTGCACCTGCTGTCGAAAAGCTGGACGCTGCAACCCTGGGACAGTTGGCGGGCCCTGCGCGCAACGCTGCTTGGCCTGAGCCTGGGCCTGGTGACCAACGTCATCGGCTACCTGGCCCTGGCCTTCACGCCGTTCCCGGCGCTGAAACAAGTGGCGATTTTCTCCGCCGCCGGCCTGCTCGGCGCCTACCTGAGCACGCTGTTCCTGCTGCCAACCCTGCTCGGCAAGGCCCAGATCCGCCCTTGGCAGCCCCCGCATGCGCTGGCGCAACGCCTGCTCGACTGGCGTGAAGCCTTGCTGCGTAAACTGCCAACCCCCTGGCTGCTGTTGATCTTCGCCCTGTTCTGCGCCGCTGGCTTGCTGCAGCTCTCGCACAAGGATGACCTGCGCCAGTGGGCCAGCGTGCCGCCGCAATTGCTGGAACAATCGAAAGCCATCAGCCAGATCGTCGGCACGCAACCGACCAGCCAATTCTTCCTGGTACGTGGCGACGATGAGGAGCAACTGCTGCAACGCCAGCAGGTGCTGAGCCAGCGCCTGGACACGCTGGTAGAACAGGGCCAGCTGAAAAGCTATCTGGCGCTGAGTCAGCTGATCGCGCCGACCACGCAGCAGGAAAAACTGCGTCAGGCCGTGGCAATGCTCCCCAGCCACAGCGCCGCGCTCACCGAGCTGGGTATTCCTGCCGAAGCCATCGAGCAGGAGGCACGACATCTGCAAGCCCTGCCGACACTGAGCGTTGAGCAGGTACTCGCCGCGCCGCTGAGCGAACCCTGGCGCCCGCTCTGGCTGGGCAACGCCGATGACGGCCAGGTCGCCGGGCTGATCAGCCTGCAAGGCCTGAGCGACAGCGATCTGCTGGCCGCCCAGGCCGAGGGGCTCGCCGGTGTGAAGCTGGTTGACCGCCTCGGCGAACTCAATCGCCTGTTCGCCGCCACCCAGGTCAGCGCCGCCGAGCTCAAACTGGCCTCCTGCCTGCTGATCTTCGCCGTACTGTGCTTCTTCTTCGGCGCACGTGGCGCTGCTCGCATATTGGCGGTGTCGCTGCTGGCCGCCTTGGCCAGCCTGGCCAGCCTCGGCTGGCTTGGCCAGCCGCTGACGCTGTTCAGCCTGTTCGGCCTGTTGCTGGTCACCGCCATCGGCGTGGACTACGCCATCCTCATCCGCGAACGGGTCGGCGGCGCTGCCACCAGCCTGCTCGGCACGCTGCTGTCGGCGCTGACCACCTGGTTGTCGTTCGGCCTGCTGGCAGTGTCCAGCACACCGGCGGTCAGCAACTTCGGCCTGACCATCAGCATCGGCCTGATCTTCAGCTTCCTCCTCGCGCCCTGGGCGGGTGACGCGCCTGCGAAGGAGCCGCATCCATGAGCGTGGCCCTGTTCTGGCTGCTGGCCCTGGCCATTTACGCACTGGTCGCAATCATCGGCGCACGCCGCCTGATTCCCATCGTCGGCCAGTTGCTGGTGGCCGCGCTGGTCATTCCGACGCTGCTGTTGCTGTGGGCCGAGCCGCACTGGCAACTGAGCGCGGCCGAGTTGCTCGCGCCCGCGTGGCTGAACTTCGCCTATGGCTTGTGCTTCGCCTTGCTGCTGGGCTACATCCTCAGCGACGTGATCGACCTCGATCTCAGCCCGGCCTGCGTGAAGATCGCCCTGCCGAGTTTTCTCGTGCCGATGCTGGCCGGCGTAGCCTGCTCGCTCTGGCTGCTACCCGGCGAACGTGGCTGGCTGAGTGCACTGGGCATTGGCCTGCTGTTCTCCATCACCGCGATCCCAATGCTCTATCTGTTCTTGCAGAGCATCGGCTACCCGGCAGCCGACAGCAAACGCCTGCTGCACGCGGCAATCCTGATGGACTTCATGTGCTGGAGCCTGTTCGGCCTGGCCCAGGGCAGCAGCCAGCCGGCGACACTGCTGTGGCCACTGCTGGCGGGGCTGTTGCCTCTGTTACTGCACAAGCTCACGCTACGTCATCCACTGTTCTACAGCCTGCCGTTCTTCGCCCTGATGCTGGTGCTCCAGCAGCTTGAACTGAATGCGCTGGTATTCGGCATCGCCTACATGCTGTGCCTGGCTTACCTAAAGCAACCCTTTGTCCTGCCACTGGCGCCGCGTCACTGGAAAGGGCTGCTCAATGGCATCGCGGTTCCGCTGATTCTCACTTATGGCGTACTGCGCGTGGATTTCCATGGCCTGGGTCAACACCTGTCCTGGCTGGTAATCGTTACCCTGCTGGCGCTGCCGGTCATCAGCAAGGTGCTTGGCAGTTGGCTGGGCCTGCATTGGGCAGACCCGGCCGCGTCAGCGCGGATCAAGTGGCGGGAAAGCCTGCTGCTGAACATCCGTGGCCTGACCGAAATCGTGTTCCTCAACCTGCTCCTGCAGCTCCAGCTGATTGATTCAACGGTGTACTTCGGCCTGCTGCTGATGAGTCTGTTCTCTACTCTGCTGCCTGCCCTGCTAGGCCGGCACGCCGTCAATCATGAAGCGAAAGCCCGCTATGAAATCTCCTGAACTCGAACAACGTCAGATCGTCGTCATCGGTGCCGGCCCGTCCGGTGCTATCGCCGCCGCCATTCTCAAGCGCCAGGGCCATGACGTGCTGGTGCTGGAGCGCCAGCGCTTCCCGCGCTTCTCCATCGGCGAGAGCCTGCTGTCGCATTGCCTCGACTTCGTCGAAGAAGCTGGCATGCTTGAAGCGGTGCAGGCCGCTGGTTTCCAGACCAAGCATGGCGCTGCGTTCGCCTGGGGCGAGCGTTACACCAGCTTCGACTTTCGCGACAAGTTCACCGAGGGCAAGGGCTCGACCTACCAGGTGATTCGCGCCGACTTCGACAAGCTGCTGGCCGATGAAGCTGAGCGCCAGGGCGTGGAGATCCGCTACGAGGAAGAAATCTTCGCCGCCGACTTCAGCGGTGATTGCCCGCGGCTGTCGGTACGTCGCCTGGCCGATGGCCTTGAATACCAGGTCGAGTGTGCCTTCGTTCTCGACGGCAGCGGCTATGGCCGCGTGCTGCCGCGCCTGCTCGACCTCGATACGCCGTCGGCCTTCCCGGTACGCCGTGCGGTGTTCACCCACATCGAGGACAACATCGACCCGGCCTCAGGCTTCAACCGCGAGATGATCCTCATCACCACCCATCCGACCCTGCGTGACGTGTGGTTCTGGACCATTCCGTTCAGCAACGGCCGTTGCTCGCTGGGTGTGGTCTGCGCCGCCGAGCACTACGAGAACTACCCGAAGGATCTCGATGCCTGCCTCAAGCAGTTCGTCGCCGAGACCCCATCGCTGAGCAAGGTGCTGGGCAATGCCGCGTGGGATACCCCAGCGCGTGAGATCAACGGTTACTCGGCCAACGTCAAGAGCCTGCACGGGCCGGGTTTCGCTCTGCTGGGTAATGCTGCCGAGTTCCTCGACCCGGTGTTCAGCTCGGGCGTGACTATCGCCATGCGCTCGGCGAGCATGGCCGCCGGGCTGCTGCACCGTCTGTTGAACGGTGAGACGGTGGACTGGGAAACCGAGTTCGCCATCCCGCTCAAACGTGGCGTGGACACCTTCCGCGTCTACGTCGAAGGCTGGTACGAGGGCTCCTTCCAGGACGTGATCTATTACGAGAACGCCTCGCCGGAGATTCGCCGCATGATCAGCTCGATCCTTGCCGGCTACGCCTGGGACGGTAAGAATCCCTATGTTTCCGAACCTCGCCGACGCCTGCGCGTGTTGGCCGAGCTTTGTTCACAGCCCTGACAAGGACAGTCGATGAACGCCCTGCGCCCCGTCTCGCCCACCTACGTCGAAGAAACCCGCTTCGGCTTCTGGTTCCTGCAGAGCCATGTCTGGCAACACCATGTGCTGCGGGTCGCGATCAACGACCTGGTACGCCTGATCGACGGCCCGCTGCCGCACGCTCCCGTCCTGCTGGATACGGGCTGCGGTCAGGGCCGTTCCTTCGGCCTGCTCAACGCCGCCTTCGCACCGGCGCGGATGATCGGTCTCGACGCCGACCCGCACAGCCTCGAATGCTCGCGCCGCGAAGCCGAGCGCCTGGGCCTGGAGGTCGAACTGATCGCCAGTGACTGCGCGGCCATCGACCTGCCCGACGCCAGCGTCGACCTGCTGTTCTGCCACCAGACCCTGCACCACCTGGTGGAGCAGGAGCAGGCGCTGGCCGAATTCTGGCGCGTGCTCAAACCCGGTGGCCGGCTGCTGCTGGCCGAATCGACCAAGTTCTACATCGATACCTGGGTGATCCGCTGGCTGTTCCGCCACCCGATGCACGTGCAGCGCAGCGCCGAGCAGTACCTGGACATGTTGCGTACGCAGGGCTTCCAGTTCGACGATGCCAGCGTTTCTTACCCGTACCTGTGGTGGAGCCGCTCCAAGGACTTCGGCCTGCTGGAACGCTGGGGGCTGATGCGACCCAAGCCAGTCGGCCAACGCGACGAAACGCTGCTCAACGTGGTGGCGCGCAAGCCGTGATGCCACGCATACTCCTGCTCGTCGCCAGCCTGCTGCTGGGCGCCTGCGCCGCACGTACCCCTGTGCCGCCAGCAGCCCCGGCATTGGTCGCAGCGCTGCCGCTCACCCTGCAGATCCAGCGTGAGCAGGCGGACGTGCGCCAGGACTGGCTACTGGTGATCCAGCAAGAAGGCTCGGCCTTGCGCTGGTCACTGATGGACCCGCTCGGTATCCCGCAGGCGCGTCAGCTACTGGATGCCGGACAATGGCGCAACGACGGCCTGCTGCCACCCAATGCCGAGGCCCGCGAACTGTTCGCCGCACTGCTGTTCGCCCTGAGCCGAAGCGAGGCGCTGCAGGCTTATCCGGCCGGCAGTTGGCAACAGGTGAGCGATGACCAGCGCCGCCTTGTGCCGGACTGGACCATCGACTACCACGGCCCCCTGGATTTCGCCCTTGGCAAAACCGGCCTGAATTACCGGATACGTGCACTGAACCTGGAAGAAAGCGATTGATGTCCCGCGCCCCCACCCCCAGCTATCTCAATGCGCTCGGCCTGCTCTGTGCCCTCGGCGAAGGCAAGCAAGCCGTCGCCGATGCGCTGTTCGCTGGCGATACCTCAGGCATGCGTGCCGAAGACGGTTGGGTCAGCGAACGCAGCCTGACGGTCGGCGCTGTGCATGTTGACCTACCGGCCATGCCGCCCGGCTTCGAGGCATCGCACAGCCGCAACAACCAGTTGCTGCTGGCTGCCGCGCAGCAGATCGAAGCCGAATTGCATGCGGCCATCGCCCGCTACGGCGCCCATCGCGTCGGCCTGGTGCTGGGCACCAGCACCTCGGGCATTCGCGAAGCGGGCGAACATATCGCGCGCCACCTCGACGAAGGCGAGCTGCCCGCCGAATACGATTACGCCCAGCAGGAAATGGCTGCCCCAGCCAGCTTCCTCGCCGACTGGCTGGGCCTGGCGGGACCGGTGTACTGCCAGTCCACAGCCTGTACGTCCAGCGCCCGCGCCCTGCTCAGCGCCCAGCGCCTGCTGCGCATGGGCCTGTGCGATGCGGTGATCTGCGGTGGTGTGGACAGCCTGTGTCGCCTGACCCTGAATGGTTTTTCCTCGCTGGAAGCGGTTTCGGCCGAGCCCTGCAATCCGTGCTCGGTGAACCGCAACGGCATCAACATCGGCGAAGCCGCGGCGCTGTTCCTGATGACGCGCGAACCCGCGCCCATCGTTTTCTGCGGCGGCGGCGCCACGTCCGACGCCCACCATATTTCCGCCCCACACCCGGAAGGCCTGGGCGCACGCCGCGCGATGGAAAAGGCCCTGGCCAGCGCCGGCCTGACGCAGGATCGGATCGACTACCTCAACCTGCACGGCACCGCCACCCGGCATAACGACGCGATGGAGAGCAAGGCCGTGCACGCCCTGTTTCCTAGCGGCCTGCCCTGCTCGTCGAGCAAGCCGATGACCGGCCATACCCTGGGCGCCGCCGGCGCGCTGGAAGCGGCCTTCTGCTGGCTGACCCTGAGCGAGCACAACCGTGACGGCCTGCTGCCACCGCACCTCTGGGACGGGCAGCGCGATCCCGAACTGGCATCGCTCGAACTGGTCCAGAGCGGCGCTCGCCTACTCCGCACCCAAGGTCGCCACCTGATGAGCAACTCTTTCGCCTTCGGCGGCAACAACGTCGCGCTGATTCTGGGGGACGCGCCATGAAGCTGTGGCCCGTCGCCGAACTGGTGCCCCACGCCGGCAACATGGTGCTGCTCGACGAAGTGCTGAGCTGCGACACGGAAGCCATCGAGGTACGCCTGCTGGTGCGGCCCAACGGCCTGCTCAGCGACAGCGACGGCAGCTTGCCAGCCTGGACCGGCATCGAGCTGATGGCCCAGGCCATCGCCGCCTTCGCCGGTATTCAGGCCAAGCGCGCCGGCTTGCCGGTGGAGCTGGGCTTTCTGCTCGGCACGCGCAAGTACGCCTGCAACGTCGAGCGTTTCCCGGCTGGCAGCGAACTGCACATCCGCGCCCTGTGCTCGCTGCAGGACGACAACGGCATGGGCGTGTTCGAATGCCACCTCCAAGGGCCCGGCATCCAGGCCGAAGCCCGCCTCAATGTATTCCGCCCGCCGCAACCGGCGGTCTATTTACAAGAGCCACAAGAACCGCAAGAACAATCCCATGACTGAAACTACTTCCGCCACCACCGTTCTGGTCACCGGCTCCAGCCGTGGCATCGGCCGCGCCATCGCCCTGCGCCTCGCGCAGTCAGGTCATGACCTCGTCCTGCATTGCCGCTCACGCCGCGATGAGGCCGAAGCCGTGCAGGCGCAGATCGTCGAACTCGGGCGCCAGGCGCGCATCCTGCAATTCGACGTGTCCGACCGCGCCGCCTGCCGCGAAGCCCTGGAGGCCGACGTCGAAGCCCATGGTGCTTACTACGGCGTGGTGTGCAACGCCGGCCTGACCCGCGACGGCGCCTTCCCGGCGCTGTCCGAGGAGGACTGGGATCAGGTCCTGCGCACCAATCTGGACGGTTTCTACAACGTGCTGCACCCATTGACCATGCCGATGATCCGTCGCCGCGCAGCGGGCCGCATCGTCTGCATCACCTCGGTATCGGGGCTGGTCGGTAACCGCGGCCAGGTCAACTACAGCGCCTCCAAGGCCGGCGTGATCGGCGCCGCCAAGGCCCTGGCCATCGAGCTGGCCAAACGCAAGATCACCGTCAACTGTGTCGCCCCCGGCCTGATCGACACCGAGATTCTCGACGAGCTGGTCCCGGTGGACGAAATCCTCAAGATGATTCCGGCGGCGCGCATGGGCACGCCGGAAGAAGTGGCGGGTGCGGTGAACTTCCTGATGTCCAGCGAAGCGGCGTACATTACCCGCCAGGTTCTCGCAGTGAATGGCGGTTTGTGCTGATGAAACGTGTAGTAGTCACCGGCATGGCCGGCATCACCTCGCTGGGCAGCGACTGGCCCACCATCTCGGACGCGTTCAAAGCCGGCAAAAGCGGCATCCGCCGTATGGATGAATGGGACCGTTTCACCGAACTGAACACCCGCCTCGGCGGGCCGGTGGACGACTTCGTCCAGCCCAAGCACTGGAACCGCAAGCAGACCCGCAGCATGGGACGGGTCTCCAAGCTGGCGGTGTTCGCCGCCGAGCGTGCCCTGGAGCATGCCGGCCTGCTCGATGATCCGTGCATTTCCGATGGGCGCATGGGCGTGGCCTGCGGCTCGTCCACCGGCAGCACCGAGGAGGTCAAGGCCTTCGGCAACATGCTGCTGAACTCGGTGGCCGACGGCCTCAACGCCAACTCCTACATCCGCATGATGCCGCACACCACAGCGGCCAATATCAGCATTTTCTTCGGTCTCAAGGGTCGCCTGATTCCGACGTCCAGCGCCTGCACCAGTGGCAGCCAGGGCATCGGCTATGCCTACGAGGCGATCAAGTTCGGCCGCCTGAAGATGATGCTCGCCGGTGGTGCCGAAGAGCTCTGCCCAACCGAAGCCATGGTCTTCGATGCGCTCTACGCCACCAGCCTGAAGAACGATGCGCCACACACCAGCCCGCGCCCCTACGACAGCGGCCGTGACGGTCTGGTAATCGGTGAAGGCGCCGGCATCCTGGTGCTCGAAGAGCTGGAGCACGCCCTCGCCCGTGGCGCCACTATCCATGCCGAGATCGTCGGCTTCGGATGCAACTCCGACGGCCAGCACGCCACCAAGCCGGTGCAGGAAACCATGCGCGGCGCCATGCAGCTGGCGCTCGATGACGCCGGCCTGGAACCTTCCGCCATCGGTTACGTCAACGGCCATGGCACTGCCACCGAACAGGGCGACGTCGCCGAAACCCTGGCCACCAGCAGCCTGTTCGGCGCGCAGATGCCGATCAGCTCGCAGAAGAGCTACCTCGGCCACACCCTGGGCGCCTGCGGCGCGCTGGAATCCTGGTTCAGCATCGAGATGATGAACTCGGACAGTTACGTCTACACCCTGAATCTGGACGAGATCGACCCGGCCTGCGGTGAGCTGGATTATCTGCGCGGCGAGTTCCGCCAGATGAGCCACGAGTACGTGATGAACAACAACTTCGCCTTCGGTGGCGTGAATACCTCGCTGATCTTCAAGCGCTGGCATTGATTTTCAACAGACAAGGAACACGGATGATGTCTCGTTTCACTCGATTTGCTCTGATCGCAGCCCTGCTGCTGGGCGTTGCAGCCTGTACGTCGAAACCGGTGATGAACATCGAGAACCGCACACCGACTTCGACGGTCAGGAGTGAGGATGATATGCGCCGCGCTATTCTCGCCGCGCTGCAAAGCCGCCAATGGACCGTCGAGCGTGCCGACCGAGGCAACATCATGGCGCTCATCCAGCGCCGCAATCACCAGGCCGAGATCACCATTCCCTATAGCGCGTCGAGCTATTCGATCCGCTATCGCGACAGCCAGAACCTCGGTTACAAGAACGGCAAGATCCACCGCAACTACAACAAGTGGATTCAAAATCTGGATCGCAGCATCCAGCAGGAACTGAACAGGGCGTCCTTCTGACAGGGTGCCTGGTTGGTAATGAGCTGTAGGTGATTGCTACAGGCCTACGCGCAGCAGACGTTGAACGAGCTTTTCCATACAGTGATATTCAAGGAGATAACCATGAAAGCAAAAATCTGGACCACTGCCGTACTTCTCTCCGTTGCCCTGCTGCCCGGCCTCAGCCAGGCGCGCGATACCGCTCACTTCCTGGACTTCCAGTCGGTGGTCAACGAAGCGACCCAGGCTGGTCGTCTCGATGGTTCGGTGAAGTTCTACCTGAACAAGACTCCGGCTGGCGCCCAGATCATCAACGCCAATGTCACCACCAGCCAGAAGACCAACGCCTTCAACAAGACCGATGAAGCGGCTTGCAGCTGGGCACTGCAATCGGCCCTGATCAAACTGCAAAACTCGGCCAAGGCCGCAGGCGCCAACGCCGTGGTCGACCTGGCCAGCAACTACAAGAACAAGGAATACCGCGACGACAGCAAATACGAATGCCACGCCGGCGCGATCATGGCCGGCGTCGCACTGAAGGCCAAGTACGCCAAGGTGAAGTGACACCACCTGCACTCCCCCCCAAAGGCCACCGTAAAGGTGGCCTTTTCACGCAAGGAAGCCCTCTACCATGTCGAAACTGCGCATTGCCTTGCCACTGCTCGTGGCGGCAACACTACTCGGTGGCTGCACCGCTACCCGGGTCACGCCACTAAATACGGCGGCCGATCAAATGTGCATCCAAGAGAACCCAAAAGTTCAGGTCAGCGACTTCGTGCCCGTGCTGCAGGAAGGCTTTGCCCGACATGGTATCCAGACGCAAATCCACTCGAAGATTCCCAGGGCCGATTGCCCTTACGTGGTGACTTACACAGCTCGCCGTTCCTGGGACATGGCGCCGTATCTGTCCACCGCCGAAATCACCATTCTCGGCCCCCGTCGCCAGACACTGGCCACAGCCAGCTACCACCTGCGCGGTAAGGGCGGTTTGTCGTTGATGAAATGGCAAGGCACCAAGAGCAAGATCGACCCGGTCATCGACGAGTTGCTGGCCAGCGCGCAGTTGAGCAGCACGGCCCAACCTGCCGCACAGGCCCACTCGACAGCCGAGCCACGCAAGAGCCTGGATGAACGCGTGCGTGATCTGCAGCAGCAGAATCTCGGCTATGAGGACTACCAACGTGCCTATCGGCAGCTGCTGCTGGATCACCAGAACGCGAAATAGGGCTTCTGAACGAGGCGCTCAGAGCACGAGTGGCAGGAACATCCAGCTACGGCCCATGTACTGGCGATAGGCATCGCCGAAATAGGCCATACATTCGCGCTCTTCGCAGCGCGCCGAACACCACAGCAGCACGCTGGACAGCACCGCCAGCAGCACGATCAGCACATCGATGCGTTTGAAGGCGATACCCCACGCCAGCAACAGCAATGAGCAGTACATGGGGTGACGGATGTAGCGGAAGATACCGCCCGTCACCAGCTGCGACGTGCGTTCGAAGGCGAACAGCTCATCATCCTGGCGTTGCTCGCCGGCCTGGCCGAAGCGACGCATCTGGTAGATTCCGGCGAACAGCACCGCCAGTGACAGGCTCAGCAGGACCCAGGCTATGCGCTGATTCAACTCACTCCGGTCGCCGAACCAGGACGACGCGTTGAGCACCAACATCACCAGCATCGCCTCCCAGGCGAGGAAACGGTAGAACCCGTGACTGCGCACATTACCCAGCGTGCGCCAGGAAATACCCACCAGGATCGCGCTGATCGTCACAAAAGCCAGCCACTGCCACATCGTCACCCCATCCTCCCTCTATCCCTGCCTCTGTTACACTGCGTCGCCCGTAATTCCTGACCGCCTGCCATGGATCGCACCCAACTGCACACACTGCTGCCACACCAGGGCGATGCGCTCTGGCTGGATGCATTGGTCGATCATGATGCTCAAGGCATTCGCGGCCTCAGCGCCTGGCATCACCTCGACAAGCTTGGCGAAAATGCCTCGCCTTGCCTGCTGTTCGAAGCCGCCGCCCAGCTTTGCGCCGCACATGGTGCCCTATACGGCGGAGCGGATGCCATTGAAATGGCCCTGGTCGGCAAACTTTCCCAGCTCAATCTGCACCCGGTCACACGCAGTGCAGAACCGCTGCTGGTCAGCGCCCAACAGGAGGCGCTGAGCCCGGCCGGCGCGCTCTACGCCTTCACCATCCAGGCCGGCCGCCAACCGCTGCTGGACGGAAAACTGCTGCTGGTGCTTGTCCGTGCTTGAGCTACGTGACGTCAGCTTCCACTACCCGGGCGCAGACACCTTCGCCCTGCACGGCATCGACCTGCAACTGCAGGAAGGCCAGTGCCTGGGCCTGCTCGGCAGTAACGGCGCGGGCAAGACCACGCTACTGGCCCTGCTCAGCGATACGCTGGCCCTGCAACAAGGTGAGATCCGCTGGCACGGGCCGCGCAGCCTGGGCCTGGTGCCACAGCAACTGGCCTTCTACACCGAACTCACGGTGGCCGAGAACCTCGCGCTGTTCGCCGATCTCTACCGTCTGCACGGTGCTCAGCGCCGCCAGCGGCTGGAGTTGAGCATCGCCAGCAGCGCTCTCGAAGACAAACTGCAACGCCGCGCAGCACGCCTGTCCGGTGGCGAGCAGCGCCGCCTGAACTTCGCCATCGGCCTGCTCCAGCCCGCACGCCTGTACCTGTTCGATGAAGCCACCGTCGGCGTCGATGCCGCCAGCCGGCAAATGCTGCTCGATGCCGTCGAGCGGCTCGCCGCCGAAGGGCATGGGGTGATCTACACCAGCCACTATCTGGACGAGGTCGAGCGTGTGGCTGGACGCATCCTCCTGCTGCACGAAGGCAAGGTGCGCCTCGACGTCGACAAACAGCAACTGCTTGATGGCGGCCACGGCCTGCTGCTGGAATGGCCGGAACAGGTTCCCGCTGGCTTTCAGCAACTGCTCGACCAGCTGCAACTGAGCGCCGAGGCGCTGCCGGATGGTCTGCGCATCGGCAATCTGGACAGCCAGCAACTGCTGGCGATCACCCAGTTCCTCGCCGCGCAGCCGACCCCACCGAGCCTGCTGCGCTTCGGCCGGCCATCGCTGGAGCAGCTCTACCTGAGCCTCAACGGAGGCCGCCTGTGAGCCCATTACTGGCGCTGGTACGCAAGGAATGTCTGCTGCTGCTGCGCGACCCGCATGCACTGGCCGTGCTGTTCATCATGCCGATCCTGTTTCTCGTGCTGATGGCCGCCGCGCTGTCCAGCTACCTGCGTGACCAGCCGCCGCCCTTGAGCCTGGTGCTGGAGATCGAGCAAGGCAGCGAAGCCAGCGCGTTCTTCCAGCACGCGCTGCAGGAACAGTTACCGGGCAGCCACCTGCTCGCCAGCAGCGAAGAACCCTTGCCACGCATCAGCCTGGCCAGGAACTTTTCCGAGACCTTGCTGGATACGCCTCACATCGGCCCCACGCTGAGCTTTCCCCCGCGCACCGATGGGCAGACGCGCCAACGCCTGCGCGCAGCGCTGAACATCGCCCTGGCGCAGACTCGCCTGCTGGCCTACCTGGAAGACAGCGACGCGCTGGACGCAGGCATGAGCACCGAACAACGCTGGCAACTGATCAGCCAGCGCACCCAGAGCGAGATCAGCGAACAACAGATGCTGGCCAGCGGCGAACTCAGCGGCAAGGCCAACGCCAGCCAATTGAGCGTGCCGGCCTGGCTGATCTTCGGCATGTTCTTCGTCGCCCTGCCGATGGCTGGCGGCTTCCAGCGTGAACAGCAGAGCGGCGCCCTGCTGCGCTTTCGTGCGTTGGGCCTGAGCCCCAGCATCCTGGTGCTGAGCAAACTGCTGCCTTATCTGGCGATCAACCTGCTGCAGTTCGCCCTGTTGCTGGCCATCGGCGTATACCTGCTACCTCTGCTCGGTTTGAGCGGCCTGAGCCTGCCGGGCTCGCCACTGGCCTACGCGCTGCTGGCACTGAGCCTGAGCCTGGCCGCTTGCAGCCTGGGCCTGCTGCTGGCCTCGTTGGCACGTAGCGGCGAGCAGGCGTTGCTGCTCGGCGGCGGTCTCAATATCATCCTCGCCGCCATCGGCGGCATCATGGTGCCCAAGAGCGTGATGCCCGAGGCCATGAGCCAACTGGCGGAAATCTCGCCGATGAGTTGGGCGCTGGACGCCTTCCTGACCCTGCTGGTGGGCCAGGGAACGCTTGCCGACATCGCCCCTGACTGTGCCCGCCTTCTGCTGTTCGCCCTGGTGCTGGGCGGCGGCGGGCTTTACCTGTTCCGCAGACGAGTGCAGCAAACGCAATGGACGACACATTACTAGAACAAGAACTCAAGCAATTGCTGATCCGTGAATGCGACAAGGAAGACGACATCGACTGGCAGAGCATCGCCGATGACGAGCCGTTGTTCGGTCAGCAAAGTCGTATCGCCATGGACAGCCTCGATGCCCTGCAGGTCTCTCTGGCACTGCAGCAGCACTATGGCGTGCGCATCGAAGGGGCCAAGGATGGGCGGCGTATTCTCAATAGCATCGCCAGCATCGCGGCCTTCATCAGGCAGAAAAAGTGACGCCCATCTATCTCCAGCGCGGCGCCCTGCACAGTGCCCTTGGCACCGACCTGCACGCCGCCAGCGCAGCCCTGCAAGCCGGCCAACTGCCTGTGTCGAGCTCGTTCCAGCTGCATGAACTGCAGCAACCGCGCCCCTACCTGGCCGTAAGCCGCAGCGGTGAAAGCCGCCAGCAGCGCTGCGACCGACTGCTCGGCGAGACCCTGGGCGAACAGCCAGGTGCGCTGGATGACTGCCTGTTGATCATCGCCAGCACCAGCCTGGATATCGACGACCTCGAACAACTGATCGCCGCAGAAGGCGGCTTTCGCCCAGAACATTCGACCTCACTCGACCTGCTGGCCGAAGACCTGCGCCAACGCTGGGGTTTCGCTGACGCGTTCACCCTCAATACCGCCTGCACCAGCGCCGCCAACGGCCTACTGTATGGCGCACGGATACTCGCCGCCGGCCTTTACGAACGTGTGCTGGTACTGGCCTTCGAAACACCCAGCGCCATTGCCCAGCAAGGCTTCGGCGCCCTCGACCTGACCAGCCCGAGCGGCGCCTACCGGCCCTTTCACCCGGAGCGCGACGGCCTGATTCTCGGTGAGGCGTATGCCGCCACGCTGCTGGCCAGGGAGCCCGGCGAGGCGCCACTGGCGAAGCTGCTTGGTGGCTTCAGCGCCTGCGACACCAGCAACCTGACCACCACCCGCGAAGACGGCAGCCATATCGACTGGGTGATGCGCGAGGCCCTGCGCAGTGCCGGCGTCGATGCCGGACAGATCGGTTTGGTAAAGCTGCATGGCACCGCCACCGGTGCCAACGACCGCGCCGAGAGCAATGGCGTGCGCCTGCTGTTCGGCGACACGCTGCCGCCACTGTGCGTGCTCAAACCCAGGCTCGGTCATACCCTGGGCGCCTGTGGCCTCAGCGAAACACTGCTGCTGGTGGAGAATCTCGCCAACCTGCCAGGTGTGGACTATGCCGCCGAAGCCGTGCTGCCGCTCAGCGCCGAACCGACCCGCGTGGCAGCGGACAGCCTGCTGCTGGCCAACTTCTTCGGCTTCGGTGGCAACAACGCCAGCCTGGTACTGCAACGCTGCGCGGAGAGCCAGGTATGAAGCCAGTCATCGCTGCCTGCAGCATTCGCGGAGATGCGAGCTGCTCCGACAAGGAGCTCAAGGCCGCCCTGGGCCAATGGCTGGACGCGCCGCCACGACGTATCGACCGCATGATCCTGCAAGCACTGCTGTGCAGCGCGCCACTCAAAGCGCATGTGCGTAGCGATTGCGGCCTCTATCTGGCCTCACGCCACCCGGCCCGCGCCACCATGGGCGCGCTGCTCGATGCGGTCTGCGTGCATCAGCGCCAGCCCAAACCCTTCGAGTTCGTCAACAGCGTCAGCAATGCGGCCGGCTTCCATGTCGCCGCCCAATTGGGACTGGAAGGGCCGAACCTGTTTATCGGTGCCGGCACCAATGTATGGCAACAGCTACAGATGCTGGCCGCCTTGGATCTGGCCGATGGCGCCATCAGCCAGGCGTTGCTGGTGGTAATCGACGAAGACGGGGATTTCCAGGCGCAGGCGGTATTGGTCGAGGCCCCCACGAAAGCACAGGACTTTGCCGAGCTGACGGTAGGCATCGAAGTCCTACACCTACAGGCTTGTTGATGTCATTGGTGGGCTGAAGCCCACCCTACAACCGAGACTTGCCCCGTAGGGTGGGCTTCAGCCCACCAAAAACCAATCTCTCACAAAGCAAAGGGCACCAACCTCACCCCTTGCGCTTGGCCCAGGCGCCCAGCTCTTTCATCAGCACCCGCTCCTGCCCGGCGATGCCACGGAGCATCTTGGCAATCGGCCGGAAGTCCGGCGTCTCACCCTTGCTGCGGCTGGCGCGCACACAGGCCGAGGCGAACTGGCGCCAATCATCGCCCACCGCGGTCAGGCGCGACGAAGCCTCCTGCAGGCTGGCATCACCGATCTTTTCACCGGCCTCCTGCAGGAAGCTGGCATACATGAAACGAAACCCCGCACCGCCGGTACCGATTTCTTCCTGCATGCGCACGATATGGGTGAGGTACAGGCGGTTGTACTTGGCCTGCGCCGGGTCCAGCGACTCGACGCATTTGGCCAGGTGCTGGATGCCACGAATACCAATCCACGGCAGTGGCATGCCATCGAGGATGCGTGAGGTGGACAGCACGCTCTGGCGGATCAGGCGCTCCCAATCCTGGTCCGGCGACACGTCGTCGAGGTAGTACATCAGGCCCTTGGCCGCCAGCGCTCCCTTGGCGAAGCGCGCCTTCTGCAGGTCGGCGCTGGCACAACGCACCGGCTCCTCGAACACTGGGTCGCTGAGCAGGTACTCGTCGCCGTCGCGGCCGTAGGCCAGCAGGTTGTGGGCGTTGAAGTGAAAACGCATCTCCGGCGGGAAGTACGGCAGCCAGAACACCGAGCTTTGCAGGCCTGCCAGCCGACCACTGTCGAGTACCCGGTCGAGTTCGACACGCCCCTGCTCGGGTTTGGCGAAGGTGCGGCTGGTCAGGCGCACGCCGAGGCGTTTGCTCAGGGTCTTGATCAGGTGGCGCGGCGGCATGCGGTAGGCAATCAGCGGCATACCACCCAGTTTGACGATAGGCAGGTAGGCGAAGGCCAGACCCGATGCCAGGCCGAAGGCCATCGGCTCGCTCATTGGCAGACCGGCATGGGTGAGCAGGCTGGCCATGACGCCACTTTCGCAGTGGGCGCTCTGGCGGTGCTGGAACGCGGTCATGGCAACTCTCTCTGGTAGCGACGCAGCTCGTCGACGTTCAGGCCGAAGGCTTCGGCGTAGCGCGCCAGCACGGAGGCGCTCAGGCGGCGATAGATTTCCGGGCGGAAGTGGCGGCGCACCCGCCATTGCCACAGGCCGGTGATCTGCGCCAGCGCTGGTTCGTCCATGCGGTAGCGGTACATCAGGCACTTGAGCGGCGACTGCTCGCCACGCTGCCAGAGCGCCAGGGCTTCGGCCTCCTGGGCTTCGAGCTCGGCGACAGCGAGCAAAGTGGAATAGGCCTCCGGCTCCCAGCCATCGCTCTGGGTCCCCTGGTAATGGCCGCTGGCATCCACTGCGTAAACCAGCTTGCTGTGGCCGCCATAGGTGGAGCTGTGATCCTGGGGAACCTCATCAAGCTTCATCGCCGACCACCGTCAGGTGCATGAACGCACTGGAGAAACGCCCGCTCTCGGGCACGTAGCAGAGCAACCGCTGGCCGCTGCGCAAGCGACCGCCATTGAACAGCTCTTCGAGGATGATGAAGATCGACGCCGCGCCGGTGTTGCCCTTGCTGGTCAGGTTGGTGAACCAGCGCTCCATCGGAATCGGCAGGTCGACATTGGCCAGGCCCACGGCCAGCGGCTCGCGGAAGAACTCCGAGGAGTAGTGCGGGAGGAACCAGTCGATATCCGCCACGCGCAACTCGCGGCGCGCCATGATCCGGCGCAGCGCCTCGATCACGGTGTATTTGACGATGTTCTCGTTGAGCAGTTTGACGTTCTGCTTGATCGCCATCACCGACTGCTTCGCGCGCTCGTCGGCGTCGTAACGGCTCCAGCCACGCAGGGTGTCGTCCTGCATATCTGCACCGGCGTACATGCAGGGCGGCATCTGATCGGCGAAGGAGTAGATATCCAACCAGTCGATGCGCAGGCTCAGACCGCTCGGATTCGGGCGATCCTGCAACAGCACGGCGCCAGCACCATCGGAAAGCATCCAGCGCAGGAAATCCTTCTCGAAAGCGATCTCCGGATGCTTTTCCAGCTCGTCGACGCGGCTTTCATACTCGGCGTTGAAGTTGCGCGCCTGCATCAGGGTCGAGGCGACCTCCGAACCACAGGCCACGGCCGTGCGGCTCTCGCCACTGGCCACGCTCATCCAGGCGTATTTCAGCGCCGTCATCCCACACAGGCAGATACCTGCCGTGGTCACCACCTCGCAAGACGGGTTGCCCAGTTCGCCATGCACCATCACGGCGTGCCCCGGCATCACCTGATCCGGCGACGAGGTGCTGGCCACCAGGCAGTCGAGCTGGTTCAGTTCGAAGCCGCCACCTTGTAAACCGCGAATGGCTTCGGCGCTGAGCTGTGCGTTGCTCATGCTCGGCTCGCCGGTATTCGGGTCGATCACGTAGTGACGCTGCTCAATACCATTGCGGCGCAGCACCAGTTTGCGCGCGCGCGATGGCTTGCCACCGACCATGCCGAGGCGCGTCTCCATCTGCTCGTTGCCCACAGGATCGTGCGGCAGGCAGGCGCTGATGCGATTGATGAATACGGGATGAGCCACTGCAATACCTCAGGTCACATCACTCGCCGGACGGGCCGGCAAAGTAGGCCTTCTCTCGCTGGATACGCGCCTTGAACAACGGAGCCAGCAACTTTTTCAACACCGCAGTGATCGGCACCACGGTCAGAATCAGGCAAATCAGGAACACGATGTACAGCACCAGCCCGGCACCGCGTCGGCGGCTCTGCTGCGGGCCTAGCGCCGACAGCAGACGACTCCACAGGGTGAAACTGCGATTGCCGACCTTTTCGCTGGCGATCAGCTTTTCATCCACTTTCACCGCGCCCAGGCCAGCAAGCATCGGTGTCTCGATGGGTAGTTCGTCAGCAAGCAGCCGACGGGCCATAGCGTCGCCGAAGCGGCTGGCCGCCGCCAATTCCCGCTCGTCGATACCGGCACGCGGCACCCAGCTGTAGGGCTTCTGCCGGCCGGTGAACATCCACAGCGGCGTAGCCAGGAAGCTGGCGGCCGTACCGCAGGCGTCGGTCAGCACCACGTTATCTACCAACTTCGCACCCAACGTCTGCAGGCGTGCCTTGACCTTCTCTTGCGCCATGAGCCACATGTTGCGGCAACCAATCAGGGTCACCACTGGCGTGTCCTTCAGCAGGCGGGCAGCCTCGGGCGAGGCGAGAAAGCTGGTGCACGGCAGCGAGGGCGAGAGGAACCAGACCTGATAGGCCAGAATCACCAGGTCGTAGCGTTTTTCGGCGTCTACAGCGAGCGGCAGCAACGGCTGCGGCTTCATCAGCACGGTTTCCGGGAAGATGCGGAAGAAGTCGAGAAATGGCCAGGGAAAGGGGAACGGCTCAGCCGGTTGCAGCGCCAAGAAGTCCACCTGGATGCCGCCACACTCGCGCAAGGGCGCACAGACCGATTGCGCCAAACGGTCTAATTGGCCAGTCTGAGAAAAGTGGACGACTAAAACATGACGCATTCGCGGCGCATTCCCTGCAAAATATGCAAATTATGCCACAGAGAATTCTTCAAACCGTAACCCGCCTGTGCCAACTTTGCCTATTGGTTCCGCTACTCGCTTGCCAGTCGCTCCGGGCAGGCGACCTGCTGATCGAAGTGGAAGGCGTACAGGATCGGGCAAACCTGTACCTGGCGCTGGTGCCAGCAGATCAGCAGGACTGGCAGCCCAGCCTGCGCGAACTTCAGGGTACGGAAACGCCGCTACGCCTGAGTGATCTCCCCCCAGGTCGCTATGCCGTGCAGGTGTTCCAGGACAGCAACGGTAACGGTCAACTGGACCTCAGCCCCCGAGGCATCCCGCTGGAGCCGGTGGGTTTTTCCGGAAATCCTGCGCTTTTCGGCGGAAAACCCACACCCAGCGAAAGCCTGTTCGAGCATGGCGATACGGACAGCATAATCGGCGTGCGCCTGATTCATCCGCGCAAGAAAACGGAACGCGTGGCGCCAAGGGAAGCGCCAGGACGGCCGCTGAAATAACCGTCATTCTGCTTCGGTTGGCATCCAGATAGCACGCAGCACCGACGCTCCCGCCTTCGCGGGAGTGACGGGGAATGGGTCTTGGCGTCGTGGAGACGCCTTACCGGTGATACTGCGCGGACAGCTCGTGCACGGCCTCGAAAAAGGCGCCCGCGTGGGCCGGGTCGACTTCCGGGGTGATGCCATGGCCGAGGTTGAACACATGGCCACTGCCAGCACCGTAGGCGGCCAGGATGCGCGCCACCTCGGCACGAATCGCCGCCGGCTTGGCATAGAGCACCGCCGGGTCCATGTTGCCTTGCAGGGCGACCTTGGCACCGACACGCGCGCGAGCGCTGCCGATGTCGCAGGTCCAGTCCAGACCCAGCGCTTCTGCGCCGGTGTCTGCCAGGGATTCGAGCCACAGGCCACCGCCCTTGGTGAACAGGATCACCGGTACACGGCGGCCATCATGCTCGCGAATCAGGCCGTCGACGATCTTCTTCATGTAGGCCAGGGAGAACTCCTGATAGGCCGCCGCCGACAGCGCGCCGCCCCAGGAGTCGAAGATCTGCACCGCCTGCGCACCGGCCAGGATCTGGCCGTTCAGATAAGCGGTGACTGACTGCGCCAGCTTGTCGAGCAACGCATGCAAGGCTTGCGGGTTGTCGTAGAGCATCGCCTTGGTCTTGCGAAAATCCTTCGACGAACCGCCTTCGACCATGTAGGTGGCCAGCGTCCACGGACTGCCGGAGAAGCCGATCAGCGGCACACGGCCATTGAGTTCACGGCGGATGGTGCGTACGGCGTCCATCACATAGCCCAGATCTTTCTCCGGGTCGGGCACCGACAGCGCATCGATATCGGCCAGGTTGCTGACCACTTTCTTGAAGCGCGGGCCTTCGCCGGTCTCGAAGTACAGACCCTGACCCATGGCATCGGGAATGGTGAGGATGTCGGAGAACAGGATCGCCGCATCCAGTTGCGGGTAGCGATCCAGCGGCTGGATGGTGACCTCGCAGGCCAGCTCCGGGTTCTTCATCAGGCTCACGAAGTCGCCGGCCTTGGCCCGGGTCGCGCGGTATTCCGGCAGATAGCGGCCGGCCTGGCGCATCATCCAGATCGGCGTGACATCCACGGGTTGCTTGAGCAGGGCACGCAGGAAACGGTCGTTCTTCAGGGCGGTCATGGCGGCATCCGACGAAAAAAGTGCGGGCATTTTCGCAGAGCGCAAAACAAAAGGCACGGCGGGTGCCGTGCCTTTTGTCCATCGCGACGATATGCCGCGACGATTCACCAGCTGCGATAGGGCAGAAACTTGCCGTTGAGCACGATCTGTACACGGTCACCCTTGGGGTCGGCGACGCGGGAAATGTCCACGCTGAAGTCGATGGCGCTCATGATGCCGTCGCCGAATTCTTCGTGGATCAGCTCCTTGATGGTCTCACCGTAGACGTTGATCATCTCGTAGAAGCGGTAGATCAGCGGGTCGGTGGGGATAGCCTTGTCCCAGTGTTTGTGCGGGAACGCCTGCAGCGCGGTGGAGACTTCCGCCGGCAACTCGAGCATCTCGCACAGGGCATCGGCCTGCGCCTTGGCCATGCTGTTCATGCCCAGGCAGGCGGAGGTCGTCCACACCGGCGACATGCCGATGCCCTGGCCAAGCGCGGCCCAGTCCAGGCCCAGGCGCGCCTTCGCGTCGATGATGGTGGTGCGCATCTGTTGCTTATCCATGGTGAAACTCCTTCACGGGGGTCAGAGGTACGACCCTGGCGGCCGCTGCCGGCTCGTCCAGGGCGGGGTTGATATCGGGTGGGAAGCCTTGCTCGTCGGCCACGGTGCGGCCGCGCAGCTCGTGCGAGCGGTTCACCAGAAAGTCCACGAGGTGGTTACGGATGCGGTAGTACGCCGGGTGGTGAATCACCTGGTCGCGCTGGCGCGGCCGTGGCAGGTCGATGCGCACCGACTCGGCGATGCGCGCCTGCGGGCCGTTGGTCATCAGCAGGATGCGGTCCGAAAGCAGGATCGCCTCGTCGACGTCATGGGTGATCATGAACACCGTCTGCTTGGTGGCGCTCCAGATCTTGATCAGTTCGTCCTGGATCACCCCGCGGGTCAGGGCGTCCAGTGCGCCAAAGGGCTCATCGAGCAACAGCAACTGGGGCTGAGTGGCGAAGGCGCGGGCAATGCTCACGCGCTGACGCATGCCGCCAGACAGCTGCGCCGGCTTGCGCGCCTCGGAGCCGCCCAGGCCGACCATTTCCAGGTACTTGCGGCTGTGCGCGCGGCGCTGCTCCTTCGACCACTGCGGGAAACGCGCACGCACGCCGAACTCGACGTTCTCCAGCGCACTGAGCCAGGGCAGCAGGCTGTAGTTCTGGAACACCACGCCGCGTTCGAGGCTGGGCCCGGCGACTTCCTTGCCGGCCATTTCCAGCGTGCCTTCGCTGAAGCTGTCGAGCCCGGCCAGGGCATTGAGGATGGTCGATTTACCACAACCAGAGTGACCGATGATGCAGACGAATTCGCCCTGGTCGAGACCGAAGCTGACGTCTTCGAAGACTGTCAGCGGCTCGCTGCCGGGTTGCGGGAAACGCTTGGCCAGGCGGCGCGCATCGAGAAAATAGCGGGACATGACATCACTCCTGATAGCTGACGAGACGGGCGACGCTGCCCAGCAGAAGGTCGAGCAGCATGCCGACCACGCCGATCATCAGAATCGAGAAGATCACGCTGGCCAGGTTGAGGTTGTTCCACTCGTTCCACACGTAGTAGCCAATGCCGGTGCCACCAACGAGCATCTCGGCGGCGACGATCACCAGCCAGGCGATACCGACCGAGATGCGCATACCGGTGAGGATGGTCGGCATGGCCGCAGGCAGGATCACGCTGAACGCCGTGCGCAGCGGGCTCAGCTCATGGGTGCGGGCGACGTTGATCCAGTCGCGGCGCACGCCAGCGACGCCGAACGCGGTGTTGAGCAGCATCGGCCATACCGAGCAGATGAAGATCACGAAGATCGCCGAGGTCTGCGAATCCTTGATCACGAACAGCGCCAGCGGCATCCAGGCCAGCGGCGAAATCGGCCGCAGAATCTGGATGAAGGGGTTGAGCGCGCGGTACATCAGCGGCGACATGCCGATGACGAAACCGACCGGGATCGCCACCATCGCCGCCAGCAGATAACCGGTCAGCACCCGATACAGCGAATGCGCGAGCTGGATGCCGATGCCCTTGTCGTTCGGCCCGTTGTCATAGAAAGGCTGGCTCAGCTCGGCGTAGGCATGCGCCAGCACCACCGAAGGCGGTGGCACACGGGCCTCCTGCTCGGCTTCGCCCATGAGCAGGGCGTATTCGTCATCGGCACTGACTGCCGCGCTGGCGGGCACTCGGCAGAGCACCTCCCAGATGGCGAGTAGCAGCACCAACAGCAGCGCGGAGAGGATCGCCGCGCGCAGGGAAATGGACGCTTTCATCACGACCTCCGCATGGCGAAGCTGGCCAGGTAACCGTCCGGATCGGCCGGATCGAAGGGTTTGCCCATCACACTGAAGGATTTGTAGGCATCGGCCGGTACCGGCAGGCCGAGCTCTTTCATCACCTTGCCGGCGTCAGCCGCGAGGAACACCCGCTCGGCAATATTGCGGTAGTCGACATCCCCCTGCAGATAGCCCCAACGCTTCATCTGGGTGAGGATCCACACCGCCATCGACTGCCAGGGGAACGGATCGAAGTCGATGCGCTGCGGCTCGTCATGAATGTTGCCCAGGCCATCGGCATAACGCCCGCTGAGCACCTGCTGCACAACCGGTACCGGCTGGTTGAGGTAGTTGCGAGTGGAGATCGCCTCGGCCACCGCCTTGCGGTTCTCGGCCTTGGAGGAGTACTGCGTGGCATCGATCAGCGCATGCAGCAGCGCGCCATAGGTATTGGGGTTCTCACTGGCGAAGCGCTGGCTGCAGGCGAAGGCGCAGCACGGATGGCCCGGCCACAGTTCCTTGGTCAGCAGGTGGATGAAACCGACCTTCTCCCACACCGCGCGCTGGTTGAACGGGTCCGGCGAGAGGAAGCCATCGAGGTTGCCGGCGCGCAAGTTGGCGACCATCTCCGGTGGCGGCACCACGCGAATCTGTATGTCGCGATCCGGGTCCAGGCCGTGCTCGGCGACGTAATAACGCAGCAGGAAGTTGTGCATCGAGTATTCGAACGGCACACCGAAGCGCATGCCTTTCCACAGCTTCGGATCGCGTTTGTCCTGGTGCTGCATGCCTAGCACGATGGCCTGGCCGTTGACGTTTTCCAGCGCCGGCATGACGAAGGGCGTCTGCGTCGACCCCAGCCCCAGGCTAATGGCCAGCGGCATCGGCGAGAGCATGTGCGAGGCGTCGTATTCGCCGGCCAGCGACTTGTCGCGCGCCACCGCCCAGCCGGCGGTCTTCACCGTTTCCACCTCCAGGCCGTACTTGGCGTAGAAGCCCATCGGCTCGGCCATGATGATCGGCGTGGCGCAGGTGATGGGCACGAAGCCGATCTTCAGCTTGGTCTTTTCCAGCGGGCCAAGGCTGTCCTTGACCGCCGCCTTGACCGCATCCAGCGGGATCATGCTGCCCAGAATCGCCGCCGCGACACCGCCCCCGATCATCCCCATGAAACTGCGCCGGGAGAAATCGTTGTGGCCGAACACACCGCGCACGATGGCGTTCTCCACCGCGCGATCGAGCATGGCTTCGCTGCTATCGGGCAGCGCAGCGGCACTCGGCGTGCAACGCTGGCAAGCACACCCGGCGGCATGGGAAAGCTCGCTGTCGGGGCTGAATGGATCGTCCAGGCTGTTGACGCTCATCATGATCACTCCTGCGATGGCCTGCCCCAGATTGGTGAGGCGGGCGCTGACTGGGCTGGGCCATTGCTGGCCGGTTCATGTCAGCTATTGCAGGAGCTGTACCAGCTCAAAAAAACATAGTAAGTAATTGAAAAATAAAGACTTTAAATCTAAAACTTAAAAACGAAATATCGTCATTAACGATATTCCGTCAGCGCTAGAAACGATATTTCGTCAAATGGCACGGCCTTTGGATAACAAGACAAAAGCTCAATCCCGCGAGGCCCGAGATGCCCGAACCAAATGCCGCCAGCCAATTGCTGCTACAGCGCATGCAGAGCGCCAGCCTGGTAATCGACCCGACCCACGACCGTATCCTGCATGCCAATCCAGCCTGCTGCGCCCTGCTCGGCTGGCCGCAGGAAGAGCTGCTCACACTGCGCGCCAGCCGTCTCTGGGCGCATGACCTTGGAGCACTGGTCACCTTCACCGAGGAAGTGCAGGTGCGCGGCAATGCCTGGCGCGACGGCCTCGGACTGCTGCGTCGCGACGGCGAGCGCCTGGAGGTGGAAATCGATGGCAGCCGACTGGAGCATGATGGCACCACCCTGCTCGGCCTGCTGATCCAACAGCGCCGCCGCCTCGACGCCCTGCGCGGGCTCGCTGAAGCCGAGCGCTATCAACGTCAGGGTCTGCTCGAATGGCAGGGCGTGGAACGCATCTTCCGCCAGTTCGAGCGGCAGAATCAGCTGATCCTCGGCGCCGCTGGCGAGGGCATCTACGGCGTCAACCGTAATGGCGAGACCACCTTCGTCAACCCGGCGGCCGAGCGTATTCTCGGCTGGCGTGCCGACGACTTGATCGGCCACAACATTCACGACCTGATTCACCACCACCATCCCGACGGCAGCACCTACGACGGCCACACCTGCCCGATCTACGCCGCCTTCAACGACGGCGAAGTGCATCAGGTGGCCGACGAGGTGTTCTGGAACAAGGACGGCAAGCCGATCCCGGTGGATTACACCAGCACGCCGCTGCGAGACGACGGTGAATTGGTCGGTGCGGTGGTGGTGTTTCGCGACATCAGCGAGCGCCTGGAAACCGAGCGCCGGCTGCGCCAGGCACTGAGCGAGGTGCAGCAACTCAAGCAACGCCTGGAGCTGGAGAATGCCTACCTGCAGGAGGAAATTCGTGGCGAGTACGCCCAGCATGACCTGGTCGGGCGCAGCGCCGCCATGCAGCAGGTAATCCACCAGATCGAGCTGGTCGCCCCCACCGGCGCCAACGTACTGATCACCGGCGAGTCAGGCACCGGCAAGGAGCTGATCGCGCGCGCCATTCACGACAACAGCGGTCGCAGTCGTCGCCCACTGATCCGGGTGAACTGCGCGGCGGTACCGCGCGAACTGTTCGAGAGCGAATTCTTCGGCCATATCCGCGGCGCCTTCACCGGCGCGCTGAACGACCGCGTCGGGCGCTTCGAACTGGCCGACGGCGGCACGCTGTTTCTCGACGAGGTCGGCGAAATTCCCCTGGAGCTGCAGAGCAAGTTGTTACGCGTGCTGCAGGAACAGCAGCTGGAACGGGTCGGCGACAACCGTACCCGCCAGGTGGATGTACGCGTGATCGCCGCCACCAACCGCGACCTGCGCCAGGAAGTACGCGCCGGCCGCTTCCGTGAAGACCTGTACTTTCGCCTCAACGTCTTCCCCATCGAGTCGGCGCCACTGCGCCAGCGCCCGGAAGACATTCCGCCCCTGGCCCAGCACTTTCTCAGCCGCGCCTGTCGCCAACTCAACCGCCCTGAGCCCAGCCTGCGCCTGGCCGACATCCAGCGCCTGCAGGCCTATTCCTGGCCGGGCAACATTCGTGAGCTGGAGAACCTGATCGAGCGCGCCGTGATTATTTCGCCCGGCACTCGGCTGCGCCTGGATTTGCCCAACGACAACGGCAACGATGCGCCGTCGCAGCCGCCCATCGAACAGGAAATGCGGATTTTTACCCAGGGCGAGCAACGCCGGCAGATGCGCGAAAACCTGATCGCAGCGCTGACGGCCTGCGCAGGCAGAATATCGGGAAAGGACGGCGCGGCGCGGTTGCTGGAGCTCAAGCCAACGACCCTGCGCTCACGCCTGGAGAGCTTCGCCATCGACCCGCGCGACTACCGACCGGGTAGGTCGCAGCCGCGCAGGTACGAGACGAATCAGACGCCGAGGTAGTCGAGGATGCCTTCGGCGGCGTTGCGGCCTTCGAAGATCGCCGTCACCACCAGGTCGGAACCACGCACCATGTCGCCACCGGCGAAGATCTTCGGGTTGCTGGTCTGGTGCTTGAACTGCGACTGCTCGGGCGCCACGACGCGGCCCTGGCTGTCGGTCTGGATCTCGAACTGCTCGAACCAGGGCGCCGGGCTCGGGCGGAAGCCGAAAGCGATCAGCACGGCTTCCGCCGGGATGATCTCCTCGGAGCCCGGGATCGGCTCGGGGCTGCGACGGCCACGGGCATCAGGCTCACCGAGACGAGTCTCGACCACTTTGATGCCTTCCACCTTGTCTTCGCCAACGATGGCGATGGGCTGCCGATTGAAGAGGAACTTCACGCCCTCTTCCTTGGCGTTCTTCACTTCCTTGCGCGAGCCCGGCATGTTCTCTTCGTCACGACGGTAGGCGCAGGTCACGGCCTTGGCGCCCTGACGGATCGAGGTGCGATTGCAGTCCATCGCGGTGTCGCCACCACCCAGTACCACGACGCGCTTGCCCTTCATGTCGATGAAGTCTTCCGGCGACTTCTCGAAACCGAGGTTGCGGTTGACGTTGGCGATGAGGAAGTCCAGCGCGTCATAGACGCCCGGCAGGTCTTCACCTGGGAAGCCACCCTTCATGTAGGTGTAGGTGCCCATGCCCATGAACACGGCATCGTACTCATCCAGCAGCTGCTGCATGGTTACGTCCTTGCCGATCTCGGTGTTCAGGCGGAACTCGATGCCCATGCCGGTGAAGACTTCACGACGGCGGCTGAGCACGGTCTTTTCCAGCTTGAACTCGGGAATGCCGAAGGTCAGCAGGCCACCGATTTCCGGGTTCTTGTCGAACACCACCGGGGTCACGCCGTTGCGCACCAGCACATCGGCACAGCCCAGACCGGCCGGACCGGCACCGATCACTGCAACACGCTTGCCGGTCGGTTTGACCTTGGACATATCCGGGCGCCAGCCCATGGCGAACGCCGTGTCGGTGATGTACTTCTCCACCGAACCGATGGTCACCGCGCCGAAGCCGTCATTGAGGGTGCAGGCACCTTCACAGAGGCGATCCTGCGGGCACACACGGCCGCAGACTTCCGGCAGGGTGTTGGTCTGGTGCGACAATTCGGCGGCGGCGAGGATGTTGCCCTCGGACACCAGCTTGAGCCAGTTGGGAATGAAGTTGTGCACCGGGCACTTCCACTCGCAATACGGGTTGCCGCAGCCCAGGCAGCGATGCGCCTGGTCTGCGGCTTGCGCCGGCTTGAAGTTGTCGTAGATCTCGACGAATTCCTTCTTGCGCTGACGCAGCAGTTTCTTCTTCGGGTCTTTGCGCCCGACTTCGATGAACTGGAAGTCGTTATTCAGACGTTCAGTCATTGCATTACCTCATCAAACCACTTCAGGCGCATTCTTAT
>Ga0208645_1000090_pt1 | contig 146796 bp, 114 predicted proteins | sample VirMetDEL_Sep_01_FD_184519 | JGI IMG/M metagenome (GOLD analysis project Ga0208645, IMG submission 184519) | Aqueous microbial communities from the Delaware River and Bay under freshwater to marine salinity gradient to study organic matter... | ecosystem: Environmental > Aquatic > Marine >...
GTGCAGGGTGATCTTGCGCACTTCCGCTTTGCTGACCTCTATGTGGGTCTTGAGCAATAGCTGTGCCTCTTCGCAGCGACGCGACAGGATCGCGCCGAGGATGCGTGCGTGTTCCTCGTAGGTGAGCTCCACGCGCGGCTCCTGGGTGAAGTCCAGGCGCCTGATAATTCGGATCTTTTCGCTGACTTCGGTGTGCAGGCGAGCCATCTCGCGGTTGCCGGCGGCCTCCACCAGTTGGCAGTGAAAACGCTCGTCCAGACGCGAGACTTCGCGGCCGTCCTGCAGGCGCTGCTCGGGTTGCACCATCCAGGTGCGACGCAACTGTTCCAGTGCATCCGGCAGCTCTTCATTGGGGCGCTCGCACAGGCGCTTGATCGCCTCCAGTTCGAGGACGATCCGCACCTCGTAGAGCTCCTCGAAATGGGCGAAATCGAACGGCTTGACCTGCCAGCCGCTGCGGAAATACACCTCCAGGTAGCCCTCGCGTTCCAGGCGATACAGCGCCTGGCGCACCGGCGTGCGGCTGGCGGCCATGCGCTCGGCGATTTCGCCTTCGCTGAAGCGATCACCGGGCAGCAGGCGAAACTCGAAGATGTCGTCCTTGAGCTGCAGGTAGATGCGCTCGGCAAGATTCTCCGGGCGCTCCTTGCCGCGCTTGGCCGGGCTGACCAGTTGCATCTCAGGCCGCCTCGTTCGGGGTCAGCAGGAGCAGGGTATCGCCCGGCGTCACCGCCTTGCCGGGGGCACAGCGCAGCGACTTGATCGTGCCAGCCACCGGCGCGGTCACCGCCAGCTCCATCTTCATCGCCTCGACCACCAGCAGCGGGGTGCCGGCCGCCACATATTGGCCGGGCTCGACCAGCACCTTCCACACGCTGCCGCTCATCTCGGCGGCGACCAGATGGCCGTCCAGATCGGCGTCGTCATCAGTCATGGCGCTCAGCGCTTGTGCGGCGCTCGGATCGTCGTCCTTCCACAGCTCGACCTCGGCGTCGAAGGCGGCTTTCTGTTTGCTCTGGAACGCGGTGATATCGGCGGCGTTGTCGGCGATGAAGTGGTTGTAGGCGGCGAAGTCGAACTCGCTGTGCTCGATGCGAATCTGCGCGCGGCCCTCGCGGAAGGCTTCGCGGAACTCATCCAGCTCGGCCTCGCTGACCGGATAGAAACGCACTTGGTCGAAGAAGCGCAGCAACCAGGGCTGGCCATTTTCGAACTGGGCGTTCTTCACGTACTTGTTCCAGATCGGCAGGGTGCGACCGACCAGCTGATAACCGCCGGGCGAGTCCATGCCATAGATGCACATGTACATGCCGCCGATGCCCACGGTGCCCTCGGCGGTGAAGGTGCGTGCCGGGTTGTACTTGGAGCTGAGCAGGCGATGGCGCGGGTCCAGCGGCACAGCGCAGGGCGCGTCCAGATAGACGTCGCCGAGACCGAGGATCAGGTAGCTGGCGTCGAACAGGATGTCGCGCACCTGCTCGCGGCTTTCCAGGCCATTGGCGCGCTGGATGAAGTCGACGTTGTTCGGCAGCCAGGGCGCCTCGCTGCGCACGGTTTCGCGGTAGCGCTCGACGGCGGCCAGCGTTGCGCTGTCCTCGAAGGCCATGGGCAGGTGGACGATACGGGTCGGCACCTTGAGCTCGGCGACATCACCAAGCTGGCGCTCCAGGCGCAGCAGGTGTTCGAGCAGGGTGCGCTGGTGCAGCACGCGGCTGTCGTAGCGCAGTTGCAGCGAACGTACGCCGGGGGCGAGTTCTTCCAGGCCACGCAGCGGCTCAGCCTTGAGCGCCTCCATCAGTAGGTGCACGCGCAGGCGCAGCGCGAGGTCCAGTACGTTGTCGCCGTATTCCAGCAGGATGTAGGCATCACCGGCCTGGCGATACACCGCACGTGGGCGGCTGCCTGCAGCCGGCAGCTCGGCCAGCACGGTGGCGGAAATGGTGCTGTCTGCTTGCAACGACGGCGCTGGCAGGGTCACTGCGCTGATCGCCGCCAGTGCCTCGATGCTGCCCAGTTGCGCCTGCTCCAGGCTCTGCGCCTGTTGGAAACCGATGGGGTGAAAGCGCAGCTTGTCGCCGGGCTTGACCTGGCCGACCTTCCACAGCTCGGCCTTGGCGATGGTCACCGGGCAGACGAAACCGCCGAGGCTGGGGCCGTCCTTGGTCAGGATCACCGGGAAGTCGCCGGTGAAGTTGATCGAGCCGATGGCGTATTCGCAGTCATGCACGTTGGACGGGTGCAGGCCGGCTTCGCCGCCGTCGGCCCGCGCCCAGCTCGGTTTCGGGCCGCTCAGGCGTACACCGAGGCGGTTGGAGTTGTAATGCACCTCCCATTCGGCAGCGAAGAACTCCTCGATGGCGTCAGTGGTGAAGAAGTCCGGCGCGCCGTGCGGGCCATAGAGCACGCCGATGTTCCAGGTGCTGCCGTAGCTGGGGATCAGGCTCGGGTGAGCCGCCTGCGGCGGGGCGACTGGCGCTAGCGTGGTGCAGGACGGCAGCTCGGGCTGGGAGATGGCCAGCATGTCGGCGGTACGCAGGGGGCGCCCGGCATGCCCGCCGAACTGGCCAAGGGCGAAGGTGGAGCGGCTGCCCAGGTACAGCGGTACGTCCAGGCCATTGCGCACGGCGAGATAAGTGCGGCAGCCGCTGAGCGCGCGGCCCAGCTTGAGCACCTGACCGGCCCTGACCTCGATGGGCTGCCAGTAGGCCACTGGCGCATCGTCCAGGGTGGCCGGGCAGTCGGCGCCGGTCAGGGCGATCAGCGCGTCGCTGTGAAAACGCAGGGTCGGGCCTTGCAGGGTAAATTCCAGGCCGGCGGCTTCGACCGCATTGCCGACGATACGGTTGGCCAGGCGGAAGGCGAAATCATCCATCGGCCCGGACGGCGGCACGCCGATATCCCAGTAACCGAGACGGCCGGGATAGTCCTGCACGCTGGAGTAGGTGCCGGGCTCCAGTACTTCGATGACACTGGCCTTGAAGGTGAAGCTGTCGAGCAGACGCGTCCACACTTCGCCTTTGGCGAAGCGTTCATCAGCCACCACCTGGCGCAGGTAGTCGAGGTTGCTGGCGATGCCGTGCAGGCGGGTTTCGCTCAGCGCGGTACGCAGTTTGGCGATGGTTTCATCGCGTGTTTCACCGCGCACGATCAGCTTGGCGATCATCGGGTCGTAGAAGGCTGACACCTCGCTGCCGGTGCTGACCCAGCCGTCGACGCGCACGTCGTTCGGGAAGTGCACGTCGGTGAGCACGCCCGGGCTGGGCTGGAAGTTTTTCAGCGGGTCTTCGGCGTAGATCCGCACTTCGATGGCGGCACCTTGCGGGGCGCGGTCGAGCGCGACCCAGTCGAGCGGGTCGCCTGCGGCCACGCGCAGCATGCACTCGATCAGATCGAGGCCAGTGACCATCTCGGTGACCGGGTGCTCGACCTGCAGGCGGGTGTTCACTTCGAGGAAGTAGAAGTCGTCGCGGGCGGCGTCGTAGATGAACTCTACGGTGCCGGCGCTGCGGTATTTCACTGACTCGCCAAGCTGCACGGCAGCGGCGTGCAAACGCTCGCGGGTGGCCTGCGGCAGGTTCGGCGCCGGAGTTTCCTCGACCACCTTTTGGTTGCGCCGCTGCAGCGAGCAGTCGCGTTCGCCGAGGGCGGCGACGCGGCCCTGGCCGTCGCCGAAAATCTGCACCTCGACATGCCGCGCCTGATCGACGAAACGTTCGAGGAATACGCCGGCATCGCTGAAGAACTGCTCGCCCATGCGCTTGACGCTGTCATAGGCGCTTTCCAGCGCGGCGGCGTCGCTGCAGCGGGTCAGGCCGATGCCGCCACCGCCGGCGGTGGTCTTGAGCATCACCGGGTAGCCGATGCTGTCGGCTGCGTTCAGCGCCTCGTCCAGGCTTTGCAGCAGGCCGGTGCCCGGCGCCATCGGCACCTGGGCCTGGGCGGCCAGTTCACGAGCACGGTGCTTGAGGCCGAACTCGCGAATCTGCTCGCCGGTCGGGCCGACGAAGGCAATGCCGGCCGCTTCGCAGGCATCGGCGAATTCGGCGCTTTCCGAGAGAAAGCCGTAACCGGGGTAGATGGCCTGGGCGCCGGTTTCTTTGGCGGCGGCGAGAATCTTGTCGATACGCAGGTAGCTGTCGGCCGGCTTGTCGCCGCCCAGAGCGATGGCGATATCGGCGTCGCGTACGTGCTGGGCATTGCGGTCGGCGTCGGAGTAGACGGCGACGCTGTTGACTCCAAGGCGCTTGAGCGTGCGGATGGCTCTGACAGCGATCTCGCCACGGTTGGCGATCAGTACGGTATGGAACATCTGTTGCGGCCTCCTGGCTTGCTGCACGCATGTGCGGGCAGGCGCTGAACTGTTCCCTCTCTCCTTGGGGAGAGGGCTAGGGAGAGGGGGGCATGCACGCCACCCTTTTCCCTGCTATTCACTTCTTGGTTTCGGCGATATAGGCGCGCCAGCCACCAAAGCTGGTGATGTCACGCGCGCCGTCCAGCGCGTAGGGCTCGCAGATGAAGCCCTTGACCCAGCGGCCGTCGGCCAGCTGCAGGTTGCCGATGCCCAGCGGTGGCGGGATCTCGGCGACGAATTCGCCGAAGCGCGCCTGTGGCACGTCCCACAGCTCGACGATGATCTCTGCACCGTCCTCGGCTACCCGTGTCAGGCCCGGTTTTGGCGGCACGGTGCCGGGCAGGGCATAGAGGCGGTAATGCGCGGCGCTGGTGGTCTGCTCGACCAGCACAGCATCGCGCGTGGTCAGCTGGAAGTTCAGCGGCATGCCGGTGAGGTGCGCGCCGACCACGGCGACACGGATACAGCCCGGCGCCGGCTTGTCGTTGGCGGCTTGTGCGGGCATTGGTTTGCCGGTGGCGCCCAACGGCAGATCGACAGCCTGCTGCCAGCGCTGGCCGAAGGCAGCCAGCGCCTGGTCATGCCAGGCCGGAGCGAGCAAGGTGATGCCGGCCGGCAGGCCGTCGGCGCGCAGACCCGCCGGAACGGCCAGGGCGGACAGGTCGGCGAGGTTGGTGAAGTTGGTGTAGGTGCCGAACTGGCTGTTGAATAGCACCGGTTCTGCGTCCATCTCGGCCAGCGTGCGGATGGTTGGCGAGGTGGGCACCACCATGGCGTCGAAGCCGGCCAGGGCGTCGTTGATGGTGCGGCTCAGTTCGGCGCGGATGTACTCGGCCTTGTAGGCGTCGCAGGCGCTGTACTTGTGGCCGTTGTCGACGATGCCGCGCACCACCGGGTTGATATGCGCCGGGTCGACGCCTTCCACTGCAACGGTGCGTTCGGCTACCCAAGGGCCGTAATAGAGCTGCTCGGCCAACTGCTGGAAGGGGGCGAAATCGATCTCCACCAGCTCGGCGCCCAGCTCGCGTAGTGTGCCCAGGGCTGCCTCGTAGACGGCCTGGTTCTGACTGTCGCCGAAGAACTCGGGGTTGCTCGGCACAGCCAGGCGCGGCTTGGCCGGCATGCCGACCTTGGCGCTGTTCGGGTTTTTACGGCTGTAGGCGTCGGCGGAGTCATAGCCACCGGCGATGTTGGCCACGGCCAGGGCATCGCTGACGGTGAGGGCGAATACTGAGATGCAGTCGATGCTGCGGCAGGCCGGCACCAGGCCGGTGTTGGGCAGCCAGCCTTTGGTCGGCTTGAGCCCGACGATATTGTTGAAACCAGCAGGCACGCGGCCCGAGCCTGCGGTATCGGTGCCCAGCGAGAAGGGCACTAGGCCGCGTGCGACCACGCTGGCCGAACCAGAGCTGGAGCCGCCGCTGACGTACGCCGGGTTGAAGCTGTTGGGCACCGCGCCGTGAGGTGAGCGAGTGCCGACCAGGCCGGTGGCGAACTGATCGAGGTTGGTTTTGCCGATCAGGATCGCGCCGGCTGCGCGCAGACGGGCGACCACGGTGGCATCGGCCTTGGCCTGGTAGGCGAACTCAGGGCAGGCCGCTGTAGTGGGCCAGCCGGCGGCGTCGATATTGTCCTTGATGGCGAAAGGCACGCCGTACAGTGGCAGCTTGCTTAGGTCGCCGGCTGCACCCTCCAGCGCGGTGGCCAGGTTATCGAGTTGAGCGTTCAGCTGAGTTTCGCTGGCCAGGGCGATCCAGGCGCAGTCGCCTGCGCGCAATTCGAGGCGCAGTGCGTGCAGCAGTTCGGCAGGGGATTGGCCGTCGCGGTAGGCCTGTTGCCACTGCGCAAGGGTGAAAGCGATCGGTGCGTTGGACATGCTTCGAGATTCCATCTTGTATCCAAGTTGGAATCGCTAGAGCAATGACAATGCCAGTTCTTATAAGTCTATATATTTCATATGGTTAGGTGATTTTTGGCATTGCGAGCAGGAGCGCCGTCGAGGAGAGGTGCACCGTGCTGGGGCCGCGCTGCAAGCGGATGGTGCAGGGGTCGGCTGGTGCGCATAGCGCATCCTACGGGATCGTGGGACCTGCAGGCGTTCGGTTGGTAGGGTACGCCGTGCGCACCGAGGGCTCGAAGCTCGCCGTCTTACGGCACCAGGTAGTTTTTCACCCCGGTGAAGATGATCTGTGCGGCGAGGGCGCAGACGAACAGCCCCATCAGGCGGCTGACGATCTGCAGGCCCTGGTCGCCGAGCAAACGCTCGAACTGGTTGGACAGGTACAGCACGATGCCGACGGTGAGGCTGGCGAGGAAGATCGCCGCCACCGCGACCAGTTTGTCGTCCCAGTGCGGCTGGCTGGCGCCCATCAGCAGCAGGGCACCGATGGTGCCGGGACCGACGGTCAGGGGAATGGTCAGCGGCACGATGGTCACGTCCTGCTGCACGTTGTCGCTCTGCACCGCCGACTTGCCCTGGGCCATGCCGAGGGCGGAGATGAACAGCACCGAGCCTGCGCCGATGCGGAAGGCATCGATGGTGATGCCGAACAGGGTGAAAATGTGCTTGCCGAACAGGTACAGCAGCACGCTGGCGATCAGCGTCGCCAGCGCTACCTTCCAGGCCAGGCGCTTGCGCTCCTTGAGGGTGTAGCCGCGGCTGAGGCCGATGAAGCAGGAGAGGACGAAGAAGGGGCTGTAGAGCACCAGCATCTTCAGGTACAGGCTGAACAACTCGGACATGGGGGACTCGTTTGTGGGTACGAGGTAGGGCGGGTGCAACCCGCCATCGATGGCCTGGCGGGTTATACCCGCCCTACGAGGGCTCGTGCTGGCGACGCAGCTCGCGTTCGGCGATCCAGTGTTCGATCAGCTCGCGCAATTGCGACAGCTCCACTGGCTTGGACATATGGCCATCCATGCCCACGGCGCGTGCGCGTTCCTTGTGCTCGCTGAGGATATGCGCGGTCAGCGCCACCACCGGCGTGCGCGGTTGCTTCTCGCTCTTTTCCCAGGCGCGCAGCTGTTCGGTGGCGGAGAAACCATCGAGCACCGGCATTTCGCAGTCCATCAGCACCAGGTCGTAGTGCTGCGCCTTCATCGCGCTGAGGGCTTCCTCACCGTTGCTGGCGGTGTCCGGCTTGAGGTTGAGCTTGCCGAGCATGCCGCGAATCACCTTGGTCGAGATGCTGTTGTCCTCGGCCACCAGAATGCGGAAGTCCGTCGGCACGTTCAGCGGTGTGCTGACCGGTGTCGGTGCAGCCTGCGCCGGGGTGTCGTTGGGGCGCTGGGCCAGCTCGTCGGCCAGGGTGGTCTTGAGCGTGTAGCCGGCCACCGGCTTGGCCAGGATGCGCTTGATCCCGGCGTTGCGCGCGATAACCTTGCTCGGCGCGTTGCTGATGCCGGTGAGCATGATGATCAGGATGTCATGGTTGAGGCTCGGGTCTTCCTTGATCTTGGCCGCCAGCTGCATGCCGGTCATGCCGGGCATGTCCTGGTCGAGCAGCACCGCGTCGAAGTATTCGCGCATGTGCGCCTTGGTGCGCAGCAGAGCCAGTGCTTCCTTGCCGGAAGGCACGGCGCTGACCTGCATGCCCCAGGCGTTGCATTGCTGCATGAGCACCTTGCGGCAGGTGTCGTTGTCGTCCACCACCAGCAGGCGTGCGCCCTGCAGCGGGCTGTCCAGATCGGTTTCCGGCTGCTCCAGGCGAGCAGCGTCCAGCGGCAGGGTCAGCCATAGCGTGGTGCCTTGGTTGCCACTGCCCTGAATGCCGAACTCGCCGCCCATCAGGCGTACCAGCTGGCGCGCGATGATCAGGCCGAGGCGCCCGCCCAGGCGGGTGGCGGCGAGGAAGTCACGGCTCTGCAGTTCGGCGTTGAGCAGCGCGTCGCGCTCTTCCGGCAGCAGCGGGCGGCCACTGTCCTGCACGGCGACGCGCAGGCGATGCTGGCCGTCGCTGCTGTCCAATGCGGCGACCAGCAGGATCTCGCCTTCGTCGGTCTGCTTGAAGGCGTTGTCCAGCAGGCTCAGTAGGGCCTGGCGCAGGCGCGTCGGGTCGCCGCTGATCACCCGTGGCACTTGCGGCTGGATGAAGCTGATCAGCTCCACACGCTGCTGCTCGGCCTTGGCGCGGAAGATATCGAGGCAGTCCTCGATCAGGGCACCGAGGTCGAACTGCACGTCGTCCAGCTCGATCTGCCCGGATTCGAGCTTGGAGATGTCGAGGATTTCGTTGATCAGCGTAAGCAGCTCGTTGCCTGAGCTGTGGATGGTCTGCACGTAGTCGCGCTGCTTGGCCGACAGTGGCGTGCCCAGCAGCAGCTCGGTCATGCCCAACACGCCGTTCATCGGGGTGCGGATCTCGTGACTGATCTTGGCCAGGAACTCGGCCTTGGCGCGCAGCTCGGCGCTGCTGGCGGCGAGGGCGGTATGTTCCTGCAGGGTCTCGCGCTGGATCTGCCGCTGTCGCTCGGTCAGCGACACGCTGAGGATCAGGCCGGCCAGGGTGGCGACGCTGAACACGCCCAGCACCAGCCAGCCCGGGTTGAGCTGATCGAAGCCGAGCAGCACCGGCACGAAGAAGCCGAAGCCCATGTTGAAAACCAGCATGCCGAGGGTGATCAGGCGTGCTGGCTGATAACCGGCGCGCCAGTGCAGGCCGCTGACCAGCAGCAGGTTGATCGCGCTCAGGGCCACCAGCAGGTAGACCAGCGAGCTGTACCAGAACAGGCCGGTGACCATGATGCATAGCGCATAGACCAGAATCAGCAGGGCATTGCCCTGCAACAGGCGGTTCAGTGGGCTGTGCTGCACCGGCGTGCCGTGCATGAAACTGAGGCCGAAGGCCAGGGCGCTGAAGGCGGCGAACAGGGCAGAGAGGTCGGCGATCAGTGACTGGTTGTAGCCCAAGCTGGGCAGCCACTGGGCAAAGATGCCGAGATTGGCCGACGAACACACGGCCAGCCCGATGTTCACCCCGGCCAGCCACAGGCCACTGGCGCTGCGGCTGTAGATGAAGCGGATGAGGTTGTACAGGGTCAGCAGCAGCAGGGCGCCGAACAGCATGCCGTAGAGGTAGGCGGGCTTTTCCAGGCTGACCAGCTCGGCCTGATCCATGACCTTGAACCAGGTCATCAGTGGGTGGTTGGACGTCAGGCGAACATAGGCGACGCGGGCCTGGCCGTCATTCGGCAACGGCATCAGGTAGAAACGCGACGGCAGCGGTCGCGAGTCCAGCGGCATGGCCTCGCCGGTGTGCAGGTTCTGCTCCAACTGGCCGTCTTTCAACAGGTAGTAATCGAGGTACTGCACCCGTGGCGAGAAGATCCACAGCCAGGCCGGTTGCTGTTGCGGCGCGAACTCGGCGCGCAGCCAGACGGCGTGGTCACTGGGCGGGAAGGTGAAGGATTGCTTGCTGAGGGGTTTGAACTGCTGGCGCTGGGCGCGTACCTCCTCTAGACCCAGGCGAGCGCTGGCGTCGACCAGATAGGACCAGCCCTGTACGCCGCTCTGGGCTGTGTTCGCCGTGGCTGTCAGGGCAAGGCCGAACAGCAGCAAGCTGGCGAGTAGTCCGATGGCAATCCTGGGCCGGCGCACGGGCAAATCCTTCTAAATGAGTGGCCGGATTATAGCCAAGCATTTGCTCGGGGGAATATGGTGCAGTCAGGCATTTTTGCCGCCTGATGAAGGCAGAAGCCAGCTTTTTTGCCGGACTGCACTTTGTCAGAGCCTGTTCACGATCTTGCGAGCTAGAGCGATACAAGGCAAAAACAAGCGAGGACCGGTCGGAGTCGCGCTCGACTTTACGGGTTGTAAATGAGCAGTCCGAGCTTGTTTTTAACGCAGTAGCGCCGACGCGCAGCAGATCGTGAGGGGGTCTAGCCTTCGCCGCGCTCGCGGGCAATGGCCCGATAGCCGATGTCGTTACGATGGAACATGCCGTTCCAGCGAATCTTCTCGGCCAGGCGGTAGGCCTGTTGCTGGGCGTCTGCAACGCTGGCGCCGATGGCGGTTGCGCACAGTACGCGACCGCCTGCGGTGACGATCTGGCCGTCTTTCAGCGCAGTACCAGCGTGGAACACCTTGCCGTCGAGCTGGGCGGCTTCATCCAGACCTTCGATGACATCGCCCTTGGCGTAGTCGCCCGGGTAGCCACCGGCAGCCAGTACCACGCCCACGGTCGGTCGCGGATCCCAGGTCGCTTCGACCTTGTCCAGTGCCTTGGCCAGGGCAGCCTCGACCAGCAGCACCAGGGAGCTTTCCAGGCGGCACATGATCGGTTGGGTTTCCGGGTCGCCGAAGCGGCAGTTGAACTCGATGACCTTGGGCTTGCCAGCCTTGTCGATCATCAGGCCGGCATAGAGGAAGCCGGTGTAGACGTTACCTTCGCTGGCCATGCCGCGCACGGTGGGGTAGATCACCTCGTCCATCACGCGCTTGTGCACCTCGGCAGTGACCACCGGCGCAGGCGAATACGCGCCCATGCCACCGGTGTTCGGGCCGCTGTCGCCGTCGCCGACGCGCTTGTGGTCCTGGCTGGTGGCCATCGGCAGTACGTTCTCGCCGTCGACCATGACGATGAAGCTGGCTTCTTCGCCGTCGAGGAACTCCTCGATCACCACACGCGAGCCGGCTTCACCGAAGGCGTTACCGGCGAGCATGTCGCGCACCGCGTCTTCGGCTTCCTGCAGGGTCATGGCGACGATCACGCCCTTACCCGCGGCCAGGCCGTCGGCCTTGATCACGATTGGTGCGCCTTTCTCGTGCAGGTAGGCCAGCGCCGGTTCGATCTCGGTGAAGTTCTGGTAGTCGGCGGTAGGGATGTTCTGGCGCGCCAGGAAATCCTTGGTGAAGGCTTTGGAGCCCTCCAGCTGGGCGGCGGCGGCGGTCGGGCCGAAGATGTCCAGCTTGCGGGTGCGGAACAGGTCGACCACGCCTTTGACCAGAGGCGCTTCCGGGCCGACGATGGTCAGCTGTGCGTTCTTCTCGGCGAAGTCGGCCAGCGCTTCAATGTTCAGCACGTCGATGGCGACGTTCTCGCACTTGGCTTCGACGGCGGTGCCGGCGTTGCCGGGGGCGACGAAGACCTTCTCGACGCGTTTGTCCTGCGCCACTTTCCAGGCCAGGGCGTGTTCACGACCGCCGCTGCCGATGATCAATACGTTCATTGCATTCTCCTGGATCGTTCCCACGTTCTGCGTGGGAATGTCACTGTGGACGCTCTGCGTCCGGCTTTGAGACGCGGAGCGTCTCGGGCTGCATACCCACGCAGAGCGTGGGCAGGATCAAGCGTTATCCAGCCTACAAATTCCGAGGTCGCGATCGGGTTGGTAGCTGCAACGCCGCAGATGCCTGCCCGAGTGCGGCCGATTTAGTGGCGGAAGTGGCGCATGCCGGTGAAGACCATGGCGATACCGGCTTCGTCGGCAGCGGCGATCACTTCGTTGTCGCGCATCGAACCGCCTGGCTGGATCACCGCGGTGATACCAGCCTTGGCGGCGTTGTCGATGCCGTCGCGGAAGGGGAAGAAGGCGTCCGAGGCCATGACTGCGCCCGGTACTGGCAGGCCGGCGTGCTCGGCCTTGATCGCGGCGATACGGGCGGAGTTGACGCGGCTCATCTGGCCGGCGCCGACGCCGACGGTCTGGCGGTTCTTGGCGTAGACGATGGCGTTGGATTTGACGAATTTGGCCACTTTCCAGGCGAAGATCAGGTCGTGGATTTCCTGCTCGCTCGGCGCGCGCTGGGTAACGATCTTCAGGTCTTCGGCCTTGATCATGCCGATATCGCGGCTCTGCACCAGCAGGCCACCGTTGACGCGCTTGAAGTCCCAACCGGCGGTGCGCTCGGCTGGCCACTCGCCGCACTCGAGCAGGCGCACGTTGGCCTTGGCAGCCACCACTGCACGGGCGGCAGCGCTGATTTTCGGGGCGATGATCACTTCGACGAACTGACGCTCGACGATGGCCTGGGCGGTTTCGCCATCCAGCTCGCGGTTGAAGGCGATGATGCCGCCAAACGCCGATTCGGTGTCGGTGGCGTAGGCCAGGTCGTAGGCCTTGCGGATGCCGCCTTCGTCTTCCGGTACCACGGCGACGCCGCAGGGGTTGGCGTGCTTGACGATGACGCAGGCTGGCTTGACGAAGCTCTTCACGCATTCCAGCGCGGCGTCGGTGTCGGCGACGTTGTTGAACGACAGTTCCTTGCCCTGCAGCTGCACGGCGGTGGAGACGCTGGCTTCGCCCTTCTTCGCCTCGACGTAGAACGCCGCGCTCTGGTGCGGGTTCTCGCCGTAGCGCATTTCCTGCGCCTTGACGAACTGGCTGTTGAAGGTGCGCGGGAAGGCGCCACGGCCTTCGGTGGACAGCGCGTCACGTGCCTGGTCGATGGTGCCCAGGTAGTTGGCGATCATGCCGTCGTAGGCAGCGGTGTGTTCGAAAGCCTTGAGGGCCAGGTCGAAGCGCTGGGCGTAGCTCAGGCCGCCGGCCTTGAGCGAAGCGACGATGCCGGCGTAGTCGCCGGTGTTGACTACGATGGCGACGTCTTTGTGGTTTTTCGCCGCCGAACGGACCATGGTCGGGCCGCCGATGTCGATGTTCTCGATGGCGTCAGCGAGATCGCAATCAGGCTTGGCCACGGTGGCTTCGAAGGGGTAGAGGTTGACCGCGACCAGGTCGATCGGCTTGATGCCGTGCTCGTCCATCACCGCACCGTCGAGGGCACGACGGCCGAGGATGCCGCCGTGGATCTTCGGGTGCAGGGTCTTCACGCGGCCGTCCATCATTTCCGGGAAGCCGGTGTAGTCAGCCACTTCTACTGCGGCTACGCCGTTGTCCTTGAGCAGCTTGTAGGTGCCGCCGGTGGAGAGAATCTCGACACCGAGTGCTGCCAGTTCGCGAGCAAATTCGAGGACGCCGGTCTTGTCGGAAACGCTGATCAGCGCGCGGCGGACGGGCAGAAGGGTGGTCTGGTCGGTCATTTCACTATCCATCAGAGCGGGGATATCAGCAAAAAAGGCGGCTCATGCGGGCCGCCCTTTTCGGGAGTTCGGGGTTACAGCAGATCGTATTGCTTGAGCTTCTTGCGCAGCGTGCCACGGTTCAGGCCGAGCAGTTCGGAAGCCTTGGTCTGGTTACCTTTCACGTGATTCATGACGGTTTCCAGCAGCGGCGCTTCGACTTCGGTGAGCACCAGGTTGTACACGTCGGTGACGTCCGCGCCTTCGAGGTGGGCGAAGTAATTGTGCAGCGCCTTCTCCACGGCGCCGCGCAGGGTCTGACCCTCTTCGCTCGGCGTGTTCAGGTGCTGTTTAAGGCTGGTGTTGTCACTCACGGGTGCAATTCCACTCACTAGGGTCTCTGTCATCAACGTCATGCGGCCACCTCGTTTCCATCGTTATGCCGTTCGCTGAAGAACTCGCGAACGTTGGCGCACTGTGCGTCCGTACTGTCCAGACGGTTGAACTGGGCGCGAAACTCCCTGGCGCCCGGCAGGGTTGCGAGATACCAGCCGACATGCTTGCGGGCGATGCGTACGCCCATCAAATCGCCATAGAAGGCGTGCAGTGCGGCCAGGTGTTCTAGCAGAATGCGTTCCACTTCGAGCAGGCTCGGTGCCGGCAGGGTTTCGCCGGTGCGCAGGTAGTGCTCGATTTCACGGAATATCCACGGCCGACCCTGAGCGGCGCGACCGATCAGTAGGGCATCGGCGCCGGTAGCGTCGAGCACGGCCTTGGCTTTTTGTGGGGAGTCGATGTCGCCATTGGCGAACACCGGAATCGATATCGCCTGCTTGATGGCGGCGATGGTGTCGTACTCGGCTTCGCCGGTATAAAGGTCGGCGCGGGTACGACCGTGTACGGACAGCGCAGCAATGCCGGCGTCTTCGGCGATTTTCGCCACGCTAATGCCGTTCTTGTTCTGCCGATCCCAGCCGGTACGGATCTTCAGGGTTACCGGTACATCAACTGCAGCGACCACGGCATCGAGGATTTCCCGTACCAGCGGCTCGTCACGCAGCAGCGCGGAGCCGGCGGCCTTGTTACAGACCTTCTTGGCCGGACAGCCCATGTTGATGTCGATGATCTGCGCCCCCAGCTCGACGTTCTTGCGCGCCGCCTCGGCCATCATCTGCGGGTCGCCGCCGGCGATCTGTACCGAGCGCGGCTCGGGATCACCCGCGTGCAGCAATCGCAGACTGGACTTGCGGCTATTCCACAGGCGCACATCGCTGGTGACCATCTCCGACACCACCAGGCCGGCGCCGAGACGGCGGCACAGCTGGCGGAACGGGCGATCGGTGACGCCGGCCATGGGGGCCAGGATCAACCGATTGGGCAATGTGTAAGGGCCAATACGTGGGGCCGACATGGGGCGTCCCTGCTTGTTGGTGCGCAGTTGAGACAAAGGGCGCTCGACACCCACACGCCACTGTTTCCTCAGGGGGAACGATGGTGGGTCGGTGCTCGCGAAAGGGTGGGCATGATACCCGCTCTGGATGACCGGATAAAGGTCGTTTTGAACAAATTCTGAACAGCTATGGGCTTATCGCCAGTAGTTAGATGGAAGGCCTGCGACCACCGGTCGCGGCGTCTCCAGGCTACTCGGGGGAGTGGAAGCTAAGGCTGTAGTTTACGGCGCGCGGGCCCGGATCGAGGATGTCCAGGGAGATGTGAATGGGCGTTTGCGGCGGCATTTCGCTCTGCCCTGCCAGTTCGCCGGCGAGGTACTCGCTGGGTTTGAAGCGACGACTGGCGACCAGTTGCCCGCCCAGGTCGGCGAAGCGCATTTCCAGCAGCGGGAAGGGTTGGGCGAACGAGGCGCGGTTATACAGGATGGCGTCGACGATCAGCGCGCCGGAGAACTCGGGGTGGCTGCGCACCACCAGGTTGCTGCTGCGAATCTGGCCGATGTCGACTTTTGACGGCAGGGTACAGCCGATGTTCGGACACAGCTGTTCGAACCAGGGGCGATAGCGGTCCTGGCGCGCCAGTTCATCGAAGTTGTAGGCGGCGTACTGCGCCAGCAGGCCGCCCGCCGCCAGCAGATTGAGCAGGCCCCAGCCGAACAAGCGTCCCCATGACCTGCCCTGTGGCTGCTGCCAGTCGAGCTGTAGTGGTTCGTCGTCCAGTTCGAACAGGCGTTCTTCACGCAGCCCCGGCTCGTTGCGCGCAGCCTTGGGTTCTTCGCGTTCGCTGCGCAGTTCTTCGTCCTGTCGCTCTTGCTCGTGCGGTTCGTCATCGAGACTGCCCAGGCGCGGTTCATCGCTTGCATCGAACTCATCGGCAACAGGCTGCTTGCTCGGGGTGACGGGCGTGACGAATTCAATGGCCGCTTCTGGCTCGCTTGCAGCGCTAGGCTCAGGCAGTTTGTCGCTTGGTTGCAGCTCGAAGCTGGCGCGTTCGCGCTTTACCGGCTCGTCACGCAGCAGCGCTTCTGCCCAGGCTTCGTCATGTGCTTCTTCGCGCTCGTCCGCCTGGTGACGGTCGAAGTTCTCGGCGTAGCGAGGTGCCCGCTCCAGTGCAAGGAACTGCTGCGACAGCTGTTGTTCCTGCTCTTCCAGCCTGGCCAGCTCCTCGTCGAGGTCGAGGCTGTCCAGGTCGAGGTCGTCATGAATCCACAGCGTGTCATCGGCAGGCTTCGTCGCTGGCGGCTTGCTGCTGGCGTCGGCTTGAACCTTGCTGGCCGGGGCGGTTGCCGTTTTGACGACCGCTGGCGCAGGTGTGCTCGCGCGCGGGCCGAACAGCTGCTCGGCGGCGTTGAACACGTGCAGGCAGGCGCCACAGCGTACTGCGCCATGGGCGGCGGCCAGCTGTGCCTGGCTGACGCGGAAGCTGGTACGGCAATGGGGGCACTGGGTGACGTGGCTTTCGCTCATGCGCGGGTCCGGAAAATCCAAGCGGCTAGTCTAAAGGAGCAGCCCCAGGCTGCAAGCCACAAGCTGCAAGTAAGGGCAAAAGCAGCCCGGCCTTTATCCTGATTCGCTTGCAGGGGGCGGCCTTCTTAACGTTTGACCCCGCTGATACGTACCCAGCCATCCTTGACGGCCATTGGGTCGAGGTCGAAGGCGCCTGCGTAGGCGGCGCGGACTTCCTCGGCCTGTTCGGCGAGGATGCCCGACAGCGCCAGGCGCCCAGCGCCTTTGACCAGCGCGGTGATCTGAGGTGCCAGCGACACCAGCGGGCCGGCGAGGATGTTGGCGACGACCACGTCGGCGGGCTGCTGCGGCATGTCGGCGGGCAGATAGACCGGGAAGCGGGCCGGATCGATACCGTTGCGCGAAGCATTGTCGCGCGAGGCTTCGAGGGCTTGCGGGTCGATATCGGTACCGACGGCCTGCGGTGCACCGAGTAGCAGGGCGGCGATGGCGAGAATGCCCGAGCCGCAACCGAAGTCGATCACGCTGCAGTCGTTCAGTTGCTGGCCGTCGAGCCATTCCAGGCACAGTGCGGTGGTCGGGTGGGTACCGGTGCCGAAGGCCAGGCCCGGGTCGAGCAGCAGATTGACCGCGTCCGGCTCCGGTGCCGCGTGCCAGCTCGGCACGATCCACAGGCGCTGACCGAAGCGCATCGGCTGGAAGTTGTCCATCCAGCTGCGTTCCCAGTCCTGATCCTCGATGCGCTCGAGGTGATGTTCCGGCAGCGCGCCGCCGCACAGCAGCTGCAGGTGAGCGATTAGCGAGGCTTCGTCGGTGTCGGCTTCGAACAGGGCGAGCAGGTGGGTGTTCGACCACAGCGGGGTGGTGCCCAGGTCCGGCTCGAAGATCGGCTGATCTTCGGCGTCCATGAAGGTTACCGAGACGGCACCCACTTCCAGCAGGGCATCCTCGTAGGTTTCTGCCTGCTCAGGAGTGATGGCGAGACGGACTTGTAACCAGGGCATGGCAAACCTCATGAACGGTGCGCGGGGCGTTTGGCCGCGCAGCTTACTTGAACGGATGGCCGGCCGGCCAGTTCGGCCATCGGCCGGAAACGACAAGGGCCGCCCGAAGGCAGCCCTTGTTTAGCACTTCAGTCATGACCTCGCGAGCTAGAGCGAGACAAGGCAAAAACGGTTGAGGGAGCGGAGCTTACATTTGTAAGTGAGCATTCCGAGACCGTTTTTAACGCAGTATCGCCGACGCGCAGCAGGTCATTGGGCTCAGTGCTTGTCCATACCCAGTTTCTTTTCCAGGTAATGGATGTTCACGCCACCTTTGACGAAACCCTTGTCGCGGGTCAGATCGCGGTGCAGCGGCACATTGGTCTTGATGCCGTCGACCACGATCTCGTCCAGAGCATTGCGCATGCGCGCCATGGCTTCGTCACGATCCTTGCCGAAGGTGATCAGCTTACCGATCAGCGAGTCGTAGTGCGGCGGAACGCTGTAACCGCTGTACAGGTGCGAGTCGACACGAACGCCATTGCCGCCCGGCGCATGGAAATGCTTGACCTTGCCTGGGCTGGGCATGAAGTTGTCCGGGTCTTCGGCGTTGATCCGGCACTCGACCGAGTGACCGAGAATCTTCACGTCTTCCTGCTTGATCGACAGCGGGTTGCCAGCGGCGATGCTGAGCATCTCCTTGAGGATGTCGATGCCGGTGACCATTTCGGTGACCGGGTGCTCCACCTGAACACGGGTGTTCATTTCGATGAAGTAGAAACGACCATCTTCGTAGAGGAACTCGAAGGTGCCGGCACCACGGTAGCCGATCTCGATGCAGGCATCGACGCAGCGCTTGAGCACTTCGGCGCGGGCTTTCTCGTCGATCAGCGGGGCCGGAGCTTCTTCGATTACCTTCTGGTGACGGCGCTGCAGCGAGCAGTCACGGTCATACAGGTGAATCGCGTTGCCCTGGCCGTCGGACAGCACCTGGACTTCCACGTGACGCGGGTTGCCGAGGAATTTTTCCAGATAGACCATCGGGTTGCCGAACGCGGCACCGGCTTCGGTGCGGGTCAGCTTGGCCGACTTGATCAGGTCTTCTTCCTTGTACACCACGCGCATGCCGCGACCACCGCCGCCGCCAGCGGCCTTGATGATCACCGGGTAGCCGACTTCACGGGCGATGCGCAGGGCTTCTTCCTCGTCTTCCGGCAGCGGGCCGGAGGAGCCAGGCACCACCGGTACGCCAGACTTGATCATGGCGTCCTTGGCAGACACCTTGTCGCCCATCAGGCGAATGGTGTCGGCTTTCGGGCCGATGAAGGCGAAGCCGGAATTTTCCACCTGTTCGGCGAAGTCGGCGTTCTCGGCCAGGAAGCCATAGCCTGGGTGAATGGCGGTAGCGCCAGTCAGTTCGGCGGCGCTGATGATCGCCGGGATGTTCAGGTAGGACAGGTTACCGGGTGCCGGGCCAATGCAAACGCATTCGTCGGCCAGGCCCAGGTGCATCAGCTCACGGTCGGCGGTGGAGTGTACGGCCACCGTCTTGATACCCAGCTCCTTGCAGGCGCGCAGGATACGCAGGGCGATTTCGCCGCGGTTGGCGATCAGGACTTTTTCCAGCTTCTGCATTACGGGCTCCCCGTGCATCAGACGATGGTGAACAGGGGCTGGTCGTACTCAACCGGCTGGCCGTTTTCCACGAGGATCGACTCGATCACACCACTGGCTTCGGCTTCGATGTGGTTCATCATCTTCATCGCTTCGACGATGCACAGGATGTCGCCTTTCTTCACGCTCTGACCGACTTCGACGAAGTTGCCCGAGGTTGGCGAAGCGGCGCGGTAGAAGGTACCGACCATCGGCGAACGAGCAACGGTGCCGTTCAGTTTCGGTGCGGCGGCCGGGGCGGCTTCAGCGCCCGGAGCGGCTGCTGCAACAGGCGCGGCTACCGGAGCCGGTGCAGGTGCGTACATCGGTTGCGGGGCGTAGGCCGGTTGTTTGCTGTGACGGCTGATGCGTACGGACTCTTCGCCCTCTTTGATCTCCAGCTCGTCGATACCGGACTCTTCCAGCAGCTCGATCAGTTTCTTGACTTTACGGATATCCATGAATGGTCAACTCCCAGAGGTGAGGTAGGACTTGTCTACCAGGCTACGCGTCAGGCGCGCCCGGTCAGTTGTTCGAGTGCCGCTTCCAGGGCCAGCCGATAACCGCTGGCGCCAAGGCCGCAGATCACCCCTACTGCAACGTCGGAAAAGTAGGAGTGATGGCGGAAAGGTTCACGCTTGTGCACGTTGGACAGGTGCACTTCGATGAATGGGATGCTCACCGCCAGCAATGCGTCACGTAATGCGACACTTGTATGGGTAAAAGCGGCAGGATTGATCAGGATAAAGTCGACACCTTCACCCTGTGCGGCGTGAATGCGTTCGATCAATTCGTACTCGGCATTGCTTTGCAGGTACAGCAGGTGATGGCCAGCCTCGCGTGCGCGGCGCTCCAGATCCTGATTGATCTCGGCGAGGGTGGTTGCACCGTATTTGTCGGGCTCGCGGGTGCCCAGCAGATTCAGATTGGGGCCGTGCAGCACCAGTAGGGTGGCCATGTACGCGTTCCTTGTTGTTCGGGCTGCGCGGGACTATGCCGCAGCTGCGCGATGTCAGCAATAGTCGACACGATGCCTGCTGTTTGCGGCAGAAATATGACTATAGCGCTGGTTTCGGTCGTTGCCAGGCGCTGGCGATGATCCTGTTGGCGGCGTTCAGCTAACTGGGGATGGTCTGAAATAGTCGTCATTCCCGCGTAGGCGGGAATCCAGACCCCGCAGCACCTGGACTCCTGCCTTCGCGGGCGTGACAGTTCGGGGCTTTTCAGCGTTTTCCTAGGCGGCTACTGGCCTGATCCAGACGCCCTGCGAAGGTGGCGGCATCGACCTCACCTACGACACGCAGATCGAGTAATTCGTCACCATTGCCGGCGAACAACTGGATGGCAGGCGGGCCAAACAATTTGTAACGGTCCAGCAGGGCGCGCTGGGCGGCGTTGCTTTCGGTGATGTCGAAGCGGATCAGCCGCCAGCCGGCCAGTTTGCTGCCTACTTCGGCATTGCCGAATACCTCGCGCTCGATGACCTTGCAGCTGATGCACCAGTCGGCATACCAGTCCAGCAGCAGCGGCTGGCCGCCGGCTTTGGCCTCGGCCAGGGCCGCGTCCAGTTCGGCCGGGCTGCTCAGGGTTTGCCAGGCACCGCTCTTGGCGCTGCTCTGGCTGACACCGGCCTGCAGCTGACCGAGCGGCTTGAGCGGATCGGTTGCACCCTGCAAGGCGCCAACCCAGGCAGCCAGGGCATAGACCAGCAGGGCCAGACCGGCGATCTGGCTGAGCTTCTGCCGATGCGTCTTGGGGCCGAACTCCAGCGCGCCGAGGAACACCGCTACACCGCCAGCCAGGAGGCCCCACAAGGCCAGGCTGAGGCTGCCCGGCAGCACGCGCTCGAGCAGCCACACCGAAACGGCCAGCAGCAGCACGCCGAAGGCGTTGCGCACCGTGACCATCCAGGTACCGGTTTTCGGCAGTAGTGCACCGCCGCCAACGGCGAACAGCACCAACGGCGTACCCATGCCGAGGCCGAGTGCGAGCAGCTTCAGGCCGCCACCCAGGGCATCGCCACTGGCGCTTATATAAAGGAGCGCGCCGGCCAGTGGCGCCGAGACGCAGGGACTGACCAGCAGGCTGGAGAGCACCCCGAGCAATGCCGCGTTCAGGTGCGAGCCACCGTGGGTCTTGCCGGCCAGACGATCCAGCGGTTCGCTGATGGCGCGGGGCAGGCGCAATTCGAACAGGCCGAACATGGCCAGGGCGAAGAAGGTGAAGAAGGCGGCGAAAGGCACCAATATCCAGGCCGATTGCAGGCGTGCCTGCAGATTGAGACCGGCGCCAAACAGCCCCATCAGCGTGCCGAGAATGGCGAAGCAGGCGGCCATCGGCAGGACGTACGCCAGTGACAGGGTCAGGCTACGCAGGCCGCCGAGTTGGCCGCGCAGCACCACGCCAGACAGGATCGGCAGCATCGGCAGCACGCAAGGTGTAAAGGTCAGCGCCAGGCCGCCAAGGAAGAACAGTGCCAGCTCTTTCCAGCTCCAGCCGGTTGCCACTGGCGCCACATCGCCGCTGCTGACAGCGGGCATATCGCCGATCTCGATGAACTCGGTTTCCGGCGGATAGCACAGGCCCTTGTCGGCGCAACCCTGATAGCCGACCTGCAGGCGCAGCGGGCGGTTATCCGGATTGTCCAGCGGCACGCGGATATCCAGTACGCCGTAGTACACCTCGACATCACCGAAGAATTCGTCGTGCTTGGCCTCGCCTGGCGGCAATTCGGCGTCGCCGAGCACCAGCTCCGCCGGTTCGACGCTGAAATTCAGGCGATGGCGATAGAGGTAATAACCCTCGGTCGCGACGAAGCGCAACGTCACTGCCTGTGCATCGCTGCTCACCAGGCTCAGCTTGAAGGCTTCGCGTACGGGCAGGAAGTCGCTGCTGTTGTTCAGTGGTGCGCCAATCGGTGAGGCGGCTGGGCGCTGGTCGAACAGGCCAGCGCTGGCGGGCAGGCTCAGGCAGAGCAGAAGCAGGGGAAACAGCAGACGACGCAGTGACATCGGGGAAATATCTCGGCGAAAGGTGGCAGCATGATACCGGAAAGCGCCCACCCGCATCGCCGTCGCCGCGCCGGAGCGTCGAATGCCAGGGATGAGCGGAACCTTGGAGAAGCCCGCTCTTGTCGAGTTCCCGGTCAGTTGCAGCCTGCGCTGCCGTGTCGCAGCTGGCTAGCAGGCCGTTGAAAAACGTGGGCGAGGCAGTCAGTGCAATACCGATGGCGGCCCCGCAAAAACAGGCGAAAAACGCTCGGAGTCGCGCTCGACTTTACGAGTTGTAAATGAGCATTTTGAGCCTGTTTTTAACGCAGCAATGGCAACGTAGGTAGTTTTTCAACAGCCTGCTAGACGCGAAACGCCTGTACGGCGCTATGTAGCTGGCCGCCCAGGTGCAGCAGGCGTTCGCTTTCGTTGCGTCCGCTGGCAATCAGGCCGAGATTGTCGTCACCCAGTTGATGAATGCGTTCACCGTGTTCGCGAATCTCGCTGACCGCATCGCTCTGCTGCGCGGTGGCCTCGGCGATGCGCTCGGCCATGCTGGCGATGGTGCGGATGGCGCTGACGATCTCGTCCAGTGCGCCGTCTGCTGCCTCGGCCTGGCCTGCGGTCGCTTCGGCATGTTCGACCTGGGCACGCATGGCTTGCACCGACTGGTGCGCAGCCTGTTGCAGGCGGCCGATGACATCCTGGATTTGCGCCGTGGCACTGCCGGTGCGTTGCGACAATGAACGCACTTCGTCGGCGACCACGGCGAAGCCTCGGCCGGCCTCGCCGGCACGAGCGGCCTCGATGGCGGCGTTGAGCGCGAGCAGGTTGGTCTGTTCGGCAATGCCGCGGATCACCGTCAGCACGCTGCCAATAGTCGCCGTTTCGTCAGCCAGGCGTTCGATGGCCTGGGCGTTGCCCTGAACCTCGGTGACCAGTGCGTGCAACCCCTGCAGGCTCTGGCCGATGACCTGCTGGCCCTGGACCAGAGCGCGGTCGGCGTCGCGGCTGGCGTCGGCCGTCTGGCTGGCGTCTTCGGCGACCTGGCCGATGGTCGCTTCCAGCTCGCCCAGCGCGTCGCGGATCAGCGCCGTATCGCCGGCCTGGCGTTCGGCACCGCCGTGCAGGCCGCCACTGAGGTCGGCCAAGGTGCGGCTGGAGCCGGCGACCTGTTCGGCATGACCGCGGATGCTGGCGACCAATTCCACCAGATAGCGGCGCAGATGGTTGAGCGAGTCCTCGATATCGCGCAGTTCGCGGGTGCGCGAATTGATGCTGATCGGCGTGGCGAAATCACCGCTGGCCCACTGCGACAGCGCTGGCACCAGGCGCCCCAGCACCTGTGAAAGGCGGCGCTGAATGCGGTCGATGACCAGGGCGATCAGCAGGATCAGGCCGATCATCAGGCCCTGAATCAGCCGTACCTCGCCCTGGATGCGTGCGTACTCGCCCTTTACCAGTGGCTCCAGCGCAGCCAGTGCCTGTTGCACCTGGGTCACGCGTTCGCTGGTGGTCACGGCCAACTGCTGGCGCTGCTCGACCAGTTCGCGGGTGCGCTGCAGTTCGCTAGGGTAGCGGCGTACCAGGGTGCTCAGTTCGCGTTTCAGCTCGACGCCGCGGTCCTGCGCCTGTTGCTCCTGTTGTGCATCATCCAGCCCGAGCAGTGCGGCGAAACCGACGTTGGCGGAGCTGTTGGTCTGTTGCACGCCGAGCAGCGGCAACTTATCGAGCGTCTCGACCTGCTGAGCAAGGGCCTTGAGTTCACGCTCGACATCGCCGAGCAGTTCACTGCGGCCTTGGCTGATGAAGCGTTCGCGGGCGTGAGCCAGCTTCAGCAGGCGCGAGCCCGCGTCCTGCAACGGTTGGCGATAGTCGTTGGCGGTCGGGCCATTGGAGCTGGTCGCGTACTGGTTCAACTGCTCCAGCGCGGCGAGCATCTCGCGCTCGGCCTGCAACAGCAGGCCTTGCGGGTCGCCAGCCAGCTTGCCAGCCGCCAGCAACTGATTGGCGCTGAAGTCGCGCAGTTGTTCCAGGCTGGGACGCAGTTCAGCGGCCAGTTGTTGTGGCAGTTGGTCGAGGGCGTCGTCGAAGGTATCGATGGCCTGGGTCGCGCTGCTGTGCTGCACGGCGTTGCCACTGGCCAGATAGGCCTGGATGTTGTCGGCGACCTCGCGCTGGAACTGCTGGGACAGCGTCAGGTAGCGCTCCATCAGTTGCACTGGCTGCTGCAGTGCGCGCTGCGACCACCATAACGTCGCTGCCAGGGCGACGCAGACGGTGACCAGCAGCAGGGTATTGAGGTTGGTGAGCAGCTTGAGGCGCATGGCGGGCTCGATCGACGACTTAACGATGCCCGCGAGGTTATTGCGTTTCGGTTACAGCCTGATGACGCTGTGCGCTGCGTCACATTCTTCTTGGCGCCAGAAGCACCTATCGATCTGTCCCAGAGACGGTCAGCCAACTGTTCACCTGGCGTATATCAGTGTCGCTGAGTCGCCCGCTCCAGCGATGGAGGACTAACAAGCTGGTGACATAGTGGTATTGCGATTGCAGCAGATCTCGTTTGGCACGGAACTCCATCTCAATGCTATCCAGGACATCTACGGCGTTCATGACTCCGTAGCTGAAGGCTTGCTCGGTCGCGGTGCGTGAGCGCTCGGCAGACGCCAGTGCGAGTTGCAAGGCTGTCACGCGACTCAGGCTGGCTTGAAGGTTGAGGTAGGCCGTGCGAGTTTCTCGCACCACCTGCCGGCGCAGGGCTTCGTGTTCGTATTGAGCTGCATCGAGTTCAGCATGCAGTGAGGAAACCCTGGCCTGGGTCGAACCACCACTGTAAAGGGGGATCTGCACGCCCAAAGAGGCAACATAGGTATCCGAGCGGGGTGTTGCGGTTCCTTCGTAGCCGATATCGCTGCGCTGAGCGCTGAGATCAAATGCCAGGGTCGGCAGATGCCCTGCCTTTGCCTCACTTAGAGCGGCTTGCGCCGCGTCCATTGCCTGCACCTTGGCCTGCAAGGCCGGGTTGCTGTGCAATGCTGTCTCGACCCAGAAGTCCTGGCTTTGTTGCGGCGGCAGGAAGTTCGGTTGCGCGGCGAGCCGTTTCAGGGGTTGTTCCAGCGAACGACCGATTAGTTCGGTAATTGCCTCTCTATCGATTTCGATCTGGTTGGCTGCTTCTATAGTCCTTGCTTTAAGTAGGTCCACGCGGGCCTGAAGTTCAAGCACATCTGTGACTCTGGCCATTTTTTTATTAAACAATGACTCGATCCGTGCGTGGTTGCGCTCCGTTGCGTCCAGTTCTGCTTGAGTCAGGTGCAGCTCATCCTCGGCCGCCAGCGTCGCAAAGTAGCGTTCTGCGAGGTCAATGCTCGCTTGGACGCGAGCCTCCTCATGTTCGAATGTGCTCTGTCTGGTGAGTGCAGAAAACTTCTGGTAACTGCGCCACGCCTGGGGCGCGTATAGCAATTGGCTTAGCCCGAGAGAATAGGCCTGGCCGTTATAGCGACTGCGGGCAAGGTCGTCTTCGCGCAGGCTGTGATTAAAGCTGGCGTTGCCTCCAAGTTGTGGTAACAGGCGGCCCAAGGATTCGCGCTGGCGCCCTTCGCTGCTTTTTTCCAGTGCCTCGGCCCTGAGTATCCTGGGATCAGCGTTGCGGGTTTCGATATATAGGTCCCAGAGGTCAACGGGCGTGCTGGTGGCCATGGCGAGACTCGCATGCATCAGAGCGCAGAGCCCTAGAATCGACCGCTTGAGTATTGAGATGCGCACGCTTCAGTCCTCGATCAGTGACCGTGCCAGTGCATCGCCGGCAGGCTGCATCAGGTAGTTGAGCAGTGTGCGCTCCCCCGTATTGATCAATACTTCCGCTGGCATGCCTGGCAGCAGGGTCAACCCCTCGAGAGTGGCATGACCCTTTTCAGTTAGCTCGAGGCGACCAAGGTAGTAGGGCATGCCTGTTTCCGTATCTATCAAGCGGTCGGCAGAGATATGCGTCAGCAATCCTTCGATCACTGGCGTGGTGCTGCTCTTGAAGGCACTGAAACGGATATCAGCATGGCGACCGATGGCTACCCGGTCGATGTCCGTAGGCGCGATGCGTGCCTCGACGACCAGTTCCGCGTTGATTGGGACGATATCCAGCAATGGCGTGCCGGCGCCAACGACTCCGCCCACGGTATGCACGCTCAGGCCGATCACCATGCCAGACTCCGGAGCTACAATTCGCGTCCTTTCGAGTCGGCTCTGGATGGCCGTGAGGCGCTCGCGTAGATCCCGTACGCGGGTGTGGGTATCGCCGAGCTGACTGGCCACTTCGCTGGCAAAGGCTTTGTTCAGTTGCAGGATCTGCAGCTCTGTCTCGCTTATGCGCAAGCGTGCCTGGACTATTGCCGAACGATGTTCTGCAATTTCACTACGCAGGCGGGTCAAGCTGCGCTCCTGATCGCGCAGACGCTGGATGTCGATGAAACCTTCGGCGAGCAGCGCGCGCAGATCGGTAATCTCCTCGGCATAGGAACGGGTCAGTTCCTGTTTGCTGGACACCATAGCTTCGAGGCCTTCGATCTGCGCTTCGAGCTGCACTATGGTTTTTCCCAGAATGCTTATTTCCCCGGATAAGCTGCTGCGCCTGGTTTGGAAAATCTGCTCCTCGCTGGCCATGGCTTTTCGGATGCGTGGATCGCCGGGTGCGAATTTCGGTACTGGCAAGGCGCCGTCGTGGGCTTTTTGCTCGGCCTGTAGCCGGGATTCCTGAGCCAATAGCGCGATCAATTGGATGCGCACCATCTCGAGCTCTGCACGAAGCTGACTGTTGTCCAGCTCAAGAAGAACTTGGCCGGCCTCGACCAGGTCGCCCTCGTGCACATACAGGGCGTGAACAATGCCCCCCTCCAAGTGCTGCACTGTTTTGCGGTAGCTCTTGACCGTCACCAACCCTGGGGCCAGTGCAGCACCATCCAATGGAGCCAGAGTGGCCCAGCCTCCGAACAGGCCGAAGGTCACGAGGAGAATGCTGTAGCCCAGGCGCCGGATCGGTTTGTCGTCCATGGGTAATGGGGGGAGAGTATGGCTCTGGGATTTCGGGCTGTTCATATCGGGTTACCGAGGCTCGGCCTGCAGGGGCCCTGCGGCGCTTGCCTTCGGGTCACCCTGTAGCTGCTTGAGCACTCTGTCGCGAGGACCGCATAGTGGCATTTCGCCGGCGTTCATTACGATCAGGCTGTCGAGCTGGGCCAGTACATTGGGGCGGTGGGTGATGACGAACAGAGTACTGCCGCGTTGCTTCATGACCTGTAGCGCCCGAGCCAGCATCTTTTCCCCGGCTTCGTCGAGGTTCGAGTTCGGCTCGTCCAGAATCAGCACTCTGGGATTACCATAAAGTGCCCGAGCCAGGCCTATACGCTGGCGCTGTCCGCCGGAAAGCCCCCCGCCATTGGCGCCGATCCGGGTGTCATAGCCTTGTGGTAGCTGCAGGATCAGTTCATGCACTCCTGCCAGCCGCGCCGCCTCCACAACGGCCTCGGCGTCCAGCTCGCCTAGCCGGGCGATATTTTCGCCAATGCTGCCCTCGAACAGCTCGATGTCCTGCGGTAGGTAGCCAAGGTAGCGGCCTAGCTCCTCACGTCGCCACTGGCCTACATCAGCGCCATCCAAACGAACGTGTCCTTCTAGCGCTGGCCAGATGCCGAGTAGTGCACGCGCCAGGGTAGACTTGCCTGAGCCGCTGGGGCCGATGATGCCGACTGCGGTACCTGGCGTGACCTGAAAACTGATGTTTCTGATGATTGGCTTGGTGCTGCCTGGGGCGCCGGTATGGAGGTTCTCCACGGCGATATTGCCAAGAGGCGCGGGCAGCGACATCGACTCGGGCTCCTGTGCAACCTTGGCCAGCAAGTCGTGCAGGCGCGCATACTGCGAGCGGGCGCCGATAAAGCCCTTCCAGGCCCCAATCATTTGGTCTATTGGCGCCAGAGCCCGGCCCAGGAGAATCGAGCCGGCAATCATCAGACCGCCGCTGATCTGTTGATTGATAGCTAGGTAGGCGCCTAGGCCGAGTATTAGCGATTGCACCAGTTGGCGAAAGGTCTTCGACAAGGAGCTGATCGCGCCGGCGCGATCACTGGCGAGACTCTGTAGAAGCAGAACCTTGTGCACCTGTTTTAGCCAGCGCTGGCGAAGGCTGGGCAGCATGCCCATTGCTGCAATGGCCTCTGCATTGTTCAGGCTCTTGCCGGTCAGGCTGGTGGCAAGCAGTTGTTCATGATTGGCCTGCTGAAGTGGGGCTTGGGTTAGGCGCTCGTTCAGCATGGCAAGGACGATCAACAGAAGTGCACTGACTAGCCCCAACCAGCCGAACCAGGGATGGAAGATAAACATCACTGCGAGGTAGATTGGCAGCCAGGGCGCGTCGAAGAAGGCGAACAGGCCACTTCCAGTGAGAAATTGGCGTAGGCCGTTTAGATCGCTGAGTGGCTGGGTGGTGGCATTCACGCCGCCCGAGTCCAGCGCCAGCTTGAAACCAGCATCGTAGAGGCGTGCGCCCAGGTCGTTTTCCAGGCGGGTACTGACTCGGACCATGATCCGTGAGCGTACCCACTCCAGGGCGCCCATGCTGATCATCAGAAACAGCATGATCAGAGTCAGCATCAGCAGCGTGGCTTCGCTGCCGCTGCCCACTGCGCGGTCGTAAACCTGCAGCATGTAGAAGGAGGGCACCAGCATCAGCAGGTTGATAAAGAAGCTGAACAGCGCCACCGCGAAAAAGCTCGTACGACAGGCGAGCAGGGTGCGTTCAAGGTCGGTTTGCGATAACCGCAGCATGGTGGAAGTCCAGAGCGTCGAAGGGGCAGCGAAGAACTAGGTGGCGGGTCGGTCGGCGGCCGGGCAGTTTGCCATCTTTGTTGCGCTGGCTCCACCAGGGATGGAGCCAGCGAGTGGTTGAGTTCTAGACGATGAAATCATCCGCGCTGAGTACGCTGACACCGACTAGCTTGATGGAAAAGTCTGCGTCGAGATTACCGCTGCTGTTGCCATAGAGGATCAGATCTCCGCCGCTCTGCACCGCCCAGAGCTGCTTGGTGCCGGTGATAAGGCCATCTTCCTTGAAGCTCCAGCCTTTGAGTGCACTGAAGTCGAGCTTGTCCACTCCTGCCTCATTGAAACCATGAATCACATCCTGCTTGTCTTCACCGAGGCCGAGATCCTTGAGCGAGGTGAAGCGGAAGGTGTCGTCGCCTGCGCCACCATGCATGATGTCCGCTCCGGCGCCACCGATCAGTACGTTTTTCCCGCCCTCACCGGCATGGAGAGTGTCGTCGCCGGCACCGCCGCTGAGGATATTGTCGCCAGCGTTGCCCCGGATCACGTTGTTCAACGCGTTGCCGGTCAGATTGAGCCAGAGGTCTTCAGTGTCACTGGCGTCAAGATTCTCCAGGTTGGCGCCGAGGACCAAGGTAGTGGCTTTGCTGGCGTCCGCCAGTTTGTCCAGTACATCCTGGCTGACCCGTAGTTGCAGGGTGTCCGTACCTTCACCTTTCTTCTCGATAATGCTGTCTTCAAGGGCGACCGTGGCCTTGGCGCCAGCGCCTTTGGCTATCAGGTCGACGATATAGGTGTCATCGCCTTTACCTCCGATCAGTTTGTCGACTCCACCCCGGCCATCGAGCGTGTTGTTGCCCGCGTCGCCGGTCAGGGTGTTTTTCAGGGCGTTACCGGTGCCGCTGAGGTTGTCTTGCGCAAGGCCGGCGAGGGTCAGGTTTTCCAGGTTATCGCCTAGGGTGAACGACACCGATGATTTGACCATATCGGTACCGGCGTTGAGCGCTTCAGTGACCACGTCACCCACGTCATCGACGATATAAATGTCATTGCCCTTGCCACCAGCCATTTTGTCCGCACCAGCACCACCGTCAAGAATGTTGGCGCCGTCGTTGCCGATCAGCCCGTTGGCCAGTTCGTTGCCGGTGCCGTTAAGTGCGGCTTTACCGATCAGGGTGAGGTTCTCGATGTTGGCACCGAGCACGTAGCTGATCGATGAAATAACCGTGTCGTTGCCGCAGGCGGCGTTTTCGATAAGCGTAGTGCCTTTCACTGCCACGTAATAGGTGTCATCGCCCAGGCCGCCACTCAGGGTGCTGGAGGTTTTGCCTGCGTCGAGGATGTTGTCCAGGGCGTTTCCGGTCACGCTGAACACACCGGTGCCGGTGATCTGTAAGTTCTCCACCTCGGCGAGGTTGGTGGTCATGCTGATCAGTGACGGGTTGGCACTGGTGCCTCCTTTGTAGGTAATGCGTAGGGTGTCGTTGCCGTCGTCGGTGAACGAGTCGGCGTTGTAAGTATTGATGCGACCCAGTTCAAGGTGGTTGTCGAGGACATAGGTGTCGTCGCCATTGCCGCCGATCATCCAGTCCAGGCCGGTTCCGCCATCGAGTACATCGTTGCCGTCGCCGCCGAACAGCACATCGTCGCCGGCCATGCCGAACAGTTGGTCATCGCCCTCATCGCCGTTGAGCATGTCATCAGCGGTATTGCCGGTGATGCGGTCATTGCCAAGGCCACCTTCTAGGTAATTACCGTCTTTGCTGTTGCCGGTAATGGTATCGTCGCCGCCCAGCAAGGCTGCCTTGAGCAATGCGTTGGTCTGGTTGTTGACGGCATTGTCCAGGGCTAGGAGCATGGCCGGTGTGAAGGCGGTGGCGCTGTAACTGTCGGTGTAGGTTTCGGAGTAGCCGCCACCTTTGACCGAGTACCCGTAATTGTAAGTTAGGCTGTCCAGGACACCGGAAAGGCCCCCGGTTGCCGTGTCAAAGGTCAGCCCGCTTTTGCTCAGCAGGGAAACGCTGTCCACCACGCTGCCGCTATATTTGGTACCCCAGGAGCTACCGCTTTGCGAGCTGCTTGCGGTATAGGCCGCCGACCTGATGACGATTGTCTGCAACACGAGATCACCGTCGCCATTAACGCCGTATTGCTCCAGGCCAACAAATTTTGCAGACCCCGAAATAGTCGCCTTGAGGGTGGAGCCGTCGCCGGTTGAATTGACGGTGCCCTTGACCGTGCTGGAGTAGCCTGTGACTACCAGATGATCCGGGTCGTAGGGCGTGGCTTGGGTCGTCCAGGTGTCGACGTACTGGGTAGATGAGGTGTACGGCACGCCGTCTTCGTAGCCCGACTCGGTTTCGAGGGTCTCGTCGACCAGCTTGGTGGCACTGGCAAGCGTGGTGTCTTGCAGGTTGCTACCAGTCAGGGTGTACGTCGTGACATGCGGACTGTCGGCCAAGGGGTAGTCGACGGTCTGGCTGATCTTGTTACCGGTCACGATGCCGTTTTGCGCGATGGAGCCGGTTATTACGCGGAACGGCTCAGCGGCCTCGGTGCCGGTACGCAACAGGTCCACAAATTGCGATCCGAGGTCATCGACAAGTACACGGGTATCGCTGGATTTGATCGTTGCCATTCGCTGTCCCTGTTATTAAATCTGTCCAGAAAGCATGTAGCCGTACTCGCGAACAGTGCTCACGGGTACGGCTTGCTTAATGTGCGAGCGCTGCCAGGCGGGGTTTAAACGAAGCTGAAGTCGGTCTCGCTGATGCTAGTAACGCCCTGCAGTCTGATCGAGAAGTCGGCATCTGTTGAGCCGCCACTATTGCCGTAAACAATGGTGTCGCCGCCGTCGAGCACCGCCCACAACTGCTTGGTACCGGTAGCGCCGGTAGCCGTGGCATCAAAGCTCCAGCCTTTGAATGCCTTGAAGTTGAGGATGTCTTCGCCGGAGGTGAAGTCGGTGATTACATCTTGCGTCTCGTCAAAGCCCAAATCCTTTAGCGAGGTGAAGCTGAATATGTCACTACCGGTGCCGCCGGTCATGGTATCGGCACCCAGGCCACCGATGATCAAGTCGTCGCCGTCACCGCCATCAATCACGTCGTTGCCTGCGCCACCGTTGATCGCGTTGTCGGCCTCGTTGCCAGTAATCACGTTGTTGGCTGCGTTGCCGGTGAGGTTGAGTTTCATAAACCCGGTGCTGCTAGCGTCGACGTTTTCCAGGTAGTTGGCGAGGGTTAGCGTGGTGGCCTTGGTTGCACCGTTCGCGGCGCTAGCGACATCGCCATCGGCACGCAGCACCAGTGTGTCGGCATCGCCTTCGCCTTTCTTCTCGGTGATGGTGTCTTGCAGCGCGACCGTCACTTTGGTGCCGCTGCCTTTGGTGATCAGGTCGACTATGTAGGTGTCATCGCCTGCACCGCCCAACAGTTTGTCGACGCCCGCGCCGCCATCCAGCGTGTTAGCGCCGATGTTGCCGGTCAAAATGTTATTTAGCGCGTTACCGGTGGCCGTCAAGTCACCAGAGCCAGTTAGGGTGAGGTTTTCTACAAACTGCGTGTCGTTGAGATCGAAGCTGATAGAGGCCTTGATGGTGTCAGTGCCTGCATTGATCTCCTCAGTGATCACATCACCGATATCGTCAACGATGTAAGTATCGTTGCCTTTGCCACCGATCAGATCGTCCGCGCCGGCACCACCGTCGAGGATGTTGGCACCATCGTTGCCCACGATAACGTTATCGAGCGCGTTGCCGGTACCGTTGAGTGCGGCCTTGCCCGTCAGCGTCAGGTTCTCGATGTTGTCGCCCAGGGTGAAGGACGCTGAGGCGAAAACCGAATCCGTTCCGTTGGCGTCGTCTTCAATAACTTGAGCGTCCTTATGGCCGACCCAATAAGTGTCGTCGCCTTGGCCACCACTGAGGATGCTGGCAGTTTTGCCGGCATCAAGGGTGTTGTTTTGGTCGTTGCCGATTATGTTGAATGCGCCAGTACCTGCGATCACGACGTTTTCGACATTGGCGAGATTGATGGCACTCAGGTTCACCGCTACCGCGTTAACATCAGCGCCACCTTTGAAGGTAATGCGTAGGGTGTCGGAGCCTTCGCCGACCTCTTCTTCCACCAACGCCAGCTCGGCTACGCTGTCCAGCACGTAGGTGTCGTCGCCATCACCGCCAATCAGCGTGTCGACGCCAGCGCCGCCGTTGAGTACGTTGGCGCTGGCGTTGCCGATGAGGGTATTGGCCAGCCCATTACCGGTGAGGTTGAGTTTGGTAAGGCCGCTGAGGCTCGCGTTGAAGGTTTCCAGATTGGCCCCCAAGGTAAGCGTCGTGGTGCCATCGGTCGCCCAGGTGCCGCGCAACATCAGCGTATCGTTATCGCCACCATTGGCAGCTTCGGTAATCGTGTCCTCCAGTGCCACAACCGCCTTGGCGCCGGAGCCTTTGAGCACCAGATCGACCAAAAATGTATCGCTGCCTTTTCCTCCGATCAGCCTGTCAGCACCCGCACGACCGTCCAGCACGTCGTCACCCTCACCGCCGTTAAGGGTGTTTTTGTTGCTGTTGCCGATCAGGATGTTATCGAGCGCATTGCCAGTGCCGTTGATGGTGTCAGTACCGCCCAACGTCAGGTATTCCAGATTGGCGCCGAGGGTCCAGGTAATCGACGCCTCGACGAGGTCGATGCCTTCACCCTCATACTCGACGATGGTGTCTTTGGCGTTATCGACCAGATAGGTGTCATCACCCGCGCCGCCGATCAGTGTATCGGCGCCAGCACCGCCATCGAGGCGGTTATCGCCGGCGTTGCCGGTCAGTACGTTGGCCAACAGATTACCGGTCGCATCGATATTGTCGCTGCCGGTCAGGGTGAGGTTTTCGACGTTGTCACTAAGCGTGAAGCTGACGCTAGAGCGGACGGTGTCGGTGCCTTCGTTGGCGTTCTCGAAGACGGTATCCAGAATGTCTTCGACCACATAGATATCGTTGCCTTTGCCGCCAATCATGTTGTCGGCACCGGCTCCACCAATGAGCAGGTCAGTGGCATCGGCGCCGATCAGGGTGTCGCTACCCAGGCCGCCTTCCAACGTCACGCCGGTGGTGCCGCTCCACTGGATCCAGTTATCGCCATCATCGCCGGTCAGAGTGCGGAAGTTGCCATTGGCATCGAAGATTTTGTAATAAACGTCATGTGAATCCGGGTTGTTTACCCGCGAGGAATCCCAGACAACGGCAAAGCCGCCCTCCTCGGTGGCGGTGACTTGAGGGTAGAAATTCTGCGACGTGGACTTGGCCACAATCAGTTCAATACCCACCTTGGCGCCGTCCTTGCCGAACATCTGCGCATACACAAAGTTGGTGCCGTTGGAGCCTTCGTAGTCATCCAGTGTGGCCCAGGTGACCACATAGCCGCCTGAGGTCAGTGCAGTGACTGACGGCTGGGAATAGAAGCCGGACGTGGTATTGACCTGAGTTTCCGCGCCCAGCTTGGCGCCGCTTTCACTGTAGCGCTGCATGAAAATATTGGCGCTGGTATCTTCACGGGTCCAGCTCACTACGTAGCTGCCATCTTTGAGCGTAACCACTTGTGGATCGATCTGGTCGCCTGCGGTGCCGGTGTTCACCTGAATAGCTTTACCGTCCTTGACGCCAGCAGCGGTGAAACGCTGCAGGTAGATTTCTGCATTGCCCTTGGCATCTTCGTTTTCCCATACCGCCACAAAGCCGCCGTTGTTCAGAGCCGCGACGCTAGGATAGGAGGCAATGCCGGTAGTGAGCGCAATCGCCTGCCCCACGCTTTCGCCGTTGGCATTAAAGAGCTGCACAAACGCGTGGTCTTGAGCGTCGCCATGAATTTCTTCGGTCCAGCCGATGACATAGCTACCATTGGATAACGCAGTGGTTGACAGGTCCCAGCGGTCGGCACTGCCAGTGATGGTCTGGTTGAGCTGAATCGAGCCCGCGTTTTGGTCAAATACCTGCGTAAAGAATTGCGATGGCACAATTTCCGAGTTCTGCGACCAACTGATCACAAAGCCATCATTGAGTGCGGCCACCACGGGCTCTTGAGCCGCGTCGGTATCGGCCAGGAGTTCGCTGGACAGTAACATCTCGCCGTTGAAATGCTGAACGCGGATACCACCGAGCTCCTTCCATACGATCACTTGGGTTCCATCTGCCAACGTCGTTATGGTGGAGGATTCCGCGCCCGCCTCACTTTCCAGCCGTGCAGTGGTTTCGTGAATGGTGATGTTGCCGTTTGTGAACTGAACTGTCTCGATATTGCGCAGCACATCAAAGTTATCGGGGCCATCGACGCCGTTGAGTCCGTCAGGGTCATCAACGTTGCCAGTCACGTACAAGTTATTCCCGTAGCCGGTCACGCCGAAGCGGTAATCAGCCTGATTGCCTGAAGCGATGACGGTGTCCATACCGTCGCCGCCGTCGAAATAGTCTTCGCCGCTACCACCCGTGAATGTGTCATCGCCGTTATAGCCGTACATCTCGATGGGGTCGCTACCCGTCCAGGTGATATCGGCGATGCCTGCAATGGTATCTACGGCCGTAATCAGCAGCGGCTGATCACCGGAGTCGTCGGTGTATTCATAAAAATTGAGGATTGAATTGTCGGCGAAGGTTATGTCCTCGCCTAGCATCGCAGTGACGATGATGGAGGGATCAGCCTTTTCGGCAATGTAAATGGTGCCGATGCTGTCACGGGTGAAGGTGTATTGTGCCTGGTTACCGCCGATTGAGATGCTCATCGTTCTTTCCTTGCCGGTAGCTCTCGACACACACAGAAGTTCCTCTGTGGAGGCGCACTTAGGCGTCGAGCAAAATCAAATGGAGGGACAGACAGGTGTACGTGAGGCTCGACACTTCTAACAGAAGCCGGAAGTACTGGCAATCGGCCATTTTTCGGCACGACATACGGCTTTAATGCTCGGTTCCCGGCGCATAGAGCGAATGGAAGATGTATCCCATCAAGGAGGTGAGGTCCGCTTGTCTTCGCCCGATGTGGCCACTGATCACATCCTGACTGGCGTTCAAGCTCAGAACCTTCAGTGGCGCTAAGGCTGGTTAGCCTGTTGGGATATCTAGGGGGCGAGTAAGCCGTTCGCCCCAAATGATAAAAGGCCCGATCAGCACGAGGTGATCGGGCCTTTTATCATTTTTGTGATGTTACGAGAGTATGAAGTCGCTGCCGTCAAGCGTAGAGACGCCGACCAGTTTGATGGAGAAGTCAGCGTCGAGGTTGCCGCTGCTGTTGCCATAGAGGATCAGATCGTCGTCACTCTGCACCGCCCAGAGCTGCTTGGTGCCGGTGGCGGCGTGCCCTTCGCCAACGCCATTGAAGCTCCAGCCTTTGAGAGCCTTGAAGTCGAGCTTGTCGGCACCGCTGGTGAAGTCAAGGATGACATCCTGCTTGTCGTCCTTACCGAGATCCTTGAGAGAGGTAAAACGGAAAATGTCGTTGCCGGCGCCGCCCTCCATAATGTCGGCTCCGGCCCCACCGATCAGGATGTCATCGCCATCGCCGCCATACAGGGTGTCGTCGCCGGCACCACCATTGAGGATGTTGTCGCCAGCGTTGCCCCGGATCACGTTGTCCAGCGCGTTGCCGGTCAGGTTGAGCCAGAGATCTTCAGTATCACTGGCGTCAAGATTCTCCAGGTTGGCGCCGAGGACCAGTGTGGTGGCCTTGCCGGCGTCCGCGAGCTTGTCCAGGACGTCCTGGCTGATACGTAGTTGCAAGGTGTCCTCGCCTTCACCTTTCTTCTCGACAATGCTGTCTTCGAGGGCGACCGTAGCTTTGGCGCCAGTGCCTTTGGCTATCAGGTCGACGATGTACGTGTCGTCACCTAGACCGCCGATCAGTTTGTCGACTCCGCTCCGGCCGTCAAGGAAGTTGTCGCCAGAGTTGCCGGTGATGACGTTCTTCTCGTCATTGCCGGTGCCGTCGATATGTTCGCTGCCCTCAAGGATCAGGTTCTCGACATGGTCAGTGAGTTCGTAGCTGACATGGGCCTTGACCGTATCGGTGCCTTCCTTGTCCTTTTCCTCCACTATGTCGCCGATGTTTCTGACGATATAAGTGTCGTTGCCCTTGCCGCCCCGCATGGTGTCGACGCCCGCGGCATTGAGGCCTCCGTCTAGGACGTTATTGCCGTCGTTGCCGATCAGTAGGTTGGCTTGCGCGTTGCCGGTGGCGTTGATTGCGGTTTTGCCGAGCAGGGTGAGGTTTTCCAGGTTGTCGCTCAGCGTCCAGTGGACGGTGGATTCGACAGTGTCCTCGTCGCCTTCGCCGTCCAGTTCGAAGATCTGCGCGTCCTTGTGGCCGACCCTATAGGTGTCGTTGCCAGTGCCGCCCTTCAGCACGGCAGCATTCTTGCCGCCGTCTAGAATATTGTCGGCGGTATTGCCTATCAGCTCGAACAGGCCGGTACCGGTAAGCTGGATATTCTCGACGTGTTGAAGGTTGTCCTGGCTAAGGTCGACAAGCAACGTCTCGGTCTTCGACGTATTTTTGTAGGTGATGCGCAGGGTATCGTTACCTTCGTCCGCCAATTCCTCTACCAGATCCAACTCTTCCGCGCGGTCGAGCACGTAAGTGTCGTTACCCTTGCCTCCGATCAGGGTATCGATGCCGGCCTTGCCGTCGAGGATATTGTCGGCATCGTTGCCGATCAGGGTGTTGGCGTCAGCATTGCCATTCAGGTGCAGTCTGGTTTGCACGGTCTGGCTGGCGTCCAGGGTCTCCATGTTGGCACCCAGGGCCAGGGTCGAGTAGTTCTCGGTCAGCACCTCGCCGCGCAGGATCAAGGTGTCGTCGCCGCCATTGGCAGTCTCGGTGAGCGTGTCCTCCAGAGTGACGCTGGCCTTCGTGCCCGTGCCCTTCTGGATCAGATCGACAATGTAGGTGTCGTTGCCGGTGCCACCGCTCAACTTATCCACGCCCTTGCCGCCATCGAGATAGTCGTCGCCAGCGCCGCCATTGAGGATATTGTTGCCGTCGTTGCCGATCAGCCTGTTGTCCTGCGCGTTACCGGTGCCACTGATATTGGCACTTCCAATCAGTTCCAGGTTTTCCTGATTGGCACCCAGAGTCCAGTTGACAGAGGCGCGTACGGTATCGGTGCCTTCACCCTCTTGTTCGATGACTACGTCTTTCAGATTGTCAACGATATAGATATCGTCGCCAGCTCCGCCAATCAGGGTGTCGGCCCCGGTCCCCCCGTCCAGAATGTTGTTGCCGCGATTGCCGAGCAGTCGGTTGTCGGCGCCGTTGCCGGTGCCATCGATGTCGCCGTCGCCGGTCAGGGTCAGGTTTTCCAGGTGCTCGCCCAAGGTGTAACTGGCGCTGCTCATGACTGTATCAGAGCCGCTTCCGGCCTCTTCGATGATCACGTCATCAGCATTGTCGATGATATAGAGGTCGTTGCCCTTGCCGCCTTTCAACACATTATTACCGGTGCCGCCGATCAATATGTCGTGGCCGTCACCGCCGGTGAGGGTGTCATTACCTGCGCCTCCATCCAGGGTGATGCCACTGGCCCCGGTCCAGGTCAGGGTATTGTCGCCATCATCACCTGTGAGCGTCAGGGAGTTGCCGTTGGCGTCGAAGCGCTTGACGTAAATGTCGCCGCTGCCTTCGCCATAGTTGTCGGTGCGTTCGGCGGCTTCCCAGGTGATCAGGAAGCCGCCGTCGGCGCTGGCTGTTACCGAGGGGAAGAAGTCCTGGTTGGGAGCGCTGGCGACTACCAACTCGTCGCCGACCTTGACGCCGTTTTTGTCGTAGACCTGTGCGTAGAGCCTTGAGGGACCGTTGTACTGCTCACGTTCATCACTGGTCGCATAGGTAATGACGTAGCCACCGCCCTCCAGGGCAGTAATAGCCGGGTCGTTATAGAAACCGGAAGTGCTGTTGACCTGGGGCTCGCCACCCAGCTTCTTACCGTCTGCGCTGAAGCGCTGCATGAAAATATGCGTATCGACTGTGCGCTCCTCGACCACGTTATTGCCCCATTCGTCCTCATATTTGAGGTCATCGTGGGTTTCACGGGTCCAGGTGACGACATAGCTGCCATCTGCGAGGGTGACTACTTCCGGATCGCCTTGGTCGCCCTTGGTGCTGGTGTTGACCTGAATGGCTTTGCCGTCCGGCGTTCCGTCGGCCTTGAACCGCTGCAGGTAGATTTCCTCGCTTTCTTTGGCGTCGTTTACATATTCCCATGCAACGACAAAACCACCGCTCGGCAGGGCGCTGACACTGGGTTCGAAGGCCTGCAGGTTGCCAGTGGCCAGGGCGATAGGCTGCCCCTTGGCACTGCCGTCGGCATTGAAGAGCTGAATGTAAGCTTGGCCTTCGCTTTCAACATAATTACCGCCCAAGCCTGACTCATCTGGAATCCACTGGTCGGGAGTCTCTTCGGTCCAGGCGAGGACAAAGCTGCCATCTTTCAGTTGCGTCAGCGAAATGTCATCGACATTTCGAGCCTGATCGACCTGCGATAGCTCGATTGACTGGCCAACCGAATGGCCCTCGGCATCGTAGCGTTGAATATAAAAGGCATCGCCCTCGTAGTTTCCCCAGACCAGAGCAAAACCATCGCCCAGCGCTGCGACGTTCAACGAGCCGCGCTCGTATTCAATACCGCTCGCAATGGCTTGCTGCCAGTTCCCATCGCGGAAGAGCTGGATTTGCACTTCTGGGCCTTGCTTCCAAACCACCACTTGGGTGCCATCTGCCAGTGTGGTGGTAGAAGGTGTTTCGGAGTCGGCCTGGCCACTTTCCAGCGAGAGGCTACCGTCGTTGATCGTGATGGCCCCGTCGGCGAACTGGAGCTGCTCAATGCTGATTAGAGTGTCGCGCTGGGCTCCGTTAATGACCTGCAGGTTGCCTTGGCCGTCGAGGCCGAAGCGGTAGTCGGACTGATCGCCGGTAAATATGGCAGTGTCTTCGCCTAGGCCGCCATCGAGGGTGTCGCTGCCGTTGCCTCCAGCCAGCCGGTCGTCGCCAGCGCCGCCACTGAGGATGACGTCGTCATCGCCGATCCAGGTCAGATCGTCGTTTTCGTCGCCACCCTCGATCAGGGTCAGGGCGTTGCCGATTGGTCTGCCATCGGCATCGTAGCGCTGGCTGAACAGAGAAGAGCCGCTGTCGCCATTTTCGTTGGCATTTGTCCAGGTGATGAAAAAACCACCGTCCGGCAGGGAGGTGACCTTGGCTTCGTAGGAGCTGCCGGAGGCATTGACGATGAAGCTGTCACCGCGAGGCTGGAGGTCGGCGTCCAGCAGTTTGGCGTAGGTGGTGTTCCCTTCGCTCCAGTTGTATGTAGACCAGACGGCCAAATACGTACCGTCTGCCAGCAGGGTCAGGCTGGCATCGTTGGCATTGGGGTTGCCGACTGGGATCACGACCTCAAAATCGCCGACAGGCTCTAATGCACTGTTGAATTTCTGCGCTATCAGGGTGCGGCCGAATATAGGGGCTGCGTCGACATTGGCTACCCAGCTCGCCAGATAACCATCGTCGGTCTTGATCAGGGAGTAGTAACTGGCGTTAGGGTAGGCGGTATCTAGGGTGTGCAGCAGTTGCGGAGCACCTTTGGCGCTGCCGTCGGCATTGAATTCACGCACGTAAAGGGCGCTGTGGTATTCGCTGCTGGTATAGCCCGAGCCAAAGCCGTCTTCGTTCCAGGTATGGGTCGCTGTTTCATGGGTATAGGCAATCAGGAAACCGCCGCCGTCCAGAGGCAGGATGATCTGGTCGTCAGGTACGCTATTGGTGAATGTCTCGGTGTTGGCCTTCTGCACCGTACCGATTTTCTTGCCGTCGGCGCCGTATAGCTGCAGATACAGGTCGCCGGTCTCGTCCCTATAGCGGCTGTCCATCTCCCCGTCGGTCATATCGAGTGCCGGGTCGTTGGTACTGGCGCGTTTTTCAACAGCTGAAACCCAGGACACCACATAGTTGCCATTGGGCAATACGCTGACGACCACATCCTCCAGTTCCGCGCTTTTACTGCTGGCAACAGTCTGCGCCTTGTTCGTGGCGTTGCCGTCCTCGTCGAACTGCTGGATAAGGACCGAACTTATGCCCTTACTCTCGGTGGACCAGGCGATGAAATAGCCGCCATCGGTAGTGGCAGTTACGCTGGGGTCTTCGGCTTCGCCGGAAACAATCTTGGTTTCCTTGAGCAATTTGCCGGAGGCATCGTAGTGCTGCAGGGTGACACCTTCGTCAGGATCTCCGTCCCGGGAACCGTAATGTTCCCATACCAGCACATAGCCGCCGCCCTTGAGTGCCGTGCTTGCAGGGGTGCCGAAGTACAGGGTGTCCGAGCTGGCGACCCGGTTGTCGAAACTCTGGCTTAGGTCGACGCTGCCGCCTCCGGCGAATGTCACTGTGAAGTTATCGGTCTCTCGTGCGACTTCCGTACCATCGTCTTTGCGGGTGATAACGAGCTCGCCGCCGTCGCGGTTGAAGGTGTAATCCGTTTGATTCCCTGGGAGGATGCTCATAGTCCCTGTCCTTGCTGTGGAGAAATTGTCGTCTTGAAGGCGGAAAAATTCTGGCGTCTTTTTCTTGGCGTAAATGAGCGTGCTTTTTAGCAGAGCCCGCGGAGTAATGGCAATGGGCTACTTGGTCGGGCGGGAACGGCTACGAGGGCGATTTCGGGAGGTGTTCGATACTTTTCGGCTGCCTTGATGGGGCCTGCCGGGCGGGGCGGATTGACCCAGCCCGGAATTGCCAGGAGGCTCAGAAGGGCTAGGCCTCTCAGCCGAAGAGGAAGTCGCTGCTGTCAAGCGTAGTGATGCCTGCCAGCTTGATGGAGAAGTCAGCGTCGAGGTTGCCGCTGCTGTTGCCGTAGAGGATCAGGTCTCCGCCGTCCTGCACCGCCCAGAGCTGCTTGGTGCCGGTGATAAGGCCATCTTCCTTGAAGCTCCAGCCTTTGAGTGCACTGAAGTCGAGCTTGTCCACTCCTGCCTCATTGAAACCATGAATCACATCCTGCTTGTCTTCACCGAGGCCGAGATCCTTGAGCGAGGTGAAGCGGAAGGTGTCGTCGCCTGCGCCACCATGCATGATGTCCGCTCCGGCGCCACCGATCAGTACGTTTTTCCCGCCCTCACCGGCATGGAGAGTGTCGTCGCCGGCACCGCCGCTGAGGATATTGTCGCCAGCGTTGCCCCGGATCACGTTGTTCAACGCGTTGCCGGTCAGATTGAGCCAGAGGTCTTCAGTGTCACTGGCGTCAAGATTCTCCAGGTTGGCGCCGAGGACCAAGGTAGTGGCTTTGCTGGCGTCCGCCAGTTTGTCCAGTACATCCTGGCTGACCCGTAGTTGCAGGGTGTCCGTACCTTCACCTTTCTTCTCGATAATGCTGTCTTCAAGGGCGACCGTGGCCTTGGCGCCAGCGCCTTTGGCTATCAGGTCGACGATATAGGTGTCATCGCCTTTACCGCCGATCAGCCTGTCGACGCCGCCTTTGCCGTCGAGAATGTTGTTGCCGTCGTTGCCGGTGATGATGTTCTTCAATTCATTGCCGGAGCCCTTGAGATCTCCGCTGCCGGTGAGAATCAGGTTCTCTACGTAGTCGCTGAGTGTGTAAGTAACCGATGCCTTGACCGTGTCGGTACCTTCCTTGTCGTTTTCCACGACCTCATCGTCCTCATGATCGACGATATAGGTGTCGTTGCCTTTACCGCCGATGAGAGTGTCAATGCCAGCTCCGCCGTCAAGAATATTGTTGCCGTCGTTGCCCCGCAGTATGTTGTTGAGTGCGTTGCCCGTGCCGTTGAGGGCAGCCCTGCCAGTCAGGATAAGCTCTTCGAGATTCGCGCCGAGAGTGAAGTGAGTGGAGGAAATGACCTTGTCCCAGCCTTCGCCGGCGTTTTCGTGCACCTGCGCATCCCTGTGAGTCACATGGTAAGTGTCGTTACCCTTACCTCCGCGGAGGACGCTAGCGGTCTTGCCTGCGTCGAGCTCATTGCCGGCATCGTTGCCGATCACCTCGAACACGCCGCTGCCAGTAACCTGTACGTTTTCCACTTCAATCAGGTTGGCCGCGCGTAGGTCTATCGCTGCCGGAGCGGAATTGCTGCCGCCTTTGAAGGTGATGCGAAAGGTGTCGTTGCCGGGGTCGTGGTAGGTGTTCTCGTAATCTCGGTTGATCCACTCCAATTCGCGGATGTCATCAAGGACATAGAGGTCGTCGCCGTCCCCACCGACCATGATGTCGAGACCCTTGCCGCCGTCGAGCAGATCGTTTCCGGCGCCACCATATAGTTGATCGTCGCCAGCCAGGCCGAACAGTTGGTCGTCGCCGTCGCCACCATAAAGTTCGTCTGCGCCCACATTGCCGGTGATTTTGTCATTGCCAGCACCACCGAAGAGCCAGTTATGACGCTTGTCGGTGCCGGTAATGACGTCGTCGCCGCTCAGCAGGGCCATTAGCAGGTCAACCTGAGAAATAGTTCGGTATGAGAGGTAATCAGCTAGCTCGTCCAAGATGGTTTGGGCCATGGCGCTGGCCTGATAGGAGCCGGAGTGGCTCATGCCGTCGGTATAGAGGCTCTGGCCATTGAATTTGAGGCTGTCTAGCCTGCTGCTGGGCTTGAACGTGCCAGTCAGGGCGTCGTAGGTCAGCCCTGGCTGGCTGCTCAAGGAGAGGTTGTAGGAGTAAGAGGAAGTGGTCTGGGTCGCTCCGCTCTTTTCGGTCAGTTTCTCGTTATGGGTTTTGTTGTAGGTGTTGACGGTGAGCGTCTGCAGGGCACCGGTGGATTGGTAGTTGGCCTGCCCTACGAAGTTAATCGTGTCCGAAAAAGACTGACTGCCGTTTGTCGAGGTTTCGCTGTTGGAATAGCTCGCTTTGGCTTTCGTGATGGACAGGCTCTTGTTGCTGCCATAGCCCCGGGCAAGGGCAATGTCTGCGCTGGCATTGTTCTTGGCGGTGGTTTGGGACAATGGCTGCCCGGCGATATTCTTCGTCGCGTAGTTGTCGCTCAGGGAAAACTTGTTGTAGCTGGATGAGTGATTACTGTCGGTCAGCTTGATCTCACGGGAACCGTTGACCCAGCCGATATGTTTTTTATTCTCGTCCAGCAGTTTCGTAGTGTCGTAGCGATAGAGTACTTTCGCCGAGAGGTTTGCAGGCGTCCCCACGAATGGGTTGTAGTCGTCAAATCTGGCCCAGGAAACCTTGCGACTCTCTAATTGGGAGGCTTGGGAGGCAAGTGCGCCCGTGATGCCGTCTACATAGCCGTTATTGGCGTTCCCGTTGAAGCTGTAGTTCAGGGCGTCGATGATGTTGGTAAGTAGTGCGAAACTGTCGTTGGTCTTGATGATCGCCATCTGAGAATATTCTTCCTTGAATTAATAGGTCGGCATGAAGGGTTCCTACGTGGGCCCCATCTCGGTCATGCCTGCGTCAAGTGTTGGCGCTCGCCCTCAGTGCTTGGCAACAGTCCGCTATGACTGCATAGACGCAAAAAGTGGGCTGCGAGGGAGGCCTGAGCCGGGTACGGTCAATTGTGGGTGTCGGATTTTATAATCCTGCGGGTGTTGTGAAAAGGCGGGTTAGCGCACTGTGTGATCCACGTACAGCTCCACCCGGTTACGACCACCGTGCTTGGCCTTGTACAGCGCCTCGTCGGCGCGCTTGGACAGTGTGTTGCCGTCCAGGCTCGGCTGCAGCATGGCGATACCGCAGCTGAAGGTGCAGGACAGGTCCTGCGGTTGGGCTGGGTAGTGGATTTCGGCGAAGCGCTGGCGAATTTCCTCCAGCACCTTGAGCGCCGATTGCTCGTCGGTGTCAGGCAGCACCACGGCGAACTCCTCGCCACCGTAACGGCCGATGTGGTCGGTCTTGCGCAAACGCTGTTTGAGGAACAACGCCAGGCTCTTGATCACCCGGTCGCCCATGGGGTGGCCATAGGTGTCGTTGACCTTCTTGAAGTGGTCGATATCGAGCATGGCGAAGGCCAGCGGCTGCTCTTCGCGGCGTGCGCGGTAGCAGGCGTCATCGAGCAGTTGCAGGGTGTGGGTGTGGTTATACAGGCCGGTCAGGCTGTCACGCACCATACGCGCCTTGAGGTTGCGTGCACGTGCCGCGCGGTTGCGCACGGTGGCGATCAGGTGGCGCGGTTTGATCGGCTTGGTGAGGAAATCGTCGCCGCCTTCGCTCATGGCGTCGAGCTGTTTGTCGAGGTCGTCCTCGGCCGACAGGTAGATGATCGGCACGCTGACGTAACGGTCGTTGTGGCGGATCACCTTGGCCAGTTCGGTGCCGTTGCACTCGGGCATGTACATGTCGAGGATGATCAGATCCGGCTGGAACTCGGTCAGCGCATCCATCGCCAGGATAGGCTCGGTGAGAGTGTGGGTGAGGATGCCGGCGCTGTTGAGTACGCGCTCGGTGTGCGTCGCCTGGGCCTTGGAGTCGTCGACGATCAGCACTTTGTACGGGTCGTATTGCGAGACGTGAGTCAGCACTTCGATGCGTTCAAGCAGGCTCGATGCGTCCAGCGAGCCGGTGAAAAACTCCTGACCGCCGGCGCGTACTGCGGCCAGGCGTGTCGGCGTGTCGGTATCGCAATGGCTGAAGAACAGCAGCGGAATCTTCTGTTCCAGGCCTTCCTGCAGCGAGTTGGCCAGCTCGAGGCCGGCGCCGGCGAAGTCGACATCCATCACGATGGCGGCGGGGTGGCGTTCGGTAATGGCGGCGCGGAAGGCGCGCTCATCGCTCAGCGCCTGCGCAGCCAGACCGAAGAACTCGAGTTGCTGGGCCAGGCGCTCGGCGCGCTGGGCATCCTGCAGGGCGAGGTAGACGGGTTTGCGCAGCGGCGGCAGGAAGGTCTGTTCGAAGGCATCGCTATGCCGCAAGCCGGTACGCGAAAGGCGCTGCATGGCCTGGTTGAGGCGGGCGATCAGGGTGCTGTTGAGACGACCTCGGTTCTCCACCACCTCGTCGAGGCTGGTGCCGATGCTTTGCGCCAGTTGCGCATGCTCGATCTGTTCGAAGCGCTCTGCGTACCGCAATAGGCGCAGGTTGGCCTCGGTCAGCTCGGCCATGCCGGCGTCGCTCCATTCGCTGCGCTGCAGGCGCTGCCACACCTCCAACACCTGGCGCGCCTGGTGAATCACGCGCTGGGCGAAATGATGCTTGAGGCGATCGCGACTGGGATCCAGGTGCTCGGTCATGGGCCGACTTCTATAAGTGGTTAAGTCAGTGGTGGCTTGATGCTATCACTTGCTGCGGGCGCTGACATTGCCGTCGATCAATTGACGGCCGTATTTCTGTCGAATAAGCGACAGAAACATAGATTTCTCGTACCAGCGGTAAGTTTGCGCCTGCGCCCTGCGTTTTGCAGTGGGCTTGCCTTATAGTGCGGAATAGGTCGCAACCCGTTGGCCAGGTTGTGGTCGAACACTCGAATTCGCTTAAAAAAGGGACACTGTCATGCTGGACTGGAAGAATCGTTCGACGAACTCGCAGGGCAGCACCGATAAGGCCTCAGGGGGCAGCCGCAGTAGCGGCAGCCTGATCGCTCGATCTCTGGGCGGCCTGATCGGTGTCTATCTGCTGATCGCCCTGGTGGTCGGTTGGTACTGGAGTCAGGAGCCGTCTGCGTTCCAGGTACAGCAGCATGCTCAGAGCGCGGCGCAGCAGGCCCAGCGGCAGATGGTTACCGGTTACACCACGGTGGAAACCCTCAAGCAGGTTGCCAGCACGCTGCTCGACAAACCGGGCGGCTACCTGTCCAACGACCTCGCTCCGCCGGGCCTGTGGCTGGACAACATGCCGAGCTGGGAATACGGCGTGCTGGTGCAGGTGCGTGATTTCTCCCGCGCGCTGCGCAAGGATTTCGCCCGCTCGCAGTCGCAATCCACCGAAGATCCGGACCTGGCCAAGGCTGAACCGCGCTTTCACTTCGATAACAAGAGCTGGGCTTTGCCTGCGTCCGAGTCCGAGTATCGCGACGGTATCAAGTCGCTGGATCGCTACCTGGCGCGCCTCTCCGATACGGGGCAGAAGAATGCACAGTTCTATGCTCGTGCCGATAACCTGAACAACTGGCTCGGCGATGCCGGTACGCGCCTCGGTTCGCTGTCGCAGCGTTTGTCGGCCAGCGTTGGCCAGGTGCGCCTGAGCGAGAACCTGCAGGTCGGCAACGACGCCGAAGAGTCCGGTGTGGTCGGTGAGGGCGGCGTATACGAGACGCCGTGGTTGCAGATCGACAACGTGTTTTACGAAGCGCGCGGCCAGGCCTGGGCGCTGGCGCACTTGCTGCGCGCGGTAGAGGTGGACTTCGCCGACGTGCTGGCGAAGAAGAACGCCACCGTCAGCGTGCGCCAGATCATCCGTGAGCTGGAGGCGGCGCAGGCCACCTTGTGGAGCCCGATGATCCTCAACGGCAGCGGCTACGGCATTCTCGCCAACCACTCGCTGGTGATGGCCAACTACATCTCCCGTGCCAACGCTGGCCTGATCGACCTGCGCCAGTTGCTGAGCCAGGGTTGATGGCCGGGATTTCGGCAGCGGAGGTGGCGCATCGCGCCGCCTCCGATCAGGAGTTGGTGGCCTGGGTCGATGAGCATGATCAGCCGCTGGGTGGCGTTTCCCGCGCCGAGCTGCGCGAGCGCAGGCTGATCGGGCGCGGCACCTACATCCTGTTGTTCAACACTGCCGGACTGCTGTGCGTGCACCGGCGCACCCTGAGCAAGGCTCTGTATCCCGGCTACTGGGACGTGGCGGCCGGCGGCATGGTGCTCGAAGGTGAGGGCTACCGCCTGTCTGCAGAGCGCGAGCTGGCCGAGGAGCTGGGCATCGTCGATGCCGAGTTGGTCGAGCATGCGCACTTCCTTTATGACGCCCCGGAAAGCCGCCTGTGGTGCATGGCCTATTCGGCGGTATCCGACGCACCACTGGTGTTGCAGCCGGAAGAAGTGCTGGAGGCGCGCTTCATCAGCATCGAGCAGGCGCTGGAGGAAACCCACCGTTTGCCCTATTGCCCGGATTCGCTGGCGGCGCTGGAGCGCTATATGAACAAGCCGCTTGCGGCCTTCCGATAACCCTTTCCCATTTATGGGAGAGGGTGCCCGAAGGGCGGGAGAGGGTGGTTGTATCGGCTCCCGTGGTTCGTCGATCTTGTAGGGTGCGCTGTGCGCACCGAAGCTTCGTATCAGATGCAAAGGCGGTGCGCACGGCGCACCCTATGGCGTAAGGCATTGCGAGCATGCTGTGTCTGATAGCGAACAGCGTCGCCAAAGTGCCGCACAATGACGCAAATTTGGTCTTAGCAAGCCCGGCCTTTGCCGTTAAACTGCGCGGCCTTTTGGCGGACGCCAGTCCGCCTGCGCTGCCCCTGCCTGAGTGGGGCTTCGCGGCTGAACCTGTTCAGCCAGTCGCTATCCTGACCCCTACGAGGACAAGCCGGTGGTCAAGAAAGCCTCTTCATTCTCCGCCCTTAGCGGTCTCGTCTATTCCACCGATGGCGGTCGCCATTGCCCGGACTGCAACGCGCCCGTGGATGCCTGTATCTGCAAACAGACGCAGATTCCCGAAGGCGATGGTATTGCCCGTGTGCGCCGTGAAACCAAGGGTCGTGGCGGCAAGACCGTCACCACCGTCAGCGGTGTGCCGTTGGCCGAAGAGCCGCTCAAGGAGCTGGCCAGCGCGCTGAAGAAGCGCTGTGGCACTGGTGGCGCGGTCAAGGACGGGGTGATCGAGATCCAGGGCGATCACGTCGATCTGTTGTTGGCCGAGCTGAGCAAGCGCGGGTTTACCGCGAAGAAGTCTGGCGGCTGAAGGGCGCCTCTAAAAACGTAGGCGAGACAGCCAGCGCAAGGCAAAAGCAGGCGAAAAAGCGCAGCTTACAAGCAGTAAGTGAGCATTTTGAGGCTGCTTTTAACGCGGCGATGGCAACGCAGGTAGTTTTTAGAGGTGCCCTTGGCGTCCTTTTCTAAACTTGGATGGCGTTAATACGGTCAACCGCCGAGCAAACGTCATCTTGCTTTCATCATTTCTAAACTGGCCGCCAGCAAGGTCAGGCTTTTCTCATGGGAGAACCCGATGTCCGCACGACGCACCCGCAAAGACGACGGCAGCCAATGGACCGTAGCCGATAGCCGCAGTGTCTATGGCATTCGCCATTGGGGCGCCGGTTACTTTTCGATCAACGATGCCGGGCGTATCGAAGTGCGCCCCAATGGACCGGACAGCCAGCCCATCGATCTTTATCAGCAGGTCGACGAGCTGCGTCAGAGCGGCCTGTCGCTACCGTTGCTGGTGCGCTTCCCGGATATCCTGCAAGACCGCGTGCGCCGCCTGACCGGCGCCTTCGATGCCAGTATCGAGCGCCTGGAATACCAGAGCCGCTACACCGCGCTGTACCCGATCAAGGTCAATCAGCAGGAAGCGGTGATCGAGAACATCATCGCCACGCAGAACGTTTCCATCGGCCTCGAAGCCGGTTCCAAGCCCGAGTTGCTGGCGGTGCTGGCGCTGGCGCCGAAGGGCGGCACCATCGTCTGCAACGGCTACAAGGACCGCGAGTTCATCCGTCTGGCGCTGATGGGGCAGAAGCTCGGCCACAACGTGTTCATCGTCATCGAGAAGGAGTCGGAAGTCGCCCTGGTGATCGAGGAGGCGGCCGAGCTCAAGGTCGCGCCGCAGATCGGTCTGCGCGTACGCCTGTCCTCGCTGGCATCGAGCAAGTGGGCCGACACCGGCGGCGAGAAATCCAAGTTCGGTCTGTCCGCCGCGCAGATCCTTTCGGTGGTCGAGCGCTTCCGCGCGGCCGGGTTGGATCAGGGCATCCGGCTCTTGCATTTCCATATGGGTTCGCAGATCGCCAACATCGCCGACTACCGCAAGGGTTTCCGCGAGGCCATCCGCTACTACGGCGAGCTGCGTGCTATGGGCCTGCCGGTCGATCACATCGACGTCGGCGGCGGCCTCGGCGTGGACTACGACGGCACTCATTCGCGCAATGCCAGCTCGATCAACTACGACATGCAGGACTACGCCGACGCTGTGGTCGACATGCTCAAGGAATTCTGCGACCGCCAGGAAATCCCTCATCCGCACATCTTCTCCGAGAGCGGCCGGGCGATGACCGCGCACCATGCCGTGCTGCTGGTGCAGGTCACCGATGTCGAGCGGCACAACGACAAGGTGCCGGAGATCGACGCCAGCATCGAACAACCGGAAATCCTCCAGGTACTGATCGAGCTACTCGACGACAGCGACCCGGAAATGGTCGCCGAAACCTACTGGCGCGCCACCCACTACATCGAGGAAGTAGCGGCTCAGTACTCGTCCGGCAAACTGAGCCTGGCGCAGAAGGCGCTGGCCGAGCAGTGCTACTTCGCCATCTGTCGTCGCCTGCACAACCAGCTCAAGGCGCGTCAGCGCTCGCACCGCGCGGTGCTCGACGAGCTCAACGACAAACTTGCCGACAAGTACATCTGCAACTTCTCGGTGTTCCAGAGCCTGCCGGACACCTGGGCCATCGGGCAGATCCTGCCAATCCTGCCGCTGTCGCGTCTGGACGAGGAGCCGCTGCGCCGCGCGGTGCTGCAGGACCTGACCTGCGACTCCGACGGCAAGATCCGCCAGTACGTCGACGAGCAGTCCATCGAGACCAGCCTGCCGGTGCACGAGCTTCGCGAAGGCGAGGACTATGTGCTTGGCATCTTCCTGGTCGGTGCTTACCAGGAAATTCTCGGCGATATGCACAACCTGTTCGGTGACACCGACTCGGTGAACATCTACCAGGGCGCCGATGGCAGCGTGGTGCATGCCGGCATCGAGACCCACGACACCATCGAGGACATGTTGCGCTACGTGCATCTGTCCCCCGAGGAGCTGATGACCCACTACCGTGACAAGGTGGCCAGCGCCAAAATCAGCGCACGTGAACGCACGCAGTTCCTCGATGCGTTGCGTCTGGGCCTGACGCGCTCGTCCTACCTGGCGTCCTGATCCTCAGCTGATCGCCGTCGCCAACCGCCGAGCCAGGTGCAACGCCTGCTCGGCGCTGGCGATATTGGTGAAGCCGAGCAGCAGCCCGCTGCCACACGGATGCTGGCGTGCCCACTGTGACAACGCCATCACGGCCAGCCCCGCGCCTTGTGCGCGGGCCGCCAGGTCGACGTCATTTTCTGACTCGTCGAGCCGCGCCAGCAGGTGAATGCCGCCGGCCTGCAGCTCCACCTGCAAACGCGAACCGAATACCGCCTCCAGCGCCGCAGCCAGAAAGCCTCGACGCTGCGCATAGAGCGCGCGCATGCGTTTGAGGTGACGGGCGAAGTGGCCCTGATCGAGAAAGTCCGCGGTGATGGCCTGCGCCAGTGCGGGGCAGCCATGATCGAAGGTGCGCGCGCAGGCGGCGAAGCGTTCCACCTGCGCCGGCGGCACTACCAGGTAGGCAAGACGCACGCCGGGGAACAGCACTTTGCTAAAGGTGCCGCAGTACAGCACGCGGCCGTGGTGATCGAGGCTTTTCAGCGCCGGTAGTGGTCGACCGACGTAGCGGTATTCGCTGTCGTAATCGTCTTCGACGATCCACGCCTGGCTGGCCTGCGCCCACTCCAGCAGCGCCAGGCGCCTCGGCAGGCTCAGCGATACGCCGAGCGGGCTCTGGTGCGAGGGCGTGACCAGTGCGCAGCGGGCATCGGCGGCGAGTCGCTGGCCCTCGTCCACGTGCAGGCCCTGTTCATCCACGGGCAGCGGGATGAGTCGCAGGTCGGCGCCTTCGAGTACTTCGCGTGCCTTGAAGTAGCCGGGGTCTTCGAACCAGCAGGCGTCGCCCGCCTGCAGCAGCGCGCGACGAATCAGCAGCAGTGCACTGCGATAGCCAGCGGTGATGAACACCTGCTGCGGTTCGCAGGCGATGCCACGCGACACGCCCAGGTAGCGCACCAGACTGCGGCGCAAGGCTGGCAGGCCCTGAGAGTCCGGGTAGTCGAGATCAGTGGGCGCCAACTGGCGCAAGTGACGCGCGCCGAGCCGACTCCACAGTTTGCGTGGGAAGGCGTCCAGCGCCGGCAGACCGAGCTGAAAGGGCAAGGCCTCTCTGGCTGGGCCACTGCCTGAGCGTGATGGTGTCTGGGGGCGGGGCGCAATGGCCGCGCTCGTCGGCGCGTGGGGTAGTTGCGGCGAAACTACGGTGCCGGCTGGGCCGCGTGGCAGCAGATAACCTTCGCCGACCAGCAACTGATAGGCCGCCTCCACCGTGCCGCGCGCCAGGTTCAGCTCGCTGGCCAGCGCGCGTACCGACGGCACGCGCTCACCGGGCTGCAGGCGGCCTTCGCCGATGGCCTCGCGCAGGCGCCGGTAGAGCTGCAGGTAGATCGGCGTGGCCTGATCGCGCTCGGGTGCGAGGCGAATGTTGTGCATGCTTATGTCCTAGCCGATTGTTAAGGTCTTGGCTCTATCGACTATGCCATGTTCTGCCTAGAGTGGCGGCATCTTCGCTGGAGAACCGCCATGACCCTCGCTACTGACTGCCGTTACGACTGGCTCGTCGACCCGCACGCGTTACGCGCCTGCTTTGCCCTGATGCGCGTGCTGCGTCCGCACCTGAGCGATGCCGATGACTTCCTTCAACGCCTGCAACGCCAGGCCGAGCAGGGCTATTGCCTGCTGGCCGCGCGTGCCGGTGACGAGGTGCTGGGCCTGGCCGGTTGCCGCCTGCAGGAGAACCTGCTGCACGGGCGCTTCTTCTACGTCGATGATCTGGTGACCCGTGAGGATCAGCGCAGCCATGGCATCGGCGAGCGTCTGCTGAGCGAGGTACGCGCACAGGCGCGGCGGCTGGGCTGCGTCAATCTGGTACTGGATACCGCGCTGGGCAATGCGCGCGGGCAACGTTTCTACTACCGTCAGGGCTTGCTGGGCCTGGGCATGCACTTTCGCGAGGCACTTTAAGATGCAACGAATCCTCATGCTGCATTGCAGCCCCCATGGTCGCCAGAGCCGAGCCAGCGGGCTGGCTCAGGAACTGGTCGAGCGTTTGCGCCAGCGTCATCCTGCGGCGCAGCTTCTTGAGCGTGATCTGGCCGGCGAGCCCTTGCCGGCGCTAACGGCGGACTATGCCGGAGCGCTGGTGGCGCTGGCGCCGAACGATGATCCGGCACTGGGAGTCTCCGAGCGTTTGATCCAGGAGCTGGAAAACAGCGATTGCCTGGTGATCGCCACGCCGATGCACAACTTCAGCGTGCCGGCCGCGCTAAAACTGTGGATCGACTATGTGCTACGTATCGGCCGCAGCTTTGCCGCTACCGAGGCGGGCAAGGTCGGGCTGCTGGCGGATCGACCGACCTTCGTGGTGGTCAGCGCCGGCGGTGTCTACCGCGGCGAGCAGGCACGCCAGCCCGATTTCCTCACCTCCTACCTGCGCCATGTACTGAGCACCATCGGTATCCATGATCTGGAGTTCATCCACCTGCAGGGCCTGGTGCGCGGTCAGGAACACGCCGAAACGATGCTGGCGCAGGCGCGCGAACAACTGGCTTTCAATCCCCAACTCACGCCTCAAGGAGAAGCGTCATGAGCGCATTGCGTCAGCCCTATTACGAATTATCCGCCGAGGCGATGCAGGGCCTGCTCGCGACCAAGGCAGCGCTGGAGCGCGGTCCGCTGGGCAAGGCGCTGGTGGAGCTGCTCTATCTGCGTGTGTCGCAGCTCAACGGCTGCGCCTACTGCCTGGAGAAACACAGTGAATCGCTGCGTGGGGAGGGTGTGTCTCAGCTCAAGCTGGACAGCCTGGCTGGGTGGCGCGTGAGTCGGCATTTCGATGCACGGGAGCAGGCGGCACTGGCCTGGGCCGAGTCGCTGAACGATGTCGCCAGCAGCCACGCCGCCGATGATGACTATCTGCCGTTGGAGGCGCATTTCTCGCCCCGGGAAATCTCCGATCTGACCATCGCCGTGGCCCTGATGAGCGGGTTGAACCGGTTGGCCATCGGCATGCGTCTTTGATCGCTAACCCGCCGCGAACACGCCATAGCCGCGCGCCATCAGCGCGGCTAGCAGCGGAATGACCAGCAACGCCAACAGTTCCAGGCGAATGCTCCAGGTCACCAGGCGCACCTGCCGAGCGCTTGGCTCGGGCACCTGGCCAGCTTTCACGGCGCTACGCCATTTGATGAACACCACCGTGGGCAGGATCGACAGTAGGCCGATCAGGACGAAAAGCCCGACCTTGGCATGGAACAGGCTGTTGCCCATGTAGTAGGCGGCACCCTTGCCGAACCACAGCACGCGGGCGATACCCGTGGCCAGCACCAGAATGGCGCAGATGCCATAGGCCAGGTCGGTGATCATCAGGCTACGTGCGCGGGAAAGATCCAGCGGCGCCTTGAACAGCACGTGTTCGATGCTGAGCAAGGCGAACAGGGCAAAGATCGACAGGTAGTGCAGATAGGCGACGAACGCGGCAGCCATACGTACTTCCTCTCAGTGGGGACTGGGGGCGAACTCGGTGCGGTTGCGACCGCCATGCTTGGCCCGGTAGAGCGCCTGATCGGCACGCTTGAGCGCACCCGCGCTGCTCTCGTCGGGGCCCAGCAGGGCACAGCCGAGGCTGGCGGTCTGCTGCAGTTGGGCCTGCTCCAGCTGCATGGGCTGGCTGGCGATGGCCAAGCGGATGCGCTCGGCAATCTGCAGCAGCTCCTGCTCATCGTGCACTCGGGTGAGGATGACGAATTCCTCGCCGCCATTGCGGGTCACCACATCCTGCGGGCGCACTGCGCCACTCATGCGTCGCGCGCTCTCCCACAGCACATGATCGCCGCCATCGTGACCATGGGTATCGTTGACCCGCTTGAAATGATCCAGGTCGCAATAGATCAGGCCCAGGCGCAGCTGGCTGCGCTCGGCCGCGGCCTGCTCCAGCGGCAGAAAGTGCAGCAGTCCGGCGCGGTTCCAGAGTTGCGTCAGTGGGTCGAGCATGCCCTTGCGCTGCTCGCGGCTGAGGGCGTCACGCAAGTCATCGAGCTGCTGCGAGTTCTGCTGCAGTTGCAGGTAGCCTTCGGCCAGGTAGGCCAGGTCGCGCAATCGGGATTTCTCTCGTTCGCTCAGCTGGCGCGCCTTGGGATCGGCCAGACACAGGGTGCCCAGGGGAACACCCTCGGCATCGTGCAGCGGCCAGCCAGCGTAGAAGCGTGCGCCAGGATTGCGCAGGGCCAGTTCGGTACCGGCGAAGCGCACGTCGACGTGGCTGTCTTCGATGAACAGGGGCTCGTCCTGCATCACGGCATGCGAGCAGTAGGAGAGGCTGCGTGGCGTCTCCGCTACGTCGAGGCCCTGGCGGCTTTTGAACCACTGGCGATCGCGGTCGACCAGGGTAACCAGAGCCGTCGTGACGCCGAACAGGTCGTGCGCCAGACGAGTCAGTGTGTCCAGGTAAGGGTCGGCAGGGGTGTCGAGCAGTTCCAGTCGATCGAGGGCCTGTTGGCGTAGCGTCTCGTCAACGGGATTTGGGGCATCGAGCATGGGGCGATCTCTCCTTAAACAGTGGAAGGGAACCACAGGTCGCGACGGCTCAGTTGCCAAGCATAGACAGCCAGCACCAGGCTGCGCAGCCCCATGAATGCCAGAAACGCCAACCACAGCCCGTGATTGCCCAAGCTTTGCAGCCACCAGGCCAGCGGCAGCGCCAGGGCCAGGGCGATGAGCATGGCGTCGCGCATCTCGCGGGCGCGGGTGGCGCCGATGAACAGGCCGTCGAGCAGATAGCTCCACACGGCCAGCAGCGGCAGCACGGCCAGGTACGGCAGGAAGGTCAGCGCCAGTTCGCGTACTTCGGTGATGTTGGTGAGCATGCCAACGAACCAGTGGCCGCCAAACAGGAAGAACAGCGCGAAAACGGCGCTGGCCAACAGCGACCAGCTTCCGGCTACCAGCAGCGAACGGCGCAGCGCATCGCGATCACGCGCGCCCAGCGCGTGGCCACAAAGGGCTTCGACGGCATGCGCCAAGCCGTCGAGGGCGTAGGCGGTCAGCGTCAGGCCGTTTAGCAGCAGTGCATTGGCCGCCACCGTGGCATCGCCCAGGCGCGTGCCTTTCACCGTGATCAGGAAGAACACCAGTTGCAGTGCCAGGGTGCGGATGAAGATATCGCGGTTGACCGCCAGCAATGGACGCCAGTTGCTCCAGCGCTTCAGCGCGCTGTTGTCGAGGCGACCGGGATAGCGTGCCAGCGCGCCGCGAGCCAGCCACAGGCCGAGCAGGGCGCCGCTCCATTCGGCGATCACCGAGGCCCAGGCCGCACCGGCCACGCCCCACTCGAGACCGAGCACGAACAACAGGTCGAGCGCCACGTTGATCAGGTTGGCGGTCATCAGGATGGCCAGCGGGCCGCGTGCGCTCTGCGTGCCGAGCAGCCAGCCGATCAGGGCGTAGGTCGCCAGGCTGGCGGGCAGGCCGAACAGGCGAATCTGAAAATACTGGCGCGCCAGCTGGTCCAGCTCGGCCGAGGGTTGCATCAGGCTCAGCGCCGCACCGCTCAACGGCAGTGCCAGCAGGCCCAGCAGCAAGGCCATGAACACACCCAGCCCGAGCCCTTGCACCAGCACTTGGCGCAGTGCGCTGCCGTCCTCGCGCCCTGCGGCCTGGGCCGCGAAGCCGGTACTGCCCATGCGCAGAAAGCCCATGGCCCAGGTCAGCAGGGTATAGAGGCTACCGCCCACCGCCACGGCCGCCAGTTGATGCGCATGTGGCAGGTGGCCGACCACGGCGGTGTCGACCAGCGCCACCATGGGCACCGACAGGTTGGAGAGAATCATCGGTGCGGCCAGGGCCCAGACCTTTCTCTGGGTCGGCGCATGGCGCCAGGCTTCGAACAGGGCGTACATGGGGGGCTTCCGTTCCAGCAAAGCGCCGATTATAGGCACAGGGCGGAGTGTGCGCAGCTTGGCGGATTTCGTCGCTTCGCCTCGTCGGCGCAGTGGCCTCTCGGCTATAGTATCGGCCTTCGCGCCCCCACTCTCCGGAGCCCGCAATGCCGAACAAAGGACTGCTTCTGGCCCTCGCACTCACGCTGCCCCTGACCCTGCTCAGCGCTTGCGATTCTTCTGAACCCCCTGCCACGGTGACCCCCGCGGCACCAGCTGCGCAACAGGCGCAGGCGCCCAAGGCGGCGGTCGACCGCGACGCGCTGGCCAAGCGCTATGCCGCTCGCGAGCTGGAGGTGGTCGACGTCTCCGAGGTGCAGCTCGACGGCGCCAGTGCGCTATCGGTGACCTTCTCCATCCCGCTGGACCCCGACCAGCCCTTCGCTGAGCGCCTGCACCTGGTCGACAGCACGGCCGGCAAGGTCGATGGCGCCTGGGAGTTGACCGACAACCTCAGCGAGTTGCGCCTGCGCCACCTGGAGCCGCAGCGCAAACTGGTGCTGACCATCGATGCCGGCCTGAAATCGATCAATGGCGGCAAGCTCGCCAAAGAGCACGTCAGCCGCTTCGAAACCCGTGACCTGCAGGCCAGCGTCGGTTTCGCCAGCCGTGGCTCGCTGCTGCCGACCCGACTGGCCGAAGGCCTGCCGGTGATCGCCCTGAACGTCGACAAGGTCAACGTCGAGTTCTTCCGCATCAAGCCCGAGGCGCTGCCGCGCTTCCTGTCCCGCTGGGGCCGGGCCAGCAACCTGGACACCTGGGAAGCCCGCGAGCTGCTGCCGATGGCCGATCTGGTCTATGGCGGGCGCTTCGACCTCAACCCGGCGCGCAATACCCGCGAAACTCTGCTGCTGCCCATCGCCGGCCTGGAGCCATTCAAGCAGCCAGGCATTTATCTGGCAGTGATGCGTGAAGCTGGCAGCTACAGCTACTCGCAGCCGGCGACGCTGTTTTCCCTGAGCGATATCGGCCTGTCCGCGCATCGCTATCGCGACCGACTGGACGTATTCACCCAGGCGCTGGAAGGCGGCAAGGCGCAGTCCGGCGTGCAGCTCGAGTTGCTCGATGGCGAAGGTGCTCTGCTCGCCGAAGGCAAGACCGATTCGGCCGGCCATGCGCAACTGCCGTTGCCGGAAAAGGCCCAGGTGTTGGTGGCCAAGCAGGACGAGCAGACCAGCCTGTTGCGCCTGAACACGCCGGCGCTGGACCTGGCCGAATTCGACATCACCGGCCCGAAAGCACATGCCCTGCAATTCTTCGTGTTCGGCCCGCGCGACCTGTATCGCCCCGGCGAGACCGTGCTGCTCAACGGCCTGCTGCGTGATGCCGACGGCAGCCCGGTCAAGGCTCAGCCGGTCAGCGTCGAGGTACGCCGCCCGGATGAGCAGATCAGCCGCAAGTTCGTCTGGAATGCCGGTGATGACGGTCTCTATCAGTATCAGCTGCCGCTCGCCGAAGAGGCCCCGACCGGTCGCTGGCAACTGTTGCTCGACCTGGGTGACGGCAACCCTCAGCTCTACGAATTCCTCGTCGAGGACTTCCTGCCCGAACGTATGGCCCTGGAGCTCAAGGGCCAGGAGCAGCCCTACGCGCCTGGCGACAGCGCCGAGTTCGCGGTGACCGGACGCTACCTCTACGGTGCGCCGGCCGCTGGCAACCGTCTGACCGGGCAGCTCTACGTGCGTCCTCTGCGCGAAGCAGTGGCCAGTCTGCCGGGCTATCAGTTCGGTGACATCACCGAGGCCGACCTGAGCCAGGATCAGGAGTTCGACGAGCAGAATCTGGATGACCAGGGCCGCGCCGTGCTGCGCCCGGAAAATCGCTGGAGTGACGCCAAGTCGCCGCTGCGTCTGATTCTCCAGGCCAGCCTGCAGGAGTCCGGTGGCCGCCCGATCACCCGCCGCCTCATCCAGCCGGTATGGCCGGCCGAGCGCCTACCGGGGCTGCGTGGGCTGTTCGATGGTGAGGAAGTCGATGCCGACAGCCTGGCCGAATTCGAAATCCTTGTGGCCGACGCGGCTGGCAACAAGCTGGCCGCCGATAACCTCAACGTGCGCCTGGTACGTGAGCGCCGCGACTATTTCTGGAGCTTCTCCGACGGTGAAGGCTGGCGTCACAACTACAACGAGAAATTCCTCACCCTTAGCGACGAACCGCTGAAGGTCGCCGCCGGCGGCACTGCCAAAGTCAGCTTCCCGGTGGAGTGGGGCCCGTACCGGGTCGAGGTGGTGGACAATCAGACCGGCCTGGTCAGCAGCATGCGCTTCTGGGCGGGCTACCGCTGGCAGGACAACGCCGACGGCGGCGCGGTGCGCCCGGACCAGGTCAAGCTGGCGCTGGATAAACCCGCCTACGCTGCTGGCGAGGTGGCCAAGATCACCGTCACCCCGCCGGCTGCGGGCAACGGCTACCTGCTGGTCGAGTCCAGCGACGGCCCTCTGTGGTGGCAGGAAATCAGCGTACCGGCCGAGGGCAAGACCTTTGAGCTGCCCATCGACAAGAAATGGGCGCGTCATGATCTCTATCTCAGCGCCCTGGTGATTCGCCCTGGCGAGCGCAAGGCACAGGTCACGCCCAAGCGTGCCGTTGGCCTGCTGCACCTGCCGCTGGAACGCGCCCCGCGCAAGCTGGCGGTCAGCCTGGAAGCGCCGGAAAAGATGCGTCCGAAGCAGCCGCTGAAGGTCAAGGTCAGCGCGCGCAACGCCGATGGCAGCATTCCCGAGCGCGTGCATGTGCTGGTCGCCGCAGTAGACGTGGGTATCCTCAATATCACCAGTTATGCCACGCCCGATCCTTTCGCCAACTTCTTCGGACGCAAGGCCTATGGCGCTGACCAGCTGGATATCTACGGCCAACTGATCGAGGCCCAGGGGCGTGTCGCCAGCCTGGCCTTCGGCGGTGATGCCGGCCTCGCCGCCGGTGGCAAACGCCCGGATACCAGCGTGCTGATCGTCGCGTTGCAGAGCGATGCGTTGAAACTGAACGACAAGGGCGAGGGTGAAGTCAGCCTGGATATCCCTGATTTCAACGGCGAGCTGCGTCTGATGGCGCAGGCCTGGACCGACGAGCGCTTCGGCATGGCCGAGGCCAAGACGGTGGTGGCCGCGCCGCTGATCGCCGAGCTGTCGATGCCGCGCTTTCTAGCCGGTGGCGACGAAACCACCCTGGCGCTGGACCTGACCAACCTGTCTGGCAGCGAGCAGAATCTCGACGTGCAATTGGGCGTGGAGGGGCAGCTGCGCCTGCTCGGCAAGGGTGAGTCGCCGATCAGCCTGAAGGATGGGCAGCGCACCACCTTGCGCATTCCGGTGCGCGCCGAAGGTGGCCTGGGCCAGGGTCGCATCCATGTCGAGGTGCAGGGCCTGGCACTGCCGAACGAGGATCTGGCTGACTTCAGCCGCGAGTGGAAACTAGGCATTCGTCCGGCGTATCCGGCGCAGCTGCAGCATTTCCGCGCAGTACTGGGTGAGGGCGAGCCGTGGAGCATGCCGGCTGGCACCCTCAACCAGTTCGAACCTGCCGGGCTGGAGGCCGTGTTGGCCCTGTCGAGCCGGCCGCCGCTCAACCTCGGTGAACAGATTCGTGCACTCAAGGCGTACCCCTACGGCTGCCTGGAGCAGACCACCAGTGGTCTGTACCCGTCGCTCTACGCCGACGCCGCGAGTCTCAAACGTCTTGGCCTGGAAGGCGAGCCGGACGAGCAGCGGCGCAAGAGCATCGAGCTGGGTATCGAGCGTCTGCTCGGCATGCAGCGGCATAACGGCGGCTTCGGCCTTTGGAGCGCCGAGAGTGAAGAGGAATACTGGCTCACCGCCTACGTCACCGACTTCCTCCTGCGTGCTCGCGAGCAGGGCTTCGGTGTGCCGCCAGAGGCACTGAAAAAGGCCAACGACCGCCTGCTGCGCTACCTGCAGCAGAGCAGCCTGATCGAGGCCAGCTACAGCCAGGACTTCGCTCACACCCGCTTCGCGGTGCAGTCCTACGCCGGCTACGTGCTGGCGCGCAGCCAGCAGGCACCGCTGGGCGCGCTGCGCAGCCTGTTCGACCGCCGCAGCGATGCACGTTCCGGTCTGCCGCTGGTGCAACTGGCCGCCGCATTGAAGCTGATGGGCGATGCGCCGCGTGCCGAGCAGGCGTTGAATCAGGGCTTGATCCAACAGCGCGATAGCGAACGCTGGATGGCCGATTACGGCAGCCCGCTGCGTGACCAGGCGCTGATTCTTGCTCTGCTGGAAGAGCATGACCTGGCTGCCGGCCAGCGCGAGCAGCGCCTGTTCAATCTGGCAGACGAGCTGGCTGGTCAGCGTTGGCTGTCGACCCAGGAGCGCAACTCGCTGTTCCTCGCCGGTCGCGGCATTCTCGGCAAGCCGGAGCAGGCCTGGAGCGCCAAACTGGCCAGCGGCGCCTTCCAGTTCGACCTGAGCAACCAGCAGCCCGGCATCAAGCTCGAGCGTGCGGAGCTGGCCGAACCGCTGAGCGTGAGCAACGCCGGTAGCGCCACCCTGTACCAACAGCTGACCCTGTCCGGTTACCCGAGCCAGGCGCCGCGTGCCGGTGGCGTGAACCTCAGCATCGAGCGCGAGTACCTCGGCATGGATGGCCGTCCGCTCGACCTGCAGCGCCTGGACAGCGGCGAGCTGGTGCTGGTGCACCTGGCCGTGCGCGCCAAGCAGCGTGTGCCTGACGCTCTGGTCGTCGACCTGCTGCCGGCCGGCCTGGAGCTGGAGAACCAGAACCTGGCGCAGAGCGCGGCGAGCCTCGATGACGCGGGCAGCAACGTCAAGGAATGGCGCCGCTCCATGCAGAACGCGCGGATCAAGCACCAGGAATACCGTGGTGACCGCTATGTGGCAGCCGTGGACGTAGATGAGTATGGCACCACCCACCTGCTCTACCTGGCCCGCGCGGTAACGCCAGGCAGCTATCGCGTACCGCCACCTCAGGTCGAGTCCATGTACCGGCCGAACTGGCAGGCGCTGGGGAGTGCGCCGGAGAGTTTGGTGGTGAGGGGGCGTTAAAAGCGGCCCTCTCCCCAACCCTCTCCCATAAATGGGAGAGGGGGCCGAGCGTGTACAACTTCTGTTGCGCGTCTAACTTCTCCCCTCTCCCGCTTGCGGGAGAGGGGTTGGGGGAGAGGGTAAAAAGGTTCAAGGAGGAACCATGACGCTACTCGACAATGCCAAACGCCTTCGTCATGAGATGACTGATGCCGAGCAACGGCTCTGGTATTACCTGCGTGCCCGCCGCTTCCTAGGCCTGAAGTTCAAACGGCAGAAACCCATTGGCCCTTATATCGTCGACTTCATCTGCACCGAACGCTGGCTGGTCATCGAGCTGGACGGTGGTCAACATCAGCGACAGACGGAGTACGACCAGCAACGTGAGCATTATCTGGAAAGTCGAGGCTATCGTGTACTGCGTTTCTGGAACCATCAGGTACTGGCTGAAACAGAGGCTGTACTTGAACAGATTCGCCAAGTTGCTCGTCCTGACGAATAGGTGCGGCTTCGTTGGGGGCGGGTGTTGATATGACTGAGGTCGAACGCCGGACGGCTCCCCTCTCCCGCTTGCGGGAGAGGGGCTGGGGGAGAGGGCAGCGAGCGCTCCTTATCCTCCTGCTTCCCCTGACCCTGCTCTGGCTAGCCGACCGCCTGTTCCCGCTGCCTTTACCCGAAGACGACCTGGCGCGCGTGGTGCTGGCCGAGGACGGCACGCCGTTGTGGCGCTTCGCCGATCGTGACGGTGTCTGGCGCTACCCGGTGACGCCGGGCGAGGTCTCGCCCTATTACCTGGAAGCGCTGCTGACCTACGAGGACCGCTGGTTTCGCCAGCATCCCGGGGTCAACCCGCTGGCGCTGGGGCGTGCGGCCTGGCAGAACCTCACGGGCGGGCGTGTGGTGTCCGGTGGTAGCACGCTGTCGATGCAGGTAGCGCGGCTGCTCGATCCGCATGGGCGTGACCTGCCCGGCAAGCTCAAGCAGCTGTGGCGGACCGCGCAGCTGGAGTGGCACCTGTCCAAGGACGAAATTCTCACCCTGTACCTCAATCGTGCGCCTTTCGGTGGCACCCTTGAGGGCGTGGCAGCGGCCAGCTGGAGTTACCTGGGCAAGCCGCCGAGCCAACTGACCCGTGCCGATGCCGCGTTGCTCGCGGTGTTGCCGCAGGCGCCCAGCCGTTTGCGCCCGGACCGCCATCCCGAGCGCGCTCAGGCCGCGCGTGACAAGGTACTGCGACGCCTGGGCGAATTTCAGGTGTGGCCGCAGGCCCAGGTGGATGAAGCCCTGGAGGAGCCGGTGTTTCTCGCGCCGCGCCGTGAGCCCAGCCTGGCGCCCTTGTTGGCGCGCCGCCTGAACCGTGCTGGCAGCCCACTGCTGATCCGCACCACCCTCGATGCTGGCTTGCAACTGCGCCTGGAAGACCTGCTGCTGGGCTGGCGGGCGCGTCTGCCGGAGCGCACCTCGGCGGCGATCCTGGTGGTCGAGCACGAAAGCATGGCCGTGCGCGCCTACATCGGCTCGGTGGATATCGCCGACACCGCGCGCTTCGGTCATGTCGACATGGTGCGCGCCCTGCGTTCGCCTGGCTCGACGTTGAAACCCTTTCTCTACGGCATGGCCCTGGATGCCGGCCTGATCCATTCCGAGTCGCTGCTGCAGGACGTGCCCCGGCACTATGGCGACTACCGGCCCGGCAACTTCGCCGCCGGCTTCATCGGCCCGGTGTCGGCCAGCGAGGCGCTGGCCACCTCGCTCAATCTGCCCGCGGTGCAGTTACTCGAAGCCTACGGGCCGAAGCGTTTTGCCGGCGAATTGCGCAGCGCCGGTGTGCCGATTCGCCTGCCGGCGCTGGCCGAGCCAAACCTGGCGCTGATTCTGGGTGGCGGCGGCTCGCGCCTGGAGTCGCTGGTGGCGGGTTACAGCGCGTTCGCGCGTAGCGGTATGGCGGCCAAACCGCGCCTGCAGCCGAGCGATGAGCTGCGCGAGCGGCGGCTGCTGTCACCCGGCTCAGCGTGGATCATCAGGCGCATTCTCAGCGGCCAGGCGCGCCCCGATCGTGACCCGCGCGCCTATCTGGCGCAGCGTCCGACCCTGGCCTGGAAGACCGGCACCAGCTATGGCTTTCGCGACGCTTGGGCCATCGGCGTCGGTCCGCGCCATTTGATCGGCATCTGGATCGGCCGCCCGGACGGTACCCCGGTGCCGGGCCAGTTCGGCCTGGCTTCCGCCGCGCCGCTGTTGTTGCAGGTCCACGATCTGCTGGTCAATCGCGACAGCCAGCGTGGCATCGCCACACCGCCCGATCCGCAACCAGCCGAGGTGGGCGTGGCGGCTATCTGTTGGCCGCTGGGGCAGCCGATGAGCAAGGACGATCCCAACTGTCGGCGCCTGCGCTTTGCCTGGACGCTCGAAGGCACCACGCCGCCCACGCTGCTGGCAGCCGATCAGCCGCTGGGTAGCGGTTTGCGCGAGCGCTATTGGGTCAATGCCGAAGGGCGTCGCGTTGGTCCAGGTTGTCTCGGCGCCGAGGAGCGCGAGGTGGCCTTGTGGCCGGCGCCGCTGGAGCCCTGGCTACCGCGTCGCGAGCGGCGTAGCGCGCGCTTGCCGAGCGTCGAACCGAGCTGTCCGCCACCGCGCAGCAGTCAGGTGGCGCCGCTGTCCATCGTCGGCGTACGCGACGGCGATCGCCTGCGCCGACCACAGGGCAATCATGAGCCGCTGCGCCTCAGCCTTTCGGCGCTGGGTGGAAGTGGTCAGCGCTGGTGGTTTCTCGATGGCCGCCCCCTGGGTGAGAGTGCGCTTGACGCACCCTTCACCCACGCGTTCGACAGCGGCAGGCATCAACTGAGCGTGCTCGATGAGGGCGGTCAGACCGCCCGTCTGGAATTCAGCGTAGGGCCCTGAGGCCAATCACCTGACTGCCTTCGGGCGCCGGCCGCTCTGGCCTGAGCGTCTGATCATGGCAGCGAATAATCCTGACTAGAGTGAATAAAGCTTGGCCCTGGCTAGCCGATATGAAATCTGGCGGTAACTTATTTGCAATTTGTGTACATTTTTGTATCCAATTGCCTGGCCAATTCCAAACCACCAGCGGGAGAAGCCTCCATGCGCCTCTGGCAACGCAGTATTCAGTGGCAATTGATCCTCAGCATGGGCGCCGCCCTGCTGGCCAGCATTCTGATCGTCGTCGGCATCTACTCGGCGGTGGTCAATCGCCTGACCGAACGCTATCTGATCGAAGAAGCGCTGCCGGCGCGCGTACTGGCGATCCGCAACGACCTGGAGCGGGTGCTGACTGCCCCCATTACCGCCAACGCCTCGATTGCCGAAAACAGCCTGGTGCAGGACTGGCTGGCCGCTGGCGAGGAGGAGGCGCGGCGTAGCGACTTCGCGCGCTACCTGGAAGGCGTACGCGCCCAGCAGAACGCCATGACCACCTCTATCGTCGCCCTGGTCAGTGGCAACTACACCACCGGCGAAGGCTTGATGCGCACCCTCGACCGCAGCCAGGCGGAGAACCAGTGGTTCTATCGTCTGGTCGACAGTGACCGCGACCGGGTGCTGGAAATCGATATCGACAAGACCACCCGGCTGCCCACCCTGTTCATCAACCAACGCATCAAGCAGGGCGGCAAGACACTGGGTGTGGCCGGGCTTGGCTACAACCTGGCGGACATGTCGAAGATGATCAGCGAGTTCCGCTTCGGCGAGCGCGGTCAGGTGTTTCTCGTCGACGGCCAGGGTAACGTCAAGGTCCACCCGCGTTCGGAGCTGAGTGGCAGCGGCAAGCTCGCCGAACTCTTCGGCGCCGACGCCAGCCGCCAGGTACTGTCAGGCGATAGCCGGGCGGTAAGGTTCGAGCGCGACGGCGAAACCTTTCTCGCCGTCGCGCAGAAGTTCGCCAGCATCGACTGGCTGTTGGTCAGCGAGGTGCCCGAGGCCGAAGTCTACGCCGAGGCCCGCCAGGCGCTGCTAGTGACCAGCCTCATCGGTGTGGCCGTGGCGCTATTGTTCCTCGGCCTGGTGGTACTGCTGGCCCGCGGCCTGGTGCGGCCGATTCGTCAGGTGACCCAGGCGCTGGTGGAAATCGGTGGCGGTGGTGGTGACCTGACGCGGCGTCTGGATGAGTCGCGTGCCGACGAGTTGGGCGACCTGGCACGCGGGTTCAACCGTTTTCTTGCCAGCCAGCGCGACCTGATCGGCGATGTGCTGGCCACCAGCGAGCGTCTGCGTACGGCGGTCAGCCAGGTGGCTCAGGTGGTGGAGAACACGGCAGGGCGCGCTGTTCAACAGCAGGAAATGACCGATATGGTGGCCACCGCGGTGCACGAGATGGGCCTGACCGTGCAGGAAATCGCGCGCAACGCCAGCAACGCCGCGCAGTCCTCGCACAGCGCGCGCGACGAGGCGCAGACGGCGCGCCAGGTGGTGGGGCAGTCCATCGCCCATATCGAGCGCATGTCCGCTGATATTGGCAGCGCAGCGGGAGCGGTGAGCGAGCTGGCCGAGCAGGTCGCGTCCATCGATCAGGTGTTGGCGGTGATTCGTGGTATCTCCGAGCAGACCAACCTGCTGGCGCTCAACGCGGCCATCGAAGCCGCGCGCGCCGGGGAGATGGGGCGCGGCTTTGCCGTGGTCGCCGATGAGGTGCGCACCCTGGCCAGTCGCACTCAGGCGTCGACCGACGAGATCCAGCAGATGATTCAACGCCTCAAGCAGGGCGCGGAAACGGCCGTCAGCTCCATGCATGCCGGCCAGTCAGCCACCGGTACCGGCGTCGAGTCCAGCCAGCGCACCGGAAAGTCGCTCGGCGCGATCACCGAGCAGGTCGAGCGCATCAGCGACATGAACACCCAGGTGGCCGCGGCGACTGAAGAGCAGAGCTCGGTGACCGAGGAGATCAACCGCAACGTTCAGGGCATCGCTGATCTCGCCCACGCCACTGCTGGCGAGGTGCGCGCCTGTCGTGAGGATTGCCAGACCCTCAGTCGTCTGGCCGATGATCTGGCCGGGCAGATGGGCAAGTTCCGTCTCTAGTCGTAATGGTGTTTGTAAGGAGCCGTGCGCGTCGCTTATCGCCGCCTAAGCGCTGGTGCGTGCAGCCTGGGCGGCCCGCGAGATGCGCGTGATCTTGAATCCGCCGCGCCTCAGTGATCGGCCGCAACCAGACGATTGCGGCCCTCGCGTTTGGCGCGGTAGAGCGCGCCATCCACGCGCTTGAAGAAGGCTTCGGCGTCGCCATCATGGCGACTGCTGAAGCAGCCGACGCCCAGGCTGGTGGTCAGGTCCAGGCGCTGATTAGCCAACAGCAGGCCTTGCGCTTCCAGATCCTGGCGAAAGTGCTCGGCCAGGTCCCAGGCTTGGGCCAGCGTGGTACCCGGCAGCAGCACACCGAACTCCTCGCCACCCAGGCGCAGCAGTGCGTCGGCATCGCGGCGAAACACCGTGCGCATGCGTTCGGCGAAGGCGCTCAGGCAGGCATCGCCACCGGCATGGCCATGCTCGTCGTTGACCTTCTTGAAGAAATCGATATCCATCAGCACCAGCGACAGCGGTTCGCCCTGGCGTACCGCATTGGCCACCAGGCTGGGGAACAGGCTGTTGAACTGATAGCGGTTGCCCAGCTGGGTCAGGCTGTCGGTGCGGCTGAGCAGATCCAACTGGCTTTGCTGCTCCAGCAGCTTGAGCTCCAGGTCGAGGGTGGCGCGGTACTCGCGATGGTTACGCCCCAGTACCAGAATCAGATAGCTGAGATAGAAGGTCAGAGTGATCAGCATCGCGTGCTTCTGCTGCCAGTTCAGCGCCATCACTATCAGGCCCGGTAGGTAGATCAGGGCCAGCGCCAGAAGGGCGCGGCCGCGACGCATGGCGAAGTTGAAGGTCATCGCCGTGGCGAAGGCGACCGTGGCCAGGGTGGCGATCATCTCCGAGTCGTTGTAGGCGTCGCTGTAAACCGCCAGCGCATGGGCCTGGCCCCAGCACAGCGAGGTCAGGAGGATCAGGCCCCAGTGGCGGTCGAGCCAGCGCTGCAACTGTTCGGGGCTGTCGATGCCGTCAGGGCGATGCAGCAGGCGCGCCGCCAGCAGCGCAGCGAACAGGATGCAGCCCAACACCCCACTGAACACCAGGCTGTCTGGCGCTGTGCTGAAGGCCCAGGTCAGCAGCCAGGCAAGCAGGTAGAAAAAGCCACCCAGGCGAGTGCGGATGCGGGTGTCATCCACTTCACGCCACAAGGCGAATGTATTGAGCTGGCGCGGTACTTCGGCGTCGGTCATCGTTTTGGCCTGCCACCGCTGGCGGCCACCTCCGGGCCGTCGCAGGCGACGTCAGAACCTTCTCCAGGAGGCTTTTTTGTGATCACAGAAACTGCATGTCCGAGCATAGCGCCTTTTTGTGAGCGTCAGAGTGTCCATTGGCCAGTATTTGTAGCCGCCCGTCAGCCGCGACGAATCATCCAGATGCCGGCGACGATCAACAACAGGCCTGCGACTTTGCCGAAGGTGATGGGCGACTCGCGAAAGCCCGCCCAGCCGAAATGATCGAGGGTGATGGCCATGGCCAACTGCCCGGCGATCACCAGCACCATGAACAGTAGCGCTCCGACCCTCGGCCCGGCGAAGGCCGCCGTGGCGATGAAGAAGGCGCCGAGCAGGCCGCCGCTCCAGTGCCACCAGGTCAGCTCCTTGAGTGCGCCGAGCCCCGGCATTTCGCGCTGGCTCAGGGTCATCAGCAACAACGCCAAGCTGCCGACGGCGAAGGAGATTAGCGCCGCGGCGAAGACGCTGGACAGCTGGCGGGCGAGTTGGCCGTTGATACCGGCCTGCAGAGGCAGCACAGCGCCTGCGAGAAAGGGCAGGGCCAGCAGCCAGCCGCTGATTGGATTCATGGGTAGAACTCCGCAGAAGGAAAAGCGGAGGGAGGGTAGCAGCCTCGTTGCCGACATCTCTACCAGAGGAATGGCAAACGCAGAGCATCCTTGCCCCGCAAAGCTTTATGGTTCCGCCTCCGTGCGAACCCCTTTCCTGCAAGTGCTCTGTCAGGGCTGAACCTGAAACCCCGTGGCACTGGCAGGCAGGTTTCTACTGCCCGATCTCCTGGCGGACGGTGGAGATGCGCTGTCCGGCCTGGTTGAGCCACGACAGGTCACTCCCCATCAAAAGCATGTCGCTGCCCATCTCGATCAGGCGTATGGCGGTTTCGCTGTCTGCAGGGAAGCAGGGCACCATGACCTGAATGCCACGGGCGTGGCATTTCTCGATCAGCAGCTCCAGGCGCTCGCGCACCTCGGGGTTGCCCAGGCGGTAATCCACCGGCAACTGGCGTGACAGCGAGTAGTCGGCCGGACCGAAGTGCACGGCGTCGATACCCTCGACATCGAGAATGGCGTCGATGTTGTCGAAGAACTCGTAGCTCTCGGCCATCGGCACGATCACGGTGCGTTCGTTCTCCATCTGGATATAGGTGCTCCAGTCGAAGTTCGGCCCGGCGTATTGGGCCGAGCGTACCGAGCTGTCGCCACCTCGGCGGCCCATGGGCGGGAACTTGCTGCTGCGGATGATGCTGCGCATCTGTTCGGCGTTGTGCACCTGCGGAATGATCACGCCGCTGGCACCCATTTCCAGGGCCTTGCGGATGTCCCAATCGAGCGTGCCGCGCACCCGCACCAGGCTGTGGATCTTGGCGTAGTGGGCCGCCAGGATTAGTTTCTCCATGTCGCGGTCGATGCCGAGTGAGGTGTGCTCGGCGTCGATGAATACGAAATCCAGCCCCCAGTTGCCGGCGACTTCGATCGGCATCGAGGCGGTGCCGTAGATGTTCATACCGTAGGTGGTGCCGCACGCCATCCGTTGTTTCAGTGTGTCTTTCATAGCTGGCGCCTTAGATGCGGTAGGTATCGGGCAGGCGATCCTTGAACGGGTGCACTTCGAACACGCCGGGTTCACGGATCAGCGATTTGTTGCGCGCCTTCTCGATGTCGATCTCGGCGCTGTACACACCATCTTCCAGGCCGGCACGCACCAGCGTCTTGCCGGAAGGTTCGATGATGTGGCTCATGCCGATGAATTGCATGCCGCCGTCCATGTCGTTGCGGTTAGGCGCGACGAAATAGACGATGTTCTCCGCCGCGCGCACGGTGCTGAAGAGATCCGGCAGCATGCGCGCCTGCTCTGGCCAGGCTGCAGGCAGGACGACGATATCGGCGCCTTCGAGAGCCAGTGTGCGCACCACTTCCGGGAAGCGAATCTCGTAGCAGATGGCCATACCGATGCGACCGATGTCGGTGTCGAATACCGGCGGCGTCCATTCATCCGGGGTGTCGGTGAAACGGTCGCCGATCATGAACGGCAGGTGGCGCTTGCGATGCAGGCCGACGATACCTTTCGGGCCGATCAGCGCCGCAGTGTTGAAGATCGCATCCGGCAAGCGTTCATAGAAACCGGCGATGATGTAGATGCCGGTCTCGGCGCTGACGGCTAGCAGGGGGGCCAGCGCTTCGATCTCGATGGCGCCGCGCTCGAGTTCTTCGCGGCTGTCGAACGAGCCGCCAGTGAGCAGGCACTCGGGAAAGGCGATCAGCCGCGAGCCTTCGCTGGCCGCCTGGCGCGATGTCTCGGCAACTTTCTCGATGGTCTGGGTCGGGTTGCCCGCTATGGGGTGAATCTGCGCAACCGAAATCTTCATGGTGTCCTCATGGATGTGCTGGGCGTGCCGGATCAGACGCGCCGGTTGTTTAGGCATTTCAGGGGGCCTGAAGAGGCCCCTCACGGCATCATTGCTGGGGGACGTCCATGGCCTCGTAGACTTTCTTCACCAGCTCCGGGTTGATCTGGGCGGCGTACTTGTCCACTACCGGCTTGATCTTTGCCTGGATACGAGCGATCTCCGCCACCGGCACCTCGTTGACCTGCATGCCGGCGGCTTCCAGTTGTGCGATGGCCTTGCTATCGGCTTCACGGGAGATGCGACGCTGCTCCAGGCGCACCTCCATAGCGACGTCGGTGAGCAACTTTTTCTCGTCTTCGTTGAGCGTGTCCCAGAAGCCCTTGCCGATCAGAACGATCTGCGGGTTGTAGTTGTGGCGAGTCAGGCTCAGGTACTTCTGCACCTCGTTGAACTTGGAGGCGAGAATCAGCGCTGCCGGGTTTTCCTGGCCGTCGACGGTGCCGGTCTCAAGCGCCGTGTGCACTTCGGTGAATGGCAGCGGCGTCGGGTTGGCGCCGAGCTCGCGCCACACATCAAGGAACAGCGGTGATTGCTGGGCGCGGATCTTCAGTCCAGCGATGTCTTCGAGCTTGGTCACGGGGCGCTTGTTGTTGGTCAGGTTGCGCACCCCCAATTCCCAGAAGGCCAGGCCGACCAGATTCTGCTGTGGCAATTGATCGGTCAGCATCTTGCCTACCTCACCGTCGAGCATGGCGTCGACTTTGGCGGTATCGGTGTATAGGAAGGGGAAGTCGAGAATGCCGAAATCAGTGACATGGTTGAGCATCAGGCCCGCGTTCCAAGTCATCATCTCGATCAATCCGCCCTGCAGCGATGACAGCACCTGCACGTCACCACCCAGCACACCGTTGGGGAAGGTACGCACCTTGATCTTGCCGCCACTGCGCTCGGCGACCTTCTCGGCGAATAGCTCCATGCCGATGGCCGGTGGCGTGCCTTTCGGGCTGGTAGCCGCGAACTTGATGGTGCGCGAGTTGTACTCGGCGGCGAAGGTCATGCTGCTGGCCAGTAGTAGGGCGGCGAGAGCGGTCAGTTGCTTTTTCATGGTGGTGTCCTTCTTGTTGGCTGTTGTTATTGGATGAACCGTTAGTGGGCGAACCACTGAGCGGGCACGGTGACCAGCTCGGGGAAGGCCACGAGCAGCATGAGCACGACTATTTCTGCAATCAGGAACGGGAGAGTGCCCTTGAGCAGCGCTTCGTAGCGCATTCGTCCGATGCCGCAGACCACGTTGAGCACGGTGCCTACAGGTGGAGTGATCAGGCCGATGGAGCAATTGATCATGAACAGCACGCCGAAGTAGATCGGATCGATACCGGCGGCGCTGACCACCGGCACCAGGATCGGCGCGAGCAGCAGGATGGTCGGGGTTAGATCCATGACCATGGAGATCATCAGGATCAGCAGCATCAGCACCAGGATCAGCAGCTTGGGGTTGTCCATCACTGGCTGGATCAGGTCGATGATCTGGCCGGGAATGTCGGCGATGGTGATCATCCAGGCTGGGATCGAGGCGGCGGCCACGAGGAACATCACCGCGGCGGTGGTCTTGCCGGCGTTGAGCAGCAACTCGTTGAGCTTCTTCAAATCCAGCTCACGGTAGATCAGGGTCGAGACCAGTAGCGCGTAGACGCTGGCCACGGCTCCAGCTTCGGTCGGGGTGACAACGCCAAAGCGCAGACCGACGACGATGATCACCGGCAGCATCAATGCCCAGATGCTGTCGACGAAGGCTTTCAAACGCTCCTTGCCGGAGGCTTTCGGGCTCAGTTCGACATCACTATCGCGACGTGACACCAGCCACCAGGCCACGCATAGCGCCATGGCGATCATCAGGCCGGGGGCGATGCCGGCGAGAAATAGCTTGGTGATCGACAGACCGGAAGCCACGCCGAGCACCACGAAGCCGATGCTTGGCGGGATGATCGAACCCAGTACCGAAACTGAGGCTATCAGGCCGCCGGAGCGGTTCTTGTTGTAGCCGGCGATGACCATCATCGGCAGCAGCAGGGCCGTCAGCGAGGCGGCGTCGGCCAGCGCCGACCCCGACAGGCTCGACAGCAGCACGCCGGCGAAGATCGCCACGTAGCCTAGACCGCCACGCAGATGGCCGACCATGGCGATGGCCAGGTTGATGATGCGTTTGGACAGTCCGCCGTTGTTCATCACCTCGCCTGCGATGATGAACAGCGGGATCGCCAGCAGTGGGAAGCTGCCTGCAGAGTTGATGATGTTCTGCGCGATGATCTGCCCATCGAACAGGCCCAGCAGCCACATCAGCGCTACGCCGCAGAGAATCAGCGCGTAGGCGATGGGGGTGCCGATGAGGATGGCGGCCATCAGCACGCCAATGAAGACGGTGAGGGCCATTACTTGAGCACCCCGTTTTCTTGAGTGGGAGCCAGCGTTGCTGGGCCGTCACTGATCTGCTGGGTGTAGGTGCCGGCCGGCTTGCGCAGGCTATCCAGCAGTTGCACCGTGATCAGGCCGAAGCTGAATATCGAGAACACCAGCCCGGCACCGTAGAACATCCCCATGGACACACCGGTGGACGGCGCACCGACATGCAGGTTGATCAGCGTCTGTTTCCAACTGCCCTGCAGGAACAGCCAGGTGACGTAAAGCATCAGCACTTGGCTGAGTACCAGCATGCCCTTGGCGACCTTGGGCGACACACGACTGGTCAGCATGTCGACACCGATGTGGCCGTTCTCGTGGAGCATCAGTTGGGCGCCGGCGAATACCAGCCAGACGAATGCCAGGCGAGAGATCTCTTCACTGAAGAACAGACCCGAGTTGAAGCCGTAGCGCAGTACCACGTTGAGGAAGATCAGCGTGGTGATGCAGACGAGGGTGCTACAGATCAGCACTTTCAAGGTGCTGAAATAAAGATTGAGGATGGTTTTCACGATGTTCTCTCCAGCGGGGCGGCAGTTGAGAGAAATAAGAAAGTTGCGAGCCTGTTGTTTTCGGGAACTGTGAAAGTTCGCGATTCGGCATCTTCGGCCGTAGGGTCGTCATTGGGCATATGTCACCTTTATTGTTATTGGTCATACGTCGTCGTATGAGGTGTGACGATTTTTTTCTGAATGCGCGATGCTGTCACGCAGAGTCGGATTCAATGTTTTTATTAGGCTGATAAAAGCCGGGAGGCGCGGCTGGTGTGCACTTTTATCGTGCGGTCGCAGCAAAGGATGACCTGGCTTTCAGTCGCGCTGATGCCAGGTTTGGCGGGGTTTTTAGAGGTATTTAAACGGGCGCGCGCAGGGGCGTAGTGCCGCGCCAAGAGAGGGTTCGCGGCAGTGTTTTGGCGTCACCCAAGAGAGAGCGGGTGACGTATGAGCAAAAGTCCTTTTGCATGCAGGGGTTCTTGTTGGAGAACTTTTGGTTGGTTGAATGCTTCCGTTGGGTCGTGTTGTTTGAGCTGTGGTAGTTGCGTTGCTGGACCTTTTTTTGTGGTTCGTGTCGTCTCAGGCGAACTGCGGCAGCCACAGTGCCAGTTGTGGGAAGCATATAAGCAGGGCGATAAGTAACAAGAGCACCAGGCAGAAGGGCAGTGCGCCGTATATCACGTCCATGAAGTTGCCCTTGCCACGGATGCTTTGCACCACGAACAGGTTCATGCCAAAGGGTGGCGTTATCTGGCCCATCTCGCAGAGCACGATCAGAATCACGCCGAACCACAGCGGATCGAAGCCCAGTGCGACGATTACCGGCACGACCAGTGGCGCAGTGGTGATCAGCATCGCCAGGGTGTCCATGAAACAACCGAGCACGATGTAGAACAGGATGATCGCCAGCAGCGTGGTCATCGGCGACAACTGCAAGTCGGTGATGAAGCTGACCAGCGATGAGGTCAAACCGATGGCCGACAACACGAAATTGAGGAAGAACGCCGCCAGGGTGATGAAGATGATCATGCCGCTGGTGCGCATGGTCGATTCGAACGCCTGGCCCAGCGTCTGCCAGGTGAAGGCACGGCGCCACAGCCCGAGGCCGAAGGCGGCGAGCACACCGAGGGCAGCCGATTCACTGGCGGTGGCGAAGCCGCTGTAGATGGCGCCAACCACCAGCGCGAAAATTGCCAGCGGCGGCAGCAGATCCGGTAGGCAGGACAGGCGCTCGGCCCAGCTGGCGTGCTGGCGATGGCCGCCCAGCTCGGGACGGATCAGGCAGGCCAGAACGATCACAGCCACGAACATGAAGCACAGCAGGATGCCGGGAATGGTCGCAGCCAGGTACAGCTTGGGCACCGACAGGTTGGCGATCAAGGCGAAGAGGATCATGTTGATCGACGGTGGAATCAGGATGCCCAGGGCGCCGCCGGCGGCGATGGAGCCGAGGAACAGCGGCGCCGGATAGCCTTTGCGCTCCTGTTCCGGCAGGGCCAGGGTGGAGATGGTCGCGGCGGTGGCGACGCTGGAGCCGCTGGTGGCGGAGAACAATGCCGACGCGCCGATGTTCGAGTTCATCAAACCGCCCGGCAGCCACGACAGCCACTTGCTTGCGGCACCGTACATGCGCCCGGCGGCGCCGGAGCAGACCAGCAGTTCGCCCATCAGTACGTACAGTGGAATGGCCACCAGGAGGAACTCGGCGCTGGTGCTCCAGGCAATTTCACCGAGTGCGCTGGTCAACGGCAGGGTCGAGTAGAACTCGGCCAGCGACATGCCGAGCAGGCCGACGCTGACGGCAGCGGCCACGCTGAGGGCGAGCAGGCCGAGCAGCACGAATAGAGTGAAAATCAGCATCTAGCGTGCTCCTTCTTTGCGGCCGGAGACTTCCTCATGGATTTCCTCTTCCACCGAGTGGATACCGATCAGTGTGCTGACTGCCGTCAGACGCTGCTGGCGTATCTGCATCAGGCTGGCCCAGGCCAATACCAGGATGGTCACGGCGAAGAACAGGTAGCCGGCGAACCACAGCGACTGCGGCATCCACAGCGGTACCTGCAAGGGCGTGGTGGATACCGAGCGGTAGTGGATCGAGTCCAGCAGTACCTGGCCGCTGTGCCACAGCAGCGCGCCGACGAACACCGCCATGCCGGCCAGGGCCAGCAGGTCGAGACCGACCTTGGATTTCAGCGGCAGGCGCGAGTAGAGAATGTCGACGCGGATGTGCGAGCGCTTGAGCAGGGCAATGGGGAAGGCCCAGCTGCTGACGATGGCCAGCACGTAACCGGCAATCTCGTCGGCACCGCCCATGGAAATACCGAACAGTTTGCGCAGGATAAGATCGATGCTGATCAGCAGGGCGCAAGCGAGCAGGGCGATTCCGCCGACCCAGGCGCTGGCGCGTACGATGCGTTCGAGCGGTGCGGGGACATCAGTCATTTGCATGCTCCATGTGCGCAGTGTCGAGTCGTGTGCCGATGGTCTTGCCGACCGTGGCGTTCCAGCGCTCCACGCAGTCCGTGCCGCAGCGCTGGCCCCAGGTTTCGGCGATCTTCATCACCGTCTCGTGCAGGTGCTGCCGTTCCTCGGCGCTCGGGGCATTGGCCTGCATGTGGGCCGGTCGGTGGATCTGGCAGTCACCGACACCGGTGTTGCAGGCCAGGGCATAGCGGTTCTCGCGGGCAGTCTCCTGCCACAAGTCATCTTCCAGCACCTGGGCCTGCTCCAGCAGCAACTGTTGGGTCGCCGCTGGCAATTGTTCCCAGCGCTTGAGGCCTATGCCGTAGAAACCGAGCGACCAGTCCACCGGCAAGTTGTAGAGGTGATTGGCCACTTCGTACCACTTGGCGGCATTGCCCGAGCCTATGCCGGTCACCGCGCAATCGATGACACCAGTCTGCATGGCGGTGACCACTTCGGCGAAGGGCAGAGTGATTGGTGAGGCACCCAGTGCATTGACCAGATCGGCCATGTTGCGCCCGCGTACGCGCACCTTGCGGCCGCGCAGGTCGTCGAGCGATTCGACGGCATCACGGCAGAAGAACACTTGAGCGGTATAGGGTACGGTGGCCAGCAGCTTGACGCCGTGGCGCTCGGCCATGCGTTGCTGCAGCACCGGTTTGTAGGCATTGGCGATGCTGCGGGCGGTGTCGATGTCGGCAGCCATGCCGGGCAGGTCGATGCCCTCGAAAGCGGGGTCGTCACCGGCCACGAAGGCGAACACGCCCATGCCGACCTCCACCGCGCCGGAGCGCAGCAGGCGCACCATCTCCGGGCCCTTGAGGCCGGTTTCGGAGAGGCCGCGCAGGCGTGCGGTGACCTTGCCATCGGAGGCGGCTGGCAGCGTCTGGCTCCAGAACGGTCGCTCGACCGTGCGGAAGCTGTAGTTGTGGCTACCGCCGCCGATGACATTGAGCTGGAGCGTTGGGTGTTCCTCGGCCGGGCTGCTGGCGGCGAACGCACAGCCAAGCACGAAGAGAACCACTCCGTGGAGCAACTGCAGTTTCATGGTAGTCCTTTTGTTTTTCTTGGAGCTACGAGGCAGAAACCTGATTGTTTTGGCCTGTATTGTTGTCGTGTTGCCTGGCCTGGCGAGTACAGCGTTGTAGCGTTTGTGGGTCTGTCAGCGCGGCTGGATGGCGGCATCGATGACGGCGCGCGAGCCTACGATATCGGGGAATTTCTCGCCATTGGCGAGGCGCGCCAGGGTGTGCTTTTCATTGTTCTGGAACTCGATGGCGCGCTGCGCCAGCGGCAGGGCCAGCGCTTTGGGAAGGATGACGATGCCGTTCTCGTCGGCGATCACCGCATCGCCTGGATGTACCACGACGCCGCCGCACTGCACTGGGGTACAGAACTCGCCTTCCTCGCCTTTCACCCGTGTGGTGATGGCGCTGGCGCCCCACGACCAGATCGGTACACCATGATCGCGAAGCTCGCCGAGGTCGGTGACGTAGCCATCGATAACGATGCCGGCGATGCCGGCCTGCTTGGCCGCGTAGGCCATCGCGCCACCCATGGCGGCTGTCACGCTCTCGCCACAGCGGTCGACGATCAGGAAGTCGCCAGGTCTGGCGCAGCCCATCGCGTAATGTAAGATGCCGCCGTCCGCGCCGGGCATCTTCACCGTCACGGCGGTGCCGACGCAGCGCAGATTCTTGAAGTGCGCGCGGATGCGCGGGTTCAATATGCCGGTGGTGATGAAGTGGCCGATGGTGGCCGGTTCGGCACCGGCAAGCACGTCCAGCGCGTTCTGCTCGATCGGATCTGGCAAGGCTTCGATGATGTACATGCGTTGTTCTTGTCCACGTCATCCGAGAGGTTGAGCCGGATGCTAACAAGCCTGTTTTTATGACGATAATAAAAACGGGCGACTCGAACAGAGGGCGATTTTTATCATGCGTATTACCCTGATGCAGATCGAAGCCTTCTACTGGACGGCACGGCTAGGAGGGGTTCATGCCGCCTCGCGCCACCTGCATCTGACCCAACCGGCCATCTCTTCGCGCATCCGTGAAATGGAGTCGCTGCTCGACGTCAAATTGTTCGACCGCAGCAAGCAGCGCATGACCCTCACCCCTGATGGTCACATCGCCCTGCGCCATGCCGAGCTGGTGCTGAACAACAGCACCAAGCTGGAACAGTTCGCCGCCAAGCAGAAACAGCACCGACGCCTGCGTCTGGGGGCCGACGAGTGTTCGGCGATGGTCGGCCTGACTGCTGTTATCGCCGAGATCAAGGCTCATTTCCCGGAGATCACCCTGGAAATCACCATCGATGTCGGCGCGGTGCTCAACCGCAAGCTCAACGATCACGAGCTGGATCTGGCGCTGCTGACCAACCCGGCGACCCGTGAGGACGTCACCGATATCTTCATCGGCTGGATGACTTTTCAGTGGGTCGCTTCGCCGCAGTTCGACATCACAGCCAACCCGTTTTTACCCGAGCACGCCAGTGGCCATCCGATCGTCACTCACTCGGCACCATCGACTTTGTACTCGGTGGTCGAGAGCTGGCTGAAGAGTGGTAATGCCAGCTCGGAAGCCTTCCACACCAGCAACTCCCTGGGACTGATGGCCAAGCTGGTCTCCGCCGGCCACGCCATTGGCATCCTGCCGGTGCCGCTGATCCGCGAGATGCTGGCGCTCAACCTGCTGCGTACGTTGCCGTGCGACCCACCGATTGCGCCGGCGCGCTTCTGCGTGTCCTACATGACGGAAACGCCGGATATGCAGCTCGATGCGCTGGTATCCATTGCCCGGCAGACGCTGTTTCGCCTGCATTTCCTGGAAAATATGGAAGAGCCAGAGCTGGCGCCGCCTTTGCTCGGCGAGGACTGAGCGCGGTTACAGGGGCTTTTCCAGCTGCACCAAGGCGACGCGGCTGCCGTTCGGGGCGCGGCGTTCGGCGATGCCGACGGTTTGGTAGCCCATGCGTGTGTAGAGCAGCAGGCCGCCGGCATTGGCGTTGAAGCAGGACACCTTCATCAGTGGTGCCTTGTAGCGCTCGCGGGCGAGCTTCTCCATCACCTCCACCAGGTGCTGAGCCACGCCCTGGCTGCGCGCCCAGGGCGCCACCATCAGGTTGCCCAAGGCGCAGAACTCGTTGTGCTGCCATTGGTAGAAATTGGCGAAGCCGGCGACTTTTCCGTCCAGTTCCACCACGGTGCTCTCGCGCCGCTCGGCGATGGCGGCGGCGAGCTGGCCGACGTTCAGTGGCCAGATGGCCTTGGGGTAGCAGAAGAACAGTTCATCGACGTTCTGCGGGAAGCCGACCACATCACCGAGGTCGGTGGCTGTGGCCGGGCGGTGCTGCAGGTTTGCGTTCAAGCCGGATGGTCCTTGTTCAGCGTGGTGGGTATTGCGAAAGCACCTGGGTGACGGTTTCGCGGATCGCCCGTTCGCGCTCGGCCGGTGTCGGCGGCTGGCTGCGCATGACCTGTTCACCGCTGCCGCGCCAGACCAACTTGCCGTCTTTTGCGTCGTACAGATCGATCTGCAGGGTGGCGACCTTGTAGTCCACGCGGCGTGTTTCGGTGAAGGCCGGGCCGCCCCAGTAACCACCCCAATAGCCGCCCCAGCCACCGCCGTACTGGGTGGTGATCTGATCCTGGCGCTCGTCGACGATCAGCACGCTCTGGACTTTCAGGTCGCCCTTGCCATCGGCTGCCTGGCGCAGACCACGTTGCTCGAGTTGTTCGGCGACGGCCTGGCTGATGCGCGCTTCGGTGATGTCGCTTTTCAGGCGTGCGTCGTCGGGCTGGTAGGTCAGTTTTTCATCCATCCAGCTCCAGCTGCGGTAGGCGCCGAAGTCGCGACTGGGGTCGAAGTCACGCTCCAGGCTGACGCTGGCGCAGCCGCTCAGGAGTAGCGCCGCGATCAGGTAGGACAGGTTACGCATGGTGCTCTCCAGGGCTTGCGATCAATAGGGTGGGTAGCCGTTCAGCGCGCTGCGGATGGCCGCATGCATGGCGTCGGCCTGCGCCGCCTGGTCCTTGCCGGCCACGGCTTCGCCGCTGCCGGACCAGACCACCTGGCGGTCGCCTGGGTCGATCAGTTCGATGCGCACCACGGCCACTTTCTGCTCGTAGGTGCGCACGATGGGGACGCTGCCGTAGGCGCCGTAGCGGCGGTCCCAGTGGCTGCCGGTGCCGTAGTAGCCACCGACGTTGTCCTGGTATTGGCGCAGACGGGTTTCCTGGCTGATACGGGCGCTGACCAGCACGTCGCCAGGTCCATTGAGCGCCGGGCGCAGGCCATACTGGTCGAGGCCGGCGCTGACGCTGTCGGCCAATTGATCGCCGCCAGGCGCGCGGCCATCCAGCCAGCTCCAGCTGCGGTAGCGGCCGTAGTCACGCGGCGCGGCAGGGTAGGCGCTGCGGTCGAAGGTGGTGGCCGCTTCGGGCGGCGCCGGTGGCATGGGTAGCGACTCGGCCTGGTAAGGGTTCTTGCTCTGACAGGCGGCCAGCAGCGGCAAGATGAATAGGGCTATGGCGGTGCGCATGGTCGTCTCCGTGGTCGCGTGCGGCATCCCCGATGGTTTCAGGCTACGCCGGCCTGCCAGCTTCGTCCAACGCGCTCAGCGTGGTCGGCAGATCCAGTGCAGGTAGCGGCCGAGCCCCTCGAAGCTGGGATGGCGGCGGTGCGCCAGCTCCATTTCCAGTAGGTCGATCAGTTCGGCCTTGGCCTGGAATTGCTGCGGCATGTAGTCGTGGAATACGCGCACGCCACTACGGCTTTCGACCTGCCAGTACGCTGCTAGTTGCGTGGCCAGTTCGCGCGGGTCGACCGGCTGTTGTGGGGTCAGGCTCTGTTTCTCGCCGGCGAAGTGGTCCTTGCGCAGTTTGCGGAAATGCCCCTTGAGCAGGTTGCGGTAGATCAGCGCGTCCTTGTTGTAGAAGGCCAGCGACAGCCAGCCGTTCTTGGCCGTCAGCTGGTGCAGCACCGGCAGGATGGCCGCCGGCTCGGCCAGCCATTCCAGCACGGCGTGACACAGCACCAGGTCGAAAGGCTCTTGTAGCTGGCCGAGCAGTTCTTGCCAGGGGGCCTGGATGAAGGTGGCGCTCTGGCCCGCTTCGGCGAAACGCTGGCGTGCACCTTCGAGCATGGGGGCGGCCGGCTCGGCCAGGGTGATCTGATGGCCACGCTGGGCCAGCCACAGGCTCATGTGGCCAAGGCCGGCGCCGACATCGAGCACGCGCAGCGGGCGATCCGGCAGGGCTTCGGCTAGGTCGGCCTGCAGCACGGCGAGACGGATGGCTCCCTTGGCACCGCCGTAGATCTTCTCGGCGAAGCGGGTGGCGAGTTCGTCGAAGTGACGGTCGCTCATTTGAGGAAGCGCCGTTCGTTATCGGCGAGCTTGTCGAGCACCGCCTGGTTCATGTCGATGCCCAGTTCGCTGCACAGTTGCAGCAGATAGAGCACCACGTCGGCGACTTCCTGCCCGGCATGGGCGAGCTGGTCGGCAGGCAACTGGCGCGACTGTTCTTCGCTCAGCCACTGGAAGATCTCCACCAACTCGGCCATTTCCACGCTGGCGGCCATGGCCAGGTTCTTCGGGCTTTGGTAGCGGCGCCAATCGTTGTGATCGCGAATGGCGTGCATGCGGGCGGTGAGTTCAGCGAGGTTCATGGTGCGGCTCCGTTCGAGCCGCATAGCTTCGGCTCGAACGACCCACGCTGCAAGCTGCGCTTTACTTCGGATTGTCTCCCCTCTCCCGCTTGCGGGAGACGACTGCATGGATGCAGGAGGTAGGGCGACGCAGGACGCTAAAGCCGAGGGGCCGGGGGGAGAGGGCTGTTCGATAACACCGGTGCCGCCTGAACCACCCTCTCCCCAGCCCTCTCCCATGAATGGGAGAGGGGGCAGACTGTGCAAATCAGGCCTCCAACGGCTGCCAGCTACCCGCCATATGCGGCGTGTCGCCTTCGCCGATCAAGCGGAACTGGCCGCTGGCGCCAGGCTCGCTGGCTTGCAAGGCAACATGGGTGGGCAGCAGCACCGGTTTCTGGAAGCGCACCTCCACCTCGTAGCCGGCCTGAGGCAGGTGGTCGTGCAGGGCCGCCACACTGCGCGCCTTGTTCCACAGACCATGGGCGATGGCGCGGGGGAAGCCGAACAGGCGTGCGGTCACGGCGTACAGGTGGATCGGGTTGTAGTCGCCAGCCACCCGTGCGTAGCGCCGACCCGCATCGGCAGGGGCGGCCCAGTCGGCCAGTGGCGTCAGCTCCAGCGGCGGTTGTTCGGCACGTGCCGGCGCCTGGCCGTCGAGCCGCAGGGCGCGGCAGAGGATGCGGCTGTCACCTTCCCAGAGCAGGCCGAGCTGATCTTCCAGGCGGGTGATGAGGCTGAACGTGGCGCCCTTGTCGTGAGGTTGCAGGTCGGTGACCTGCACGCTGATCTGAAATGGCCCCAGCCCACCCAGTGGGCGCAACACGCGGATACGATTCTCCAGATGCACCAGGCCCAGCAATGGGCAGGGGAAACGGCGGTCGGTGAGCAACTGCATCTGCAGAGCGAAGGCGAGCACATGTGGATAGACCGGCGGCAGGTAGGGACTGTCTGCGCTGGCGCAGACCTGGCGATAGCGCGCCAGGTGCTTCGGGTCCACCTCAACGCGGCAGCGCAAGCCGATGCTGGGCAACTGGCGGCCAGTTACCTTGCGGCGCAGGGCCGCGCGCAGAAACAGGCCGGGCAGGGCCGGGGGGGTATCGAGATCGAGCCAGTCGATGGCCATTGGCGAACTCCTTGGCGAATGAATGACGGCAGCTTAACCCTCAGACCCACGCAGGCATTGGCTGTTCTGCCCGGAACGTGCGCAGGCTAGCCAATCCGTCTGTTACGCGGTTTGCGCACGGTGGCTCGCTGCCCCTAAGATGGCGCCGTTCACGAATAACGCTCACTAATAAAAAGAACAGCAGAAATCATGCGTGATCTGACCGACGATGTGGCGCTGATGCGCCCGGTAATCGATGCCCTGCGTGCCAGTGGAACCGATCCTGACCGCGTGCTGGTGCGCGTTGGTCTGCCTCCCGGCGGGCTTCCGGCTGGCCGCTTTCCCCATGCGGCCCAAGCGGCATTCTGGAAGGCCGCCAGCGAGGAGTGCGGCGAAGAGCACGTCGGGCTGTACCTGGCCCAGCACCTGCCAGCCTTCCATGGCCTGCTCCTGGAATACCTGTTTCTCTCCAGCGAAACCTTTGGCGTTGGCCTGCGCCATGCGCTGCGCTACGTGCGCCTGCTCTCCGACACCCTCAACGCGCGTCTGGACGTAGACGGCGATACCGCCGTGCTGACGCTGGGCGTGGAGGCCGACACGCCGCGTCATTTCCCGGAGATGCTGGCAGGGGCGGTGATCCGCCTGTTCGCGGCCTTGACCGAAAACGATTTCCGCCCGCGTGAAGTGCGCTTCATGCATGCCGAGGGCGCACCTGCGGAACGCTACCAGGCGGTTTATGGCTGCCCGGTACGCCTCGGCGCCGAGGACTGCGCACTGCTGTTCGACGCCGCGGTGCTGGACAAAGCCTCGCGCCACGCCGCACCGGAATTGCTGCGCATGCACGAGTCGCTGGCGCGGCGGCAATTGGCGGAAGTGGAGAGGCTGGACCTGGTACGTCAGGTACGTGAGCTGATCGCCGAGTTGTTGGTCGATGGCGGTGCGACGCTGGAGCAAGTGGCGGCGCGCTTGAACATGCCGGCGCGGCGCTTGCGCGAGCGCCTGGCCATGGCCGGTGTGCGCTTCAATGATCTGATCACCGACTACCGTTGCCGCCTGGCCAAGGAGTTGTTGCTCAAGACCGACGAGCGCATCGAAGTAATCGTCGAGCGCACCGGTTTCTCCGAGCCAAGCACCTTCTACCGCGCGTTCAAGCGCTGGGTCGGGGAAACGCCGGTGGAGTTTCGTAAACGCGGTAAGGCGTGAGCCGATTCGGTGGGCTAAAGCCCACCCTACAATAGAGTGGAGCTGACTGTAGGGTGGGCTTTAGCCCACCAGCTCCGCTGCCTCAGGCGCCCAGCAGGCTTTGCCCGCACACGCGCAGAACCTGCGCGGTCACCGCGCCCGAGCCAGGCTGGGCGAACCAGGCCACGGCTTCGGCGACATCCTGCGGCAGGCCACCCTGGCTCATCGAATTCATCCGGCGGCCGGCTTCGCGGATGCCCAGCGGAATGGCAGCGGTCATCTGGGTTTCGATGAAACCGGGGGCCACCGCGTTGATGCTGATGCCTTTCTTCGCCAGGGCCGGCGCCCAGGCCTGAGCCAGGCCGATCACGCCGGCCTTGCTCACCGCGTAGTTGGTCTGACCCATGTTGCCGGCAATGCCGCTGATCGAGGCGATCAGCACCACGCGGCCGTTGTCATGCAACTTGTCGGCGTCGAGCAGCGCCTGGGTCAGTACCTGCGGCGCCTTGAGGTTGACGTCGATCACCGAGTTCCAGAACGCATCGCTCATCTTCGCCAGGGTCTTGTCGCGGGTGATACCGGCGTTGTGCACGACGATGTCGAGGCCATCAGGCAGGGCTTCGACCAGGCGCTGTGGCGCATCGTCGGCGCAGATGTCCAGGCTCACGGCATGCCCACCCAGGCGCGCCGCCAGCGCCTGCAGCGCATCGGCCGCCTGGGGCACATCAAGCAGCACCACCTCGGCGCCGTCACGGGCGAGCACTTCGGCGATGGACGCGCCGATACCGCGCGAGGCACCGGTGACCAGCGCTTTCTTGCCGGCCAGCGGGCGCGTCCAGTCCTTGACCTGTTCGCCGCAGGCACCGAGTCGCAGCACCTGACCGGAAACGTAGGCGCTTTTCGGCGAGAGGAAGAAGCGCAGCGCGCCCTCCAGCTGCTGATCGCCATTCTGGCCGACATAGAGCAGCTGCACGCTGCCACCGCGGCGAATTTCCTTGCCCAGCGAGCGGGTAAAACCCTCCAGCGAGCGCTGCACGCTGGCGGCGACCGGGTCTTTGAGCGACTCCGGCGCACGCCCCAGCACCACCACGCGAGGGCTGTTGGCCAACCCCTTGAAAGCGGGCTGGAAGAAGTCGCGTAGCTCGATCAGCTGTTCGAAACGGGTCAGGTGACTGGCGTCGAACACCAGCGCCTTGAGCTTGGGACCGTGCTCGGCGGTCCAGCGCGGCAGGTCGAGCTGGCCGTCGCGCGCGGCGAACAGCTGATTCGTGAGCTTGCTGGCGAAGGGCTGGATGGCCTTGATCAGATCGCCTTCACCGCCGAACAGCAGGGCGCCATCGATCGGTCGCACTCGGCCGGCCATCCAGCGCTCCAGGCGCACAGGCGCCGGCAGGCCGAGGGCGCCAACCAGGCGGCGGCCGGTGGAAGAGTTGGCGAAAGCGAGATAACGATCAGACATGAAGGGCTCCTGCGGGCGAATCGAAAGTCGTGCCACTGTACGCGGCAGCTGGCAAAGCGCAATTGACTCTATTGCCTCACGCGCCGGCAAGGCGGCCAATGTTCGTGCCTATCCGAGGTTTAGCCTGTACGGCCAGAAGGCTACAGTGTCAGTCTCATGTTTCTGGGAACCGGCTGACGGACAATAGTTCGCCTCAGGTTTCTTCGATTTCTCGACCAGCAAGGAGTCACCATGACCCAGTTGCGCCGGGTCGCCATCGTAGGCGGCAACCGTATTCCGTTCGCGCGTTCCAACACCGTCTACGCCAGGGCGAGCAACCAGGAGATGCTGACCAGCGCCCTCGAAGGGCTGGTGGAACGCTTCAACCTGCATGGCGAGCGTCTCGGCGAGGTAGTCGCCGGTGCCGTGCTCAAGCATTCGCGAGATTTCAACCTGACACGCGAATGCGTGCTCGGCTCGCGCCTGGCGCCGGAAACCTCGGCCTACGACCTGCAGCAGGCCTGTGGCACCGGCCTGGAAGCGGCGATTCTGGTGGCCAACAAGATCGCCCTCGGGCAGATCGACTGCGGCATCGCCGGCGGTGTCGACACCACCTCCGACGCACCCATCGGCGTCAATGAGGGGCTGCGGCAGATCCTCCTGGAGGCCAATCGTGGCAAGAGCACCGGTGACAAGATCAAGAGCCTGCTGAAGATTCGCCCGCGCCACCTGGCGCCGCACATTCCGCGCAATGGCGAGCCGCGTACCGGGTTGTCGATGGGCGAGCACTGCGAGCTGATGGCGCAGCGCTGGGCCATCCCGCGTGACGAGCAGGACCAACTGGCGCTGGTCAGTCACCAGAAGCTCGCGGCGGCCTATGCCGAAGGCTGGCAGGATGATCTGATGACGCCGTTTCTCGGCCTGACCCGCGACCAGAACCTGCGCCCGGACATCAGCGCGGAGAAACTCGCGACTCTCAAACCCTGCTTCGAACGCGGCCCGCGTGGCACGCTGACGCCGGCCAACTCCACGCCGCTGACCGATGGCGCCTCGCTGGTGCTACTGGCTAGCGAGGAATGGGCCAAGGCCCGTGGTTTGCCGGTGCTGGCCTACCTGCGCGATGGCGAGGCAGCGGCAGTGGATTTTGTTCAGGGTAAGGAAGGCCTGCTGATGGCGCCGGTCTATGCGGTGCCGCGCCTGCTGGCGCGCAACGGCCTGACCCTGCAGGACTTCGACTACTACGAGATCCACGAGGCCTTCGCTGCCCAGGTGCTGTGCACGCTCAAGGCCTGGGAAGACGCCGACTACTGCAAGGAGCGCCTGGGCCTGGACGCGCCGCTTGGGTCCATCGACCGCAGCAAGATGAACGTCAAGGGCAGTTCGCTGGCTGCAGGCCACCCGTTCGCGGCCACCGGCGGACGCATTGTCGCCAACCTGGCCAAGCTGCTGTCGGTGGCCGGAGAAGGGCGTGGCCTGATTTCCATCTGCGCGGCAGGCGGTCAGGGTGTGACCGCGATCCTCGAGCGGTAATCCAATACGCGTGGTCGCATGTCATCGCGGTCATACGATGTAAGCAACTCCGTGATTCGGGCGGCCACGCGTAGCGCGTGGCCGCCCTTTTTTTGGCCGGCTGCGGAGTTCAGCTCGGCGCGAAGCCATACAGCCTGGCGGGGTTGTCGACCAGGATGCGTTGCCTGAGCGCGGGCGATGGCAGCAGGCGCAGTAACTCGTCGACCAGCTCGCCGTCGTTTGGGATAGGTGTTGGCAACTGCACGTGCGGCCAGTCGGTGCCGAATATGCAGTGTTCGCTGTTGGCCTCGACCAGTGCTAGGAACAATGGGTCGACGTCCTGGTAGGGGGCTCGTTGGTGTGCCGAAATGCGGTTGGGGCCGGTGAGTTTGACCCAGGCCTTGCCGTTGTCGAGCATCTTCAACAGCGCTGCGAAGCCCGGCTCTGTCGTGCCTTTATGGGCCGGAAGGTGACCCATGTGGTCGATGACCACTGGAGTGGGCAGGCGTCCGAGCTTGCCGGCCAGATCCTCGAAGCGTGAGACGTCCAATAGAAACTGCACGTGCCAGCCCAGTTCGGCGATACGCCGTGAAAGCGCTTCTATGTCGCTGAACTCGACGCCACCGGGAAACACCAGATTGACCCGTACCCCTCTAACGCCCAGGCGGTCCATATGCTGCAGTTCGGCGTCAGTGATCGCGGCATTGACCACCGCGACACCGCGCCACTCGATGGCGTCATCTGGGCGCTGGCGCGCCAGCGTGTCGAGCATCAGGCGGTTATCTGTGCCGTAGACGCTGGGTTGCACCAGTACTGCGCGCTGAAAACCCAGCGTATGCAAAAGCCGCCGGTAGGAGGCTTCGCTGGCTTCTGGCGGGGTGTAGCTGCGGATGTGTTGATAGGGGTAGTGCTCCTGCGGCCCGAACAGGTGGGCATGGCTGTCACAGGCACCAGCGGGTAGCGCTTCACGGGGTGCGCGAGGCATTGGGTCGGCGCCGGGAATGGTCGGTTGCGATAGGTTCATGGGGTGACTCAGCCAAGCAATGCGGGCAGGAAGAGGGTGATGGCCGGGATGTAGGCCACCAGTCCGACGACGACCACCAGCACCAGGAGGAAGGGCCAGAGGTGGCGGGTTACCCGCTCGATGCTCAGGCCACTGATCGAGGCGGCGACGAACAATGAATAGCCCAGAGGTGGCGTGACCATGCCGACGGCGAAGTTGATCACCACCATGGCGCCGAGCTGGATCGGGTCCAGGCCGATCTGGGCGCCGACAGCGATCAGCACGCCACTGAGAATGACCATTGCCGATACCGTGTCCATGACGGCGCCGAGCACCAGCAACATCAGGTTGAGCAGCAGCAACAACAGCAGTGGGTTGTCGGTGATGCCCAGCAGCACTTCGCTGATCTGGGAAGGAATGCGCTCGCTGGCGATGACCCAGGCGAAGCCATAGGCGGTGACGATGATGAACATGATCAGCGTGGTGGTGCGCATGGCTCCGACCAGGATGCCTGGCAATTGGCTCCAGCTCAGATCCTTGTAGACGAACAGGCCGATGCACAGGCTGTACAGGGCGCCGATCATGGCAGCTTCGGTAGGCGTGAAGATGCCGCCGTAGATGCCACCGAGGATGACCACTGGCGCCAGCAGAGCCCAGATCCCGTCACGCAGTGCAGCGAGTATCTCGGCAAAGCTGGGGCGCTTTTCCCTTGGGATGTTCAGGCGTCGTGCATAGATCACGCTGATCAGGCAGAAGCCGGCGGCGGCGAGCAGGCCGGGGATGATGCCGGCCAGGAAGAGTTTGGAAATCGACTCCTCCGCCAGCACGCCCCAGATGATCATCGGGATAGACGGCGGGATCATCTGCCCTAGCGGGCCGATGGCGGTGGCCAGGGCGGCTCCGTAGCCGCGCGAGTAGCCGCGCAGCTCGAGCTCCTTGATCATGATCGAGCCGACTGCCGCCGTGGTGGCCGGTGCCGAGCCCGAGATCGCACCGAAGAAGGTACCGGCGGCGACGGTGGACATCGACAGCCCACCAGTGAAATGCCCGAAGCAGGTCGAGGCAATCCGCACCAGACGGCGCGACAGCCCACCGGCGGTCATCAGATCGCCGGCCAGGATGAAGCCTGGGATGGCCAGCAGGCTGGTGACGGTGCTGCCAGCGATCAGGCGCTGAGCCATGATCAACGGGCTGAAGTCAGCCATCCACAGGCCGACCACGGTCAGCAGGCCGAGGGTGAAGGCGATGGGAACTCCCGCCAGCAGCAGGATGAACATCCCGCCGATCAGAACCATGCCGATTTCGCTCATGGCGTTACTCCTTGCGCGGGTGCCGAGGTCGGTTGCATCAACTGCGTCAGGCTGTGCAGCACGATCAGTGCACCGCTGACCGGAACGGACGCGCTCTGCAGCCACAGCGGGTAGCGCAGCGCGGCCGACACCTGATGTGCGGTGAACGAGGCGAATTTCCAGCCAGCCCACAGCATCAGCGCACCGAAGGTCGCCACCAGTAGCAGGCTCAGGCGCTCGAACAGCGAGCGCATGGTGGGAGGCAGGCGCTCTACCAGCAGGGTGATGCGCACGTGCGACTGCTGCCGTACCAGTTCACTGGCGAACAGAAACACGCTCCAGCTGAACGCCAATAGCGCGACTTCGTCGGCCCAGGTGAGCGACGCATTGAGCACGTAGCGGTAGAACACGCCAGCGATCAGGGCCAGAGCCATGACCAGAGCGCACAGGCAACCGAGCAGCGTGGTGAGCGCAGCCAGGTGCCGACTGAGGGCATCAAGGAATCTATGCATGGAAGAGCAACCGTGCAGTCGGGGAACAGGTCCCAGGGGTTATTCGGAAACCTGCTTGAGCGTGCGGTCGAGCAACTCGGCGCCGATGCTCTCGCGGTACTGCTCGTACACCGGTGCCACGGCATCGCGGAAGGGCTGAGCAGAGCCGATGTCGTTGACCTGCATGCCCTCTGCCTTGATTTTCTCGATCAGCGCTTTCTCGTTGCTTGCGACGGTTTCGCGCTGACGTTCGATGGCCTTGCGTGCTGCGCTGCGAACCACGGCCTGCAACTCGGGGGACAGGCGTTCGAGGGCCTGTTTGGACATCAGCAGTGCCAGGGCGTTGTAGGTGTGACTGGTTAGCGAGAGGTACTTGACGGCCCCGGCGTATTTGTTCGCGTAGATCACCGACAGCGGAATCTCCAGGCCGTCGACGGTGCCTTGCTGAACCGCGGTGAAGGCATCGCTCCAGGGCATCGGTACCGGGTTGGCGCCGAGTGCGCGGAAGCTGGTCAGGTACAGGTCACTGGGTTGCACGCGCAGCTTGATGCCCGCGAAGTCTGCCGGTTTCTCGATCGGCCGCTTGTTGTTGATGGTGTGGCGAAAGCCAGCCTCGGAGAAGCCCAGGCCGACGATGCCCAGGCGCTCCAGGCTAGTGAACAGTGTCTGCCCCAGCTCGCCGTCGAGCACGCGGTGAGCTTGCGCGCTGTCCTTGAACAGGAACGGCAGGTCGTTGATCTGGAAGCTCGCATCCAGGGTGCCCAATTGCGTGCCAGTGATTACCCCGACATCGAGCATCCCCAACTGCATGCCCTGCAGCATCTCGGTGTCGTTGCCCAATTGGTTGCTCGGAAAGAAGCGAACCTGAAACTCACCCGGGGCAGCGGCTTCGAGCTCTTCCTGGAAATAGTGCGCGGTGATCGCATAGGGATCGAGCGGACTGTCGGAGGTGGTCCAGCCCAGGCGCAGGGTCGTAGCAGCGTGCAATGCACTGCTGGCCAGGAGCGAGGAGAGCATCAGGGTGTACGTCATCAGCCGACATACGGGCTTGAGCGAAGGTGCCATGCGCGGTCTTCCTGTAGGGATTCTTATTGGCGTTCTAAGGACATTTGCGAAGTGAAAAGCAGGAGCGCAACTTGTCCTACAAGTAGTGGATCACAGTGGCGCAGGCGTTGTAAAGCGCTGGTGAGCGTGCTTGGTTCATGATGCTAAAAGCCGATAAATTGAAGTTATATGTGATGAAAAGCTGAGAAAAAACGGATTCTCTATGGCCGTTTCCTTAGGCTGTCGGAGGTTTTTTATCATCTGCATTCCAAACCGATGACGCTTTGCGCATCATGTGCGGGTTTCGGTGCGACCCCGTGCAGGCGTCGCCCTTGGCGTCAGGGACGCCGCAGTCAATCTAGGATCAGAGCATGACGAAACTCGATGGAGTGCCCGGGCGCCAGCCGTTGTCGGTGGATATCTCGCGCTACCTGCAAGATGAAATTGTCGAAGGTCGGCTAAAGCCTGGTGATCGGATTCCTTCGGAGGCGCAACTGAGGGCGCGCTTTGGCGTGGGGCGCAATGTCGTGCGCGAGGCGGTGGCGCGGCTGAAGTCCGACGGCCTGGTGCAGAGTCATCAGGGCAAGGGGGCATTCGTGTCCGATAAAGCCCACCGCAACAGCTTTCGTATCGATCATGAAGAGCTCGCCGATCTGCCCAAGCTGCGCCAGCTATACGAATTGCGGCTGGATCTGGAGGTGGCCGCTGCTGGTATGGCTGCGCGGCGGCGCTCCAAGTTGCAGCTGGCGCAGATCCGCGCGGCGGTCGATGACTTCCGCCTGGCGGTCGAGCAAAGGCAGAACCTGATCGAGAGCAGCCTGGCGTTCAAGCGTGGTATCGCCGAGGCGACGGCCAACGAATACTTTCGCAACTTCATGCTGTTTCTCAGTGCGCATATCTTCGAGGCGGCATCGCTGGAGCGGCGCATGGACGGCAGTGGCCAGCTCGGCAGCGTGCTGTTGCGCGAGTACCAGGCCATCGTCGAGGCCATTGCCCTGGGTGATCCGGATCTGGCACGGCGCGCCGCCTGGCAGCACATCATCAACTCGGCCGAGCGTAACGGCCTGCGCGGGCTCAACGGCTGGGAGGCAACGCGCATGAGTTCGCTGGGCGAAAGCTATGCGCCGCCCTGTGCTGCGCCGATACCGGTGCACCGCATGCCGCGCCGTGCCCTGCCGGCCGATGCCTGTGACTGCCACTTTCACATCATTGGCGATCCGCTTACCCAGCCGTTCACGCCGCATCGCTCCTACACGCCGCCACCGGCCTCGCTGGAGGACTACCGCCAGCTGCAGTCCACGCTGGGGCTTAGGCGCGGGGTCATCGTGCAGCCCAGTGTCTATGGCTACGACAACCGTGTGATGCTCGAGGCCCTGTGCGAGGGCGGCGCTGATTTTCGTGGGGTGGTGGTGATCAGCGACCAGACCACCGAGGCCGAATTGCGCGCGATGCATGAGCTGGGCGTGCGCGGCGTGCGCATCAACCTGATCTACAAAAGTGGCGTGGAGGTGTCTGATGTGACCAACCTGGCACGCAAGGTCGCGCCTCTGGGCTGGCACGTGCAGTTGCTGATCGATATCTCCGAGTTCGCCGACCTTTACGAGACCCTGGCCGGCCTGCCGGTCGAGGTGGTGATCGACCACATGGGGCACATGCCGGCCAGTATCGGTGTCGAGCATCCAGGCTTTGCGGCGCTGTTGCGCCTGACTCGTGAGGGCAGGGTCTGGGTCAAGCTCTCCGGTGCCTCGCGCATCACCAATCGCAGCGACATGCCTTACGTGGACACCGCACCCTACGCCAGGGCGCTGATTCAGGCCAACCCCTCGCGCATCCTCTGGGCCAGCGACTGGCCGCATGTCTGCTTGAGCGTGCCAATGCCGGACGATACGCGTCTGCTTGAGGAGTTCTACGACTGGGCCGACGATGACGAGGGGGTGATCCGGCAGATCATGGTCGATAACCCCGCTCGTCTCTACGGCTTCTGAGAACCTGTTCACGATCTCGCGAGCTAGAGCCAGGCAACACCGATGGCGGCCCCGCAAAACCAGATGAAAAACGCTCGGAGTCGCGCTCGACTTTACGAGTTGTAAATGAGCATTTTGACTGGGCTCGCACGCGAGGCTGGTTTCAACGCAGAATGGCCGACGCGCAGCAGATAGTGAACAGGTTCTGAGTACGCCCTAGCCGCGTGCGCGGCAATGCTCCAGCAGCGCCTCGATCGGATGGCGCAGGCGCTGCTGACGCAGGCGCTGGGTCTGGCTGCGGCAGGAATAGCCGGTGGCCAGCGCTTCGGCGGCATCCTCGCGGGCCAGGGCTGGCTCCCAGGATTGGGCGAAGATCGCCCGTGACGTCTGCAGATTGCGCGCCTCGTGTCCGTAGGTGCCGGACATGCCGCAGCAACCGGTGGCCTGTGCCGTCAGGTGCAGGCCGGCCTGGCGGAACACCTGGCTCCACAGGGCGGTGGCGGCTGTGGCGTTGGTTTTCTCGGTGCAGTGTGCAAGCAGCCGGTAGTGGGCGGTCGGTGCCTCCTCGGCAGCGGTGTTCGGCAGGGCCTTGGCCAGCCATTCCTGCGGCAACAGCACCACTGGGCAGTCGAGGCCTTCGAGCTTGGCGTATTCCTGGCGGTAGACCAGGGTCATGGCCGGGTCCAGGCCCACCAGGGGGATGCCGAAGTCTGCCAGCGCCTGCAGGCGCCGGGCATTGCGCCGGGCGTTGCGGGCGAAGGCGCTGAGGAAGCCCTGCACATGCAGCGGCTTGCCGTTGGCCGAGTAGGGGGCCAGCAGGACCCGATAGCCGAGGCGGCTGGCCAGTTCGATGAAGGCGGCGAACAGCGGTGTCTCGAAGTAACGGGTGAAGGCGTCCTGCACCAGGATCAGGCTCCTGGCGCGCAGGCTTTCGTCCATCGCGGCCAGGCGTTTGGGCGTTGCCGTCTGTACGGCGAAGCGCCGGCAGGTGGCACGAAAGTCGAAGTCGCTGATCGTGGGGCTGTCGACCATGCCCAGGTGCTCGGCCAATAGCGTGCTGACCAGGCGCGACCCCATCGGCGCGTTGTACAGCCAGGGCAGGTGGGCCAGCAGCGGCAGGCTGAACTCCAGCGAGCCGATCAGGTAGTCGCGCAGCGGGCGCAGGTAGCGGCGGTGGTAGAGCTCGAGAAAGCGCGAGCGGAATTCGGGCACGTTGACCTTGATCGGGCATTGCCCCGCGCAGGACTTGCACGCCAGGCAACCGGCCATGGCGTCGTAGACCTCATGGGAAAAGTCATCTTCGCCCTGGCGGCTGTTGCGCCAGCGCGCGGGTAGCGTGCGCAGGAACTGCAGTGGGCCAGCGGCGACCGGGGCCAGCACGTCGACCCCGGACAGGCCCTGCAGGCGCAGCCATTCGCGGATCAGCGAGGCGCGGCCCTTGGGCGATTGCACGCGCTCGCGGGTGGCCTTCCAGGACGGGCACATGGCGTCGTCGGGGTCAAAGTTGTAGCAGGCGCCGTTGCCGTTGCAGTGCACGGCGCTGCCATAGCTCTGCCACACACGCTCGTCGATCTGCCGGTCGTGCTCGCCGCGCAGCGGCGCTTCGTTGACCTTGATCAGGCCTTCGGTACTGTCCGGCGGGGTGCAGATCTTGCCGGGGTTGAGTTGGTTATGCGGGTCGAATGCGCCTTTCAGGCGTTGCAGCGCCGGGTACAGTTCGCCGAAGTAGGCCGGCACGTATTCCGAGCGCAGCCCCTTGCCATGTTCGCCCCAGAGCAGGCCGCCGTAGCGCTGGGTCAGTGCCGCCACGGCATCGGAAATCGGCTTGACCAGCGCGGCCTGGGCCGGGTCCTTCATGTCCAGGGCCGGGCGTACATGCAGTACACCGGCATCGACATGGCCGAACATGCCGTAGGTCAGGCCGTAGCCGTCGAGCAGGGCGCGAAATTCGGCGATGTAGTCAGCCAACTGCTCCGGCGGCACTGCGGTGTCTTCGACGAACGGCTGCGGCCGCACTTCGCCCTCGACGTTGCCGAGCAGGCCCACCGAGCGCTTGCGCATGGTGTAGACCCGATTCACCGCCGCCGCACCTTCGGCCAGGGTGTGGCCTAGGCGTTCGACGCTGGTGTCCTGCCGCAGGTGGGTGATGAAGTCCGCGACCCGGGCATTGACCTCGTCCGGCTCGTCGCCGCAGAACTCCACCAGATTGATGCCCAGGGTCGGTTTTTCCGGGTCGGCCGGGAAGTATTCGGCGACGCTGTGCCAGACGATGTCCTGCATCGCCAGCATCAGCACGCGCGAGTCCACCGTCTCGATCGACAGCGGTTTGTGCGCCATAAGCGCATTGGCATCGCGCAGGGCGTCCATGAAGCTGCTGTAGCGCACGTTGACCAGCACCGTGTATTTCGGAATCGGCAGGACGTTGAGCTTGGCTTCCACCACATAGCCCAGCGAGCCCTCGGCGCCGCATAGCACGCTGTTGAGGTTGAAGCGACCTTCTTCATCGCGCAGGTGCGCCAGGTCGTAGCCGGTCAGGCAGCGGTTGAGCTTGGGGAAGGTGCTTTCGATCAGTTCGCCCTGGGTTTCCTCGATCTCCCGGGCCATGCGGTACACCTCGCCGACCCGGCCGGGCAGGGCGCAGGCCGCGTCGAGGGTGGTGTCATCCAGCGGTTGGCTGTGCAGGCGCTCGCCGCCGAGCAGCACGCTGTGCAGTTCCAGCACGTGGTCGCGGGTCTTGCCGTAGGTGCAACTGCCCTGGCCGCTGGCATCGGTGTTGATCATGCCGCCGACGGTGGCGCGGTTGGAGGTAGAGAGCTCCGGGGCGAAGAACAGCCCGTGCGCCTTGAGCGCGGCATTGAGCTGATCCTTGACCACCCCGGCCTGAACCCTTACCCAGCGCTCCTCGACGTTGATCTCGAGGATTCGGTTCATGTGTCGCGACAGATCCACCACCACACCGTCGGTCAGCGATTGGCCGTTGGTCCCGGTACCGCCGCCGCGCGGGGTCAGCTTGATCGGGCGGAAACGCGGTTCGGCCATCAATGCGGCAACTTTCGCTACATCGTCGGCATCCAGCGGGAACACCGCGGCCTGCGGCAGACGCTGGTAGATAGAGTTATCGGTGGCCAGTACCGTGCGGCTGGCGTGGTCGCGGGCGATCTCGCCGCGAAAGCCAGCGCTGCGCAGGGCGTCGAGAAAGGCCAGGTAGGGTGCCGCCGGTGCAGCGGGTGTGGGAATGCGGGCAATCATGGTCGGCTCTCGGCAAATGGCCGTTCAAACCTTCTTAATACGAAGGGCTACGGCTCGCTATCGTTATGGATAATGTCGATTTTCCAAGGGTCATGACCGTGCTACAAAGGTATTTTTCGCGATCAACTCATGAGGAATATGAATGAATCATCGGCGTCTGACGCCTTCGATGTCGCTGCTGCTGGCCTTCGAGGCCGCTGCCCGACACGAGAGCTACACCCGTGCAGCCAGGGAACTGTCGCTGACGCAGAGTGCGGTCAGCCGCCAGGTGCAGACGCTGGAGGCGCAGTTGGGCGTGCGTCTGTTCCGCCGCGAGGGGCGCAACATCGTGCTGACCGACGTGGGCCGCTTGTACCTGCGCGAACTTGGCGATGCCCTGGCGCAGATCCGCAGCGCTACGCTGCAGGCGGTGGCCTACGGCTCTGGCATGGGCACGTTGCGCCTGGCGCTGTTGCCGACATTCGGCTCGACCTGGTTGCTGCCACGGCTGAGCCGTTTCTACGCGGCCAACCCTGGAGTACAGGTGCATGTGCACTCGCGTATCCAGGCCGTGGATTTCACCGACGGTGAGATCGACGCTGCAATTACTGTCGGCAGCGGTGACTGGCCGGAGTTGGTGGTGCATCCACTGCTGGAGGAAAGCATGGTGGTGGTCGCCAGTCCCGCGCTTCTGGCTGCGGGGGCGCCGGTCGACGCCGAGACCATCGCCGCGCAGACGCTGTTGCAGGTGGCTAGCCATCCGCCGCTCTGGGCTAACTGGTTCGCCCGCCATGGCCTGGCGCCTGAGCGCATGCGCAGCGGGCCGAACTTCGAGCTGACCTCGCATCTGTTGCAAGCGGTGCGCAGCGGCATTGGTGTAGGCCTGGTGCCGCAGATGCTGGTGGAGGACGACGTGCGCCATGGCCATCTGCTCAGCGTCGGCGAGCCAATTCCGAGCAAGCGCACATACTGCCTGACCTATCCGTCGCGCAACGCGGTACTGCCTTCGCTCAAGGCATTTCGCCAGTGGTTGCTTACCGAACTCGGGGGGTGAGCACGGTTCCTGTGGCGGCCTGTCACGCGGCAAATCACCACAGCGCCAGCTGGGCCTTTAGCAGCTAGTCTTTTAGTGCGCATTGATCCAGATCAATGCGCCTTTTCGCGCTTTACTCCACAGCCATTCGGCTGAGTTCTACTCCATAAGAACAATTTCAGCTCGTTTGACTCCAAGACTGGAGTCTATGGATCGGCTTTGCGTGCTGGGGCCGAAATAACCCTGAATGAGGATGTGACATGTTCGGCCTAGAGGCGCTTGATCTCGCCCGAATCCAGTTTGCCTTCACCATTTCCTTCCACATCGTCTTCCCGGCCATCACCATCGGTCTGGCTAGCTACCTGGCGGTGCTCGAAGGCTTGTGGCTGAAGAGTGGAAATACCCTGTACCGCGATCTCTACCACTTCTGGTCGAAGATCTTCGCGGTCAACTTCGGCATGGGTGTGGTCTCCGGCCTGGTCATGGCCTATCAGTTCGGCACCAACTGGAGTGCCTTCTCCGACTTTGCCGGGGCGGTCACCGGGCCGCTGCTGACCTACGAGGTGCTCACCGCGTTCTTCCTCGAAGCGGGTTTCCTTGGCGTCATGCTGTTCGGCTGGAACCGCGTCGGGCCAGGCCTGCACTTCTTCTCCACGGTGATGGTGGCCATCGGCACGCTGATTTCCACCTTCTGGATTCTCGCCTCCAACAGCTGGATGCATACGCCGCAGGGCTTTGAGATCATCGATGGCCGGGTAATTCCGGTGGACTGGTTCGCCGTCGTATTCAACCCGTCGTTCCCTTATCGCCTGGCGCACATGGCGACGGCGGCGTTCCTCGCCACTGCCTTCTTCGTCGGTGCTTCGGCAGCCTGGCACCTGCTGCGCGGGCGTGACAACCCGGCGATCCGCAAGATGCTCTCGATGGCACTGTGGATGGCCCTGCTGGTGGCGCCGATACAGGCCTTCATCGGCGATCTGCATGGCCTCAATACCCTCAAGTACCAGCCGGCGAAGATCGCGGCCATCGAAGGGCATTGGGAAAACGTTGGCGACGAGCCGACCCCACTGATCCTCTTCGGCTGGCCGGACATGCAGCGTGAGGAAACCCGCTTCAAGGTTGAGATTCCCGCGCTCGGCAGCCTGATCCTGACCCATAGCCTGGACAAACAGGTGCCGGCTCTGAAGGACTTCCCACCGGAAGACCGCGCCAATTCCACGATCGTGTTCTGGACCTTCCGCGTGATGGTTGCCATGGGTCTGATGATGATCCTCACCGGTCTTTGGGGCACCTGGCTGCGACGCGGCGAGCGGCTGTACACCTGCCGGCCGTTCCTGCACCTGGCGGTGTGGATGGGGCCGAGCGGCATCATCGCCATCCTCGCGGGCTGGTACACCACCGAGATCGGTCGCCAGCCATGGATCATCCATGGCCTGATGCGCACCGCCGACGCGTCCTCCGGGCATAGCGCGACGCAACTGGGCTTTACCTTGGCGCTGTTCGTGGTGGTCTATTTCGTGCTGTTCGGTGCGGGCATCGGCTACATGCTGCGTCTGGTGCGCAAGGGGCCGAAGATCGACGAGGGTAAGGAAACCTCCGAAGGTGGGCCAGGCCAGCCGCGTACGCCAGCGCGTCCGCTGTCGGCGGCCGAAGAGGGCCTGGAAGATGGCGAAACCGACACCTTGCCGGAGAGGAACTGAACATGGGTATCGACCTTCCGCTGATCTGGGCGGTGATCATCGCCTTCGGTGTGATGATGTATGTGGTGATGGATGGCTTCGATCTGGGCATCGGCATCCTCTTTCCCTTCGTTCGTGACGATGGCGAGCGCGACGTGATGATGAACACCGTCGCGCCGGTCTGGGACGGCAACGAGACCTGGCTGGTACTCGGTGGTGCGGCGCTGTTCGGCGCCTTTCCGCTGGCCTATGCGGTGGTGCTGGATGCGTTGTACCTGCCGCTGATCCTGATGCTGCTGGGCCTGATCTTTCGTGGCGTGGCCTTCGAGTTTCGTTTCAAGGCCAAGGCCGCCAAGCGTCATCTTTGGGACAAGGCCTTCATTGGCGGCTCGCTGACGGCCACCTTCTTTCAGGGCGTGGCACTGGGCGCGTACATCGACGGTTTCGAGGTGGTCAATCGTAGCTTCGCCGGTGGCGCGTTCGACTGGCTGACGCCGTTCTCGGTGTTCTGCGGCTTGGCGCTGATCGCCGCCTACGCGCTGCTTGGCTGTACCTGGCTGATCATGAAGACCGAAGGCCGCCTGCAACAGCAGATGCATGACCTGGCGCGGCCGCTGGTGTTCGTCCTGCTGGGGGTGACGGGCATCGTCAGCCTGTGGACGCCCTTTGCCCACCCGGATATCGCCGAGCGCTGGTTCAGCCTGCCCAACCTGTTCTGGTTCATGCCGGTACCGGTGCTGGTGCTGCTGTGTACATACGCACTGCTGCGTTCGGTGGCCAACAACCGCAACTACTCGCCATTTCTGCTCACCCTGGCGTTGATCTTCCTCGGCTACAGCGGCTTGGGCATCAGCCTGTGGCCGAACGTGATTCCGCCGTCGATCAGCATCTGGGAGGCCGCTGCGCCGCCGCAGAGCCAGGGCTTCATGCTAGTGGGCGCGCTGTTCATCATTCCCTTCATTCTCATGTACACCGCCTGGAGCTACTACGTGTTCCGCGGCAAGGTCACGGTGGACGATGGCTATCACTGAGGACCTATCCAACGCCTGCTACGCGTCGGCCTGCGGCGTTAAAAGCAGGCTCGGCTTGCTCATGTACCACTCGTACAGTCGAACGCGACTCCGACCGCTCCTCGCCTGCTTTGACCAGCCGGAGGCTGTTACTTACGTTGCGCCTTGCATGGCTCTAGCTCGGGAGGCTTTGAATCAGGTTCTTAGGAGACGGCCATGACCGAAACTGTAGAGAAAAAGCCGCTGTGGCAGCGTCTGGGTTGGCTGGTACTGATCTGGGCCTGCAGCGTCACCGCGCTGGGTATCGTGGCCTGGCTGTTGCGCCTGTTCATGAGCGCGGCGGGGTTGGGCGCGCCGTAGGAACCGTTGCCGGCGGGTAGGGGGGGATCGGGGCGCGTAGCTGGCGCTTTATCCATCCGCCACAGCAACCGCGGCTGTAAATGGCGGCGTGCGATGTGACTGGTGGACAAGCTTCGCGTTGTCCACCCTAGTTGTCGGTATTGCGTAGGGCGGATGACGTTTTATCCATCCACCATTGATCGTTACTGCGCCGGTACCGCCAGCCAATGGCCAAGGGTCTTCTGATACGCGCCGGTGGCTTTGCTCAGATGCAGCCACTGATCCACATAGCTTTTCCAGGTCATATCGTCGCGGGGCAGCAGGTAGGCCTTCTCACCGTATTGCATGTAGGCGGTCGGGTTGACGGCGCACAGGCCAGGCATGCGTTTCTGCTGATAGAGGGCTTCGGACGAGTCGGTGATCATCACGTCGGCGCGTTTAGCCAGCAGTTCCTGGAAGATGGTCTTGTTGTCGTGGAAGTTCAGCTGGGCCTTGGGCAGGTAGGCCCGGGCAAAGGCCTCGTTGGTGCCACCGGCCGGCTCGATCAGGCGCACCTCTGGCCTGTTGATCTGCTCGATGGTCTGGTAGCGCGAAACGTCTTCACAGCGCACCAGGGGAATCTTGCCGTCGACATCCAAGGTGCTGCTGAATAAGGCCTTCTTCTGGCGCTCCAGCGTCACCGAAATACCGCCCATACCGATATCGCACTTGCCTGCCACCATATCCGGCATCAGGGTTTTCCAGGTGGTCGGCACCCACTGCACCTTCACCCCAAGGCTCTGCGCGAGCGACTGGGCCATCTCGATATCGATGCCTTCGTACCCACCGTCCTGGCGCAGAAAGGTATAGGGCTTGTAATCACCGGTGGTGCACACCGCCAGTTGTCCCTTCTCCAGCACCTTGTCCAGGTGCGATGGCGTTTCCTGAGCCTGGGCAAAACCTGACATCCCGATAAGCAAGGTGGTGATGGCGCTGATTTTTAGATTTTTCATGGTGGGTCGAACTCGCGGTTGAAGGCGGGGAACAAGCGAGAGGACAAGGTAAGGACAAGGGCTTGGAGGGGCAAGGCCCTGGAGGAAGGGAGAGCGCAGAAGCCAGATTGTCGTGTTCAGCGGCAGGCACTTTTAAAAAAGGCGGACAAGCTTCGTGCTGTCCGCCCTCGTGTCTTGCAGCGTATATCAGGCCATCCTGTGGCTAGCCGCAACGATCAACTTAATAGCTCGCCTTCTTCAACCATGGCGGCCCACGCCACTACGCTGGGGCGCTGTTGCATCCGGGCGTACCACTCGCGAAGCGCTTCGCACTCCTCGGGGATCGATAGCTCCACGAGCGTCGAGAAGATCATGCCGCCAATCACGGCGATATCCGCCATGGAAAACGACGCTCCGGCAACGAATGGCTGGCTCTTCAATACGCCATTGAAATAGCGCATGCCTCTTACAGCCTTGTCGCGCATGCGCAGGCCCCATTCCTCATTCTGATAAAGCTCGACGTGTGGACCCAGGCCCGGGGTGGCATGGTGAAAGTACAGGCTCACGGCATCGAGAAACTCGATTTCGGCGCGCTTGGTCATCATGTGGATCAGACCTTTCTCAACGGCGGTTTTGCCGGTAAGCGTGGGTGAGCCATCCAGGTCGTCAAGATACTGGGTGATAGCCGTGCATTCCGCGATGCGGGTGCTGTCCTCCAGCTCCAAGACTGGAAGCGTGCCCGAGTAATTTATTTCGAGAAACTCAGGCGTCTTGTGCTCACCTTTCCAGAGGTTGATCGACACGAAATCGACCTCTGGCAGAAAGCCTTTCTCTGCGAGCGCTATGCGCACTCGTGCCGGGTAGGGGCCGTTGTACCAGTCGTAGATTTTCATCGGCGAATGGCGGGCGTCGGTGTGGTGATGTGAAGTGCTCATGTAGGTACCTATCTATCAGTTGGTAGATATATTTATAGGCTCATTCCTCTTGCTGTCAACACCTATCTATCAGTTGGCAGGTTGGTGGGTTGCGGTTAGCATTCCGGTCATCTTTCAATCGGTGAGGTGATGGTGTGAGTGCAAACGCAAAAGAGGCCATCCTGGCGGCTGCCAAGCAGGCCGCGCAGTCCCATGGCTACAACGGACTGAATTTCCGTGACCTGGCGGCTGCAGTCGGTATCAAGAGCGCGAGCATCTACTACCACTTTCCCAGCAAGGCCGACCTCGGTTCTGCGGTAGCCAGGCGTTACTGGGAAGACACCGCAGCCGAACTGCAGGCGATGCTGGAAAGGGCTGACAGCCCGCTTGAATGCCTGCAACGGTATCCCTCGATCTTTCGACGCTCGCTCGAGAGCGAGAACAGGTTGTGCCTTTGCAGCTTCATGGCCGCGGAGTACGAAGACCTTCCTTCGCAGGTGAAGAGCGAGGTGCAAGCGTTCGCCACCGTGAACGTGGCCTGGCTTTCCAAGGTTCTGCTTGCGGCCGGGGTCGGCAACCCGGCCGCGTGCGAGGAGCGAGCGAACGCTATTTTTGCTGCCGTTGCAGGTGCCCAGCTCATGGCCCGCAGCCGCGCCGATATCGCGTTGTTCGATTCGCTCATTGCTGGTTATCGGACGGCTGGGCTTCTGCCAGCCTGAGTTTCGGGCGTTGTGGCTGAGGCACTGAATAGCCTCTGTCACGTGCAGCCTCACAGGGTTGTTAAACTGTCCCCCTTTGCCGCCATCTAAAGGGTGCCCCATGTTCGCCTTCAGCGAAACCCTAGAACGCCGCTTCGCCGCCCTGCGTTCCACCGCCGATTTTTGGTCGCTGCGCCATGTGCGGGAGACCACCGAGCGCTATTGGGTGCGCCGCAATGTGGCAAGGGCGCCGTCGTTTGCAGACGATGCGGGTGCCATGCTTAGCGTGCGGGTGGCCGGTGTGGAGGCTTACGCAGCGACCAGCGATCTCAGCCAGGCCGGCTTGCAGGCGGCGCTCGACAAGGCCGAGACGCTGGCGCGGCAATTGGCGGGGCGCAATCTGCTCGATCTGCATGAGCTGCCGGTGCCCCATGAGAAGGCCGATGACGTGATGCCCGGCTATCAGCGCACTCTGGCCAGCCCGGCGCACTGGTACGAGCTGCTGGCGGCGGAGTCGGCGCGGGTACCTCGGGATGAGCGGCTGGTGGACTGGTACGCCGGGCTGACCTTTACCACCACCGAGCAGATTTACCTGAACAGCGTCGGCGCCCGTTTGCGCCGCGCCCAGCACTACGTCTTCCCGCAGCTGGGCGTTACCGCCAGTGATGGTGGCGACAGCCAGAGCCGCAGCTTTGGCGGCACGCACCTGGCGCGCCAGGGCGGTGCCGAGGTGATCGATGAACTGGGCGTGGTCGGCACCGCCAGCCGTATCGCCGACGAGGCGCTGCAACTGTTGCTGGCGCCCAATACGCCGAGCGGCCATCGTGATCTGCTGCTGATGCCGGACCAGATGATCCTGCAGATCCACGAGTCCATCGGCCACCCGCTGGAGCTGGATCGCATCCTCGGTGACGAGCGCAACTTTGCCGGCACCAGTTTCATTCGCCAGGAAGATTTCGGTCATTACCAGTACGGCTCACCCCTGCTCAACGTGACCTTCGATCCGGGCGTGCCGGGGGAACTGGCCAGCTACCGCTTCGATGATGACGGCACGCCAGCCGAGCGCCAGTTGTTGATCGCGGGCGGCATTCTCCAGCGCCCGCTCGGTGGTGCACTGTCGCAATGGCGCAGTGGGCTGCCGGGTGTGGCCAACAGCCGTGCGTGCAGCTGGAACCGGCCACCCATCGACCGCATGGCCAACCTCAATCTGGAGCCGGGTGACAAAACCCAGGCCGAGCTGATTGGTGGTATCGAGCGCGGGATTCTGATGAGCAACAACCGCTCCTGGTCGATCGATGACGCACGCAACAAATTCCAATTCGGCTGCGAATGGGGCCAGTTGATCGAAAACGGCGAGCTGAAGGGCGTGGTGAAGAACCCCAACTACCGCGGTATCAGTTCGCGGTTCTGGCGCAACTTGCGCGCGGTGGGCGACGCCAGCACCTTCGAGGTGATGGGCACACCCTATTGCGGCAAGGGCGAACCGAACCAGGTGATTCGTGTCGGGCATGCCTCGCCGGCCTGCGTGTTCGCCGATATCGACGTTTTCGGAGGGGCGGCCTGATGGATGCACGTCAGCATTTTTGCGCGTTGCTGGAGCACCTGCAGGCACAGGTCGTGGGCGAGGAGGGGTTCACCCTGGCCTACGGCGCCGAGGTGTCCAGCTTCATCCGTTTCAACCAGGGACGGGTGCGCCAGGCCGGCCAAGCGCAACAAGTCCACGTCACCCTGTCGCTGTATCAGGGCCAGCGCCACGCCGAGAGCAAACTGGCGCTCAGTGGTGCGCTTGACGAGGACGGCGCGCTTCTGCAACAGGCGTTGCAGCGCCTGCGTGGCGTGCTGCCAACCTTGAGTGATGACCCTTATCTGCGCCTGAACCGTGAGGCCTGGCGCAGTGAGTTGGCTGTCGAAGCGGTGCCGCTGAACAGCGCAGCCATGGCGCAGCAGATCGTGGCTGCGGCCACCGGCCTGGATTTGGTCGGCTTTCTTGCCGTCGGGCCGCAGTACCAGGGTTTCGCCAGTTCCTGGGGCGCGTTCGGCTGGTATGCAGCGAGCAGCTTCAACTTCGAGTTCAGCCTGTTCCATGGCAACGGCCAAGCGGTGAAAAGCGCCTATGCCGGCGAGCAGTGGGACCCTCAGGCGTTTGCCCGCAAGCTCGATGGCGCGCGGCAGCAGTTGGAGTTTCTCGGCCGGCCGGCCAAGGCGCTGCAGCCAGGGGCTTACCGTGCCTACCTGACTCCGGCTGCGCTGGAGGAGTTGGTCAGCCTGTGCAGCTGGGGCTTCGGCGCCCAGGCTCTAGCCTCCGGCGGCAGCCCGCTACAACGCCTGTTCAATGGCAAGGCCGAACTCAGTGCGTTGGTAACCATGGACGAACGCATCGAGGGTGGTTTGGCGCCGGTCTTCACGTCCGAAGGGCCGCGTCAGCCGTTGCGCCTGATCGCTCAGGGGCGACCCGGTGAGCGCTTGATCAGCTCGCGCAGTGCTGTGGAATATGGGCTGATCGCCAATGGCGCGTGCAGCGGTGAATACCCGCTGTCGTTGCAGATGCATGGCGGTGAGCTGGACGAGCAGGACGTGCTGCAACGGCTTGGTACGGGGTTGTATATCGGCAACCTGTGGTACGGCAATTTCTCCGACCTGCCCGCCGCACGCCTGACCGGCATGACCCGCTTCGCCACCTTCTGGGTCGAGGATGGGCAGATCCAGGCACCGGTCAACACCATGCGCTTCGACGACTCGCTGTTCGACTTCCTCGGCCCGCAACTGGAAGCGCTGACCCGCGAGCCGGAGCTGCTGCTGCCAGGCGGTACCTACGGTGCCAGGCAGACGGGCTCGATGGCGTTGCCGGGTGCCTTGCTCTCGCGGTTTACCCTGACGTTGTAGGCGGCCTATTTGCTGGCCTTGAGCACCACGAACTTCGGATTGGCCGCTACCTGCTCGACGCCCCGGAACAGGCGTGCCAGCTTGGCGTGATAGCCCAGGTGGCGATTGCCGACGATCCACAGTTCGCCGCCGGTGACCAGCGCCGCGCGGGCTTGCTGGAACATGCGCCAGGCGAGGAAATCGCCGACCACCTGTTGCTGGTGGAACGGCGGATTGCACAGCACCAGATCGAGCGAGTCGGCTGCTTGCTCGGCCAGGCCATCGCCGGCGCGGATCGTCACCGGTCGCTCGCCAAGGGCCGCCCGCCAGTTCTCCTGCGCCGATTGCACCGCCATATAGGACTCGTCCACCAGCGTCAGCTCTGCTTGTGGGCTGCCCAAGGCGTAGGCGATGCCGAGCACGCCGTTACCACAACCAAGATCGGCGACGCGACGCGCTTCCAGGTGGCGCGGCAGGTGCGGCAGGAAGGCGCGGGTGCCGATGTCCAGGCCGTCGCGGCAGAACACGTTGGCGTGGTTGATCAGCTCCAGCGCTGGTTTATCCAGGCGGTAGCGGGTGGGGTAGGGCGAGTGCGGTGCTGTCTTGGTTTCAGGCGTGGCCACGAGCAGCCGGGCCTTCTTCACCGCCAGCGAGGCTTGCACCGGGCCAATGTATTGCTCCAGCAGGTCACCGGCGGCACGCGGTAGGTGCTTGATCATCGCGCCGGCGACCACACGGGTATTCGGTGCCAGTTGGCCATGCAGGCGAATCAGCTGCTCCTCCAGCAATGCCAGGGTCTTCGGCACGCGGATCAGTACCCAGTCGAACGGCCCCTGCGGCGTTTCGCTGGATGCCACGAAGGGGACTGCCTCCACCGGCAGGCCGTTGCGCGCCAGGTTCTTTTGCAATGCCAGGTGGCCGAGGTGCGAGTCGCCACTGCTGGTCACCTGGCATTGCCCGGCCAGAGAGCAGGCGAGGGCGCCGAAGCTGTCATTGAGCACCAGCACCCGGCTTGCGACGTCGATGCCCTGTTCGTGCAAATGACTCAACAGGTATTCGTCGGCAGCATCAAAGGCTTGCAGTGGTTCGTTCTGCTGTTCGGGCTGGCGAATCAGGTCGAGGGCGGCGAAGGGGGTGACGAGTGACGGCATGGCAGGCGTTTTCCGGAGACGTTTGGAGCTGGCGCATCATAGCCGCTGGCGCCGATGCACCCCAACATTCCTGAAGGCGGCCACATGTGTCGCTGGACAAGTGTGAGCGCCAATGGCTAAGTCTCACACCAGTGGTCTGGCGGGCGATCTGCCGGCAGACCTTGGTGAGGCATGAGCGAGAGACAAGATTGAGCGTTTCCGAAGCAAGACCCATCCGGCGCCGTACGTTGCACAGCGAGATCGTCGACCATCTGCGTGAGCTGATCGTCAGCGGCGAGCTGGAGCCGGGTCAGAAAATCCCCGAGAAAGCCCTGTGCGAGCGCTTCGACATCTCACGCACCCCGCTGCGCGAGGCGCTCAAGGCATTGGCGGCCGAAGGCATGATCGAACTGCTGCCACAGCGCGGGGCCCGCGTGGTCACCATCACCGACGAGGAGTTACAGGAGCTGTTCCCGATCATCGCCAGCATCGAGGCGCTGGCTGGCGAGCTGGCCTGCGAAAAGATCAGTGATGCGCAGATCGACGCAATCCGCCAGATGCACGAGGACATGATCGAGGCCTATCGGGCGTCACGCTCGCTGGAGTATTCGCGGCTCAACCGAGCCATTCACTTCGCCATTTTCGAGGCGGCCGACAATGCGTCGCTGCTGGCGTTGTACCGCAACCTGGAACTGCGCATTCGTAACATCCGCCACACCGTGCGCCAGGCCCCGCGGGACTGGAAAGAGGCGGTGAGCGACCACGAGAAGATCCTTCAGGCCCTTGCTGCACGGGATGGCAGTCGGCTCGGCAAGATCATGCGTCAGCACGTGATGAACACCGCACGCACGGTGCGCCACTCCATCGACGAGCTGCAGGACTCGGCGTTCGTCAGCGATCAAGAATAGCCGTTCACTCTCGGCATAAATCTCTTTATGGTTGGGCGGTTCTGCGCCCGATATTCGAGCATTTGCAGGAAAAATTGCCCCATCCTCGTGCAATTAAAATGAATTCATTATTTATTATTCTTTTTTGTTGACGGTGCCGATTGCAGTCCCGCAGAGTGACCTGGCGATGCTTGCTAGGGCACGCCGGCCCCCATCAAAGGGAGTCGTTGCGCGATAACAAAACAGGGGGCAAACCATGAAGAAGATTCTTGCGACTTCGTCGATGATGCTGATGTTTGCGGCGGCGGGTGTATCGGCGCAGGAAGGCACGCTGGAGAGAATCGCAGAGCTGGGGGAGATCAGCGTCGGTCACCGTGATGGGGCCGTGCCCTTTTCCTACTACGACGATCAGCAGCGCCCGATTGGCTATGCCATGGACCTGTGCGCGAAGGTTGTCGATGCCATCAAGCTCAAACTCGACGAGCCGGATCTGAAGGTCAGCTACCTGCCCGTGACCGGCGCCACCCGCATGCCGTTGCTGGCCAACGGCACTATCGACATGGAGTGTGGTACCACCACCAACAATGCCGAGCGTCAGCGTCAGGTGAGCTTCTCCAACACCTATTTCGTCGCGGGTGTGCGCATGCTGTCGAAGAAGAGCGCCCCCATCGAGACCATGGCTGATGCCAAGGGCAAGACCGTGGTCACCCTCGCTGGTACCACCAGCGTCAAGGTCATCAGCGACATCAATGCTGCGCAGAACCTCGGTCTCAACGTGCTGAGCGTCAAGGACCTGGCCGAAGGCATGCTTACCCTGCAGACCGAACGCGCCGTGGCGCTGATCTTCGATGACGTGTCCATCGCTGGCGCTGCGGCCACTTCGAAGACCCCCGATGATTTCGTCATGTCGGCCGAACCGCTATCGGTCGAGCCATACGGCATCATGCTGCGTCGCAACGACGAGGCCTTCAAGGAGCTGGTAAATGCCACGCTCGACGAGCTGTACGCCAGCGGTGAAATCAACGCTATCTACGACAAGTGGTTCGTTCAGGCGATTCCGCCACGCGGCATCAACATGAACTTCCCGATGTCCAGCCAGTTGAAGAAAGTCATCGCCCAGCCCACCGACGATCCGAATCCCGAGTTGTATCGCTGATCGAGCGTCGCCGAACCCGGCCGGCATTCGCGCTGGCCGGGACATGACATGCACTGGACGGGCTAGGCCATGAGCTACAACTGGAACTGGTGGATCTTTTTCGAGCCTTCGCTCGATGGCACCAACACCTACCTGATGACGTTGATCTGGGGCGCCTGCTGGACGGTCGCCACGGCCATCGGCGCCTTCACTATTGCCCTGGTGCTCGGCTCGCTGGTCGGCGTGGCACGGACCTCGCCGCTAGGCTGGATGCGTGCGCTGGGCACCGGCTTCGTCGAACTGTTTCGCAACATCCCGCTGCTGGTGCAGATGTTCCTCTGGTACTTCGTGCTGCCGGAGCTGCTGCCGCCTGATCTGGGGCGCTGGTTCAAGCAGTTGCCGAATTCCGCGTTCTACACGGCGGTGATCTGCCTGGGTTGCTACCACGCCGCGCGCATGGCCGAAGTGGTGCGCGCTGGGCTGGAAAGCCTGTCTCGCGGGCAGCGCATGGCCGGCCTCGCCATGGGGCTGACGCTGGTACAGACCTACCGTTACGTGCTGTTGCCGATGGCCTACCGCATCGTGGTGCCGGCCATCACCTCCGAGTTTCTCAGTTGCACCAAAAACACCTCCGTCGCCCTGGCCATCGGCCTGATGGAGCTGACCGGCAGCGCCCGCGCGATGCAGGAGAACAGCTTCCAGACCTTCGAGGCTTTCACGGCGGCAACCACCCTGTACCTGGTGCTCAACCTGCTCATCGTCTTCGCCATGCGCGCCGTCGAGCGCAAGGCCGCTGTGCCGGGCTACGGCCTGCGTAAGGAGAGCTGAAGATGTTTGGCAGTTTCGACCTGGGAGTGGTGGTCGACTCGCTCCCCTACCTGTTCTACACCGGCATGAGCTTCACCCTGACGCTCACGCTGTTCGCCACCATCGGCGGCATCTTCTTCGGTTCGCTGTTGGCGATCATGCGCCTGTCGCGTTATCGCGCGCTGTCGATGTTCGCGGGTGGCTACGTCAACCTGCTGCGTTCGCTGCCGCTGGTGCTGGTGATCTTCTGGTTCTACTTCATGGTGCCCTTCGTGGTGCAGTGGATCACCGGCGCGCCACGGCCTGTGCGCATCGACCCGTTCTGGTCATCGGTGATCACTTTCACCCTGTTCGAGGCCTGTTACTTCTGCGAGATCATTCGCTCGGGTATCCAGTCGCTGCCCAGGGGCCAGACCCAGGCGTCGATGGCGCTAGGTATGACCGGCCGCCAGGGCCTGTTCTACGTGGTGCTGCCGCAAGCACTGCGCAACATGCTGCCGCTGATGCTGACGCAGACCATCGTGCTGTTCCAGGACACCTCGCTGGTCTACATCCTCTCGATCACCGACTTCCTCGGCGCGGCGGCGAAGATCGCCCAGCGCGACGGCCGCCTGCTGGAGATGTACGTCTTCGCCGCGCTGGTCTACTTCGTGATCTCCCTGCTCGCTTCCTATGCCGTACGCCGCCTGCAAAAGCGCGTCGCCATCATCCGCTAAGAGTGCCTTCGCCATGATAACCATCAGCGATGTCTGTAAATCCTACGGTTCGTTCCAGGTGCTGACGCACTGCTCGACCACCGTTGCCAAGGGCGAGGTGGTGGTGGTGTGTGGGCCTTCCGGTTCCGGCAAGTCCACCCTGATCAAGACGGTCAACGCGCTGGAGCCCATCGACAGCGGCGAGATCAGCGTCGATGGCGTCAGTGTCACCGCCAAGGGCACCAATCTGCCCAAGCTACGCTCGCGCGTCGGCATGGTGTTCCAGCACTTCGAGCTGTTTCCGCACCTGTCCATCATGGAGAACCTTATGCTGGCGCAGATCAAGGTGCTCGGTCGCAGCAAGGTCGAGGCCGAGAAGAAGGGGCTGCAATTGCTCGAACGCGTCGGCCTCAAGGAGCAGGCGTACAAGCATCCGGGCCAGCTATCCGGCGGCCAGCAGCAGCGCGTGGCTATCGCCCGCGCCCTGGCCATGGACCCGGTGGTGATGCTGTTCGATGAACCGACCTCGGCGCTCGACCCGGAGATGGTCAACGAAGTGCTCGACGTCATGGTGCAGCTCGCCCACGAAGGCATGACCATGATGTGCGTGACCCACGAGATGGGCTTCGCGCGCAAGGTCGCCGACCGGGTGATCTTCATGGATGCCGGACAGATCGTCGAAGACTGCCCGAAGGAAGAGTTCTTCGGCGACATCAATGCTCGCTCCGAGCGTGCCCAGCAGTTCCTGTCGAAAATTCTCTCTCACTGACGCCGGACGAAAACCATGGAAATGCCCAACGAGCAGCAACTGCTGGCGATGGCGGCTGCGCGCGGCGCAGCCCTGCGTGACGGACGCGTGGTGCTCTACGCCGGTGCCAACCTGCCCAGCGAAGAGGCCCAGCAGGCCTACAGCGTCGAGCTGAGCGCCTACCCGGCGATGGGGCCGAGCTACGCCAAGGAGCAGCCGGATACCGATCTGGTCTCCGGCCTCGAAGTGGCCGTGCGCGAGCGCATCTGCAGCCTGTTCGGCGCTACCTGGGCCGAGCCGCGACTGCCCAGTTGCACCATCGCCAACCTGGCTGTGTTTCATGCCTTCAGTCGGCCGGGCGACCTGTTGCTGGCGCCGGCCGCGGCCCATGGTGGGCACCTCAGCCAGCGCCGTGGTGGTACGCCGGAGCTGGCCGGGCTGCGGGTCGCCGAGCTGCCGTTCGACAGCCGCCGCTGCCGCCTGGATGCCCAAGCTGCTGCCGAGCAGGTACGCACGCTGCGCCCGTCGCTGGTGATGCTGGGGCGCTCGGTGATCATCACGCCCGACGACATCCAACCGGTGGTGGCTGCTGCGCGCGAGGTGGGCGCCAAGACCATCTTCGACGCCTCGCACGTATCCGGGCTGATCGCGGGCGGCACCTTCCCCAATCCGCTGGCGCTGGGTGTCGATATCCTCACCAGTTCCACCTACAAGACCCTGCCGGGTAGGCCGCACAGTCTGATCGCCGGTGGCAATGCCGAGGACGGCGAACGCCTGGCGCGATTCATCGACCGCACGCTGCTGGCCAACTACGACGCCGGCAAGCTGCCGTCCTTCCTGGTTACCCTGCAGCAGGCCGAAGCCGATGGCGGCGCCTACGCTCGTCGCATCTGCACGGCCAGCCAGACTTTCGCCGAAGCGCTGCGCGAGCTGAACGTGAGTGTGATAGCGCCGGTCGCAGGCGAGATCTTCACTCATCAGGTGCTGGTGCCGATGAGTTCGGTCAGAGACGCCGCGGCGACGATCAAGGCGCTGGAGGAGGAGGGCATTCTGGTCGGTACCTGCAACGACCCGACGACCCCGGGGGCTTATGCCCTGCGTGTCGGCACTCAGTTCGTCATCGCCCGTGGGCAGGATGAGCAGGTGCCGAACATTGCCCGCTGGCTGGCGGCAGCCCTGCGCCGCGAGCCGGATGGGCGCATGACCGTGGCCTGATGCCCCTGCGATCTGCCGGTTTTTGTCGTCTGCCTTTTGCGCGACACTGCCGACATCATTCGCTCAGGAGCTTCGCATGACCGTCAGCGATGACAAGTTCACCCGTCAGACCCTGCTCGATGTGCAGACGCTGACGCCGAGTCTGTTCACTCTGCGCACCACGCGCGATGCGAGCTTTCGTTTCCGCGCCGGGCAGTTCGTGCGCCTCGGTGTGGAAAAGGCCGACGGTTCGTTGGTGTGGCGCGCCTACTCACTGGTTTCCGCGCCGCACGACGAACATCTGGAATTCTTCTCCATCGTCGTGCCGGGCGGCGAGTTCACCAGCGAGCTGAGTCGTCTGCGCGTCGGCGACAGCCTGCTGGTGGAGAAAATGGCCACCGGTTACCTGACCCTCGATCGCTTCGTCGATGGCCGCGACCTCTGGTTGCTCGGCAGCGGCACCGGCATCGCGCCGTTCCTGTCGATCCTGCTGGACTTCGAAGTCTGGCAGCGCTTCGAGCGCATTGTGCTGGTGTATAGCGCGCGCAGTGTCGCCGAGCTGGCTTATCAGCCGATGATCCGGGGTTTCGCCGAGCTCGAGCACCTGTCTGAGTTCGCCCACAAGCTCACCTACCTGCCGGTGGTCACCCGTGAGCAGGCGCCGGGCTGCCTGAATGCGCGTATCACCGAGCTGCTCGACAACGGCGAGCTGGAGCGGGCAGCAGGTCTAGAGCTGACTCCCGAGCACTCGCGGGTGATGATTTGCGGCAATCCGCAGATGATCGACGACATTCGACAGCGGCTGAAGGCGCGCGGTCTTAACCTGAGCCTGACCCGTAGGCCGGGTCAGGTGGCGGTGGAAAACTACTGGTGATCAGTCTGCGCGGATCGCCTTGATCCGATGCTCCCAGCGGCGCTTGGCGAAGCGGCGCATGTTGGGGATGTCGTCGGTTTCATCGAGGATCGGTTTACCGATGATGGTTTCCATGATGTCTTCCAGCGTCACCAGACCGCGCCAGCTACCGAATTCGTCGTACACCAGGCACATGTGCTGACGCTCCTGCATGAGCAAAGTCATCAGGTTTTCCACGTTCATGCTTTCCGGCACGACCTTGAGCGGCTTCATGATCTGAGTGATCGGCTCGCCATCGTTCTCCGCGGCCAGTGCGTCGTAACGGAACACCACGCCCAGCGGCGATTCGTCTTCGCCGATTACCGGGTAACGGGAGAACTGACTCTCGCGGGCACGCGCCTTGAAATCGGCGATCGACTCATCTGGTGCGGCGGATTCGCAGACGATGCGCGGGGTCATGATGTCGCGCAGACGAATTTCGTGGAGATCGAGAATGTTGCTGATCACTCGATGCTCGTCTTCGTCGAGCTTGCCCACTTCGCGGCCTAGCAGGGTCAGCGCCTTGATTTCCTGGCGAATGTCGTGCTCCGGCTCCTTACCGCCGAACAGGCGCATGATCAGGTCCGACATCACGATGAACGGCTTGAGCAGCAGGATCATCGCCCGCAGCAGGCCCGGCAGGATGGGCGCCAGGGTACGCCAGTAGCGGGCACCGATGGTCTTCGGCAGAATCTCCGAGAGCACCAGAATCAGCAGGGTCATGACTGCGGAGGCGATACCCAGGTAACCATCGCCGAAGACGATCGCCACCTGCGCGCCAACACCGGTCGCACCGACGGTATGTGCCACCGTATTCAGGGTCAGGATGGCCGCCAGCGGCTGGTCGATCTTGTCTTTGAGTTCTTTCAGCCGTTCGTACAGCAGCGGTTTTTCGACCTTCTGCTGAGCGATGTAACTGGGCGTGAGGGAGAGCAGGGCGGCTTCGAGGATGGAACAGATGAACGAAACCAGAATGGAGAGGACAGCGAACGCTATCAGGAGTGTCATGTAGGGGGATAAGTAGCCAATGGCTCGCCAATTTAACGCAAGCACCGTGGAAAAAGCAGAAAAGCTGCAACATTTCATTTCGTGGTCTGGCGCAGGCAGCGTTCGCTGGCCCGACCTCTTGCTGAGCCGGATATCACCGGCTGCACCTGGCCAAGCTTCGACTAGGCTAAAGGAACAATCTCCGGGGAGGGTCCTCCATGCCGCTTGAACATCACCCGCTAAATCGAGAGTTTCCGCAGCATCACGATGCGCTGCGCCAACTGATGCAGAGTGACCCGCACTTTCCTCGCCTGGCAGGCGAGTACGAGGCGTTGGACAAGCGCATCTACGAAATCGAGGACGGTCGTGAGACCGCTGATGACCTGGTCTTGCAGGGACTCAAACTGCAGAGGGTGGGGCTCAAGGATGAGATCGCCGAACTACTGCGCAAGGCAGGCGGTGCTTGATCCTGATCAAATGAAGGGTCGACGTGTGGCGCTAGGCTGGAGCCATCTTTCTTGTCAGAGGCTTCATCATGCACGTCGACCATCACCCGCTGGTTCATGATTTCCCCGAACTGCGCAACGAACTGCAGCGCCTGCGCCAGAACGATGAACAGTTCTCTCGTCAGGCCGAAGAATACGAAGCGCTGGACAAGCGTATTTGCCGTATCGAGGACGGTATCGAGCTGCTCGACGACGTCACCCTCAGCGGCCTGAAACTCAACCGCGTCGCGCTCAAGGACGAACTGGCGCGTCAGCTCAAGCGTGCCTCCGGGCAGTGCTGTGGCTGTGGCAACGGCTGCCGCGGTTGAACACTCGGAAGCATGCGGTGCGCACGGGCACTCTACGAGGTCGCTACCGGTAGGGTGCGCCGCGCGCAGCGGCCCTCCCGGATTTCATCCGGGCTACGCCATCGGAGCTGACAGGCTTTAATGCACGGGCGGGTTGATCAGATAGGTGAGTAGCCCGTCCGCCTCATCTTCCGTCCAAACCGCCCGCGGCGGTCTCGGTAATTCGCTCATCAACTGCTGCCAGAAGGCCAGAGCTACGTCGTCCTGGCGGTAGAAGCGCACCAGCCAGGTGCTACCGTCGCCCATCGCCTGTTGCACCAGCGCGCGGCCGATACCCAGCCGGCGGTAGCGCTTGAGGATGAACAGGTCGGCGAACTCCGGCGCATCGATGTCGGGCAGTTCGCTGCGCTCGACCAGCAGGAAACCGGCGATGAAACCATCGGCCAGGATCAGGCTGGCGCTCCAGCCAGGCTCCTGCCAATAGCGCTGCAGGTGCTCGTCATGGATGTAGAAACGGCCGTCGACCTCGACGTCTTCCTGCTCCCAGTCCGAGCTGTCGTAGGAGTAGAACTGGTAAAGGTTGCGGATCAGCGGCAACTGCTCGGCAGTGGTGGGTAGCAGTTCGATCTGCATGGCGTTCCCTGGTGAAGGTCAGTGTCGATGGTCTGTAAATCTATCCAGTAGTTCGGTATCGTTCCAGCCTTCGCTCAACAGGCAGGACGATTTCCCCATGGCCAAGGCTAAACGCATGTACGGCTGCACCGAGTGCGGCGCCACCTTTCCCAAGTGGGCGGGGCAGTGTGGTGAGTGCGGCGCCTGGAATACCCTGGTGGAAGCCGTGGTCGAGGGCGCGACGCCCAGCGGGCGTGCCGGCTGGGCAGGCGACAAGGCCAACATAAAGACCCTGGCTGAGGTCAGTGTCGAAGAAATTCCGCGTTTTTCCACTGCCTCCGGTGAACTGGATCGGGTGCTTGGCGGTGGTCTGGTGGACGGCTCGGTGGTGTTGATCGGCGGCGATCCCGGTATCGGCAAATCGACCATCCTGCTGCAGACCTTGTGCAACATCGCTCAGCGCTTTCCGGCGTTGTACGTCACCGGTGAGGAGTCGCAGCAACAGGTGGCCATGCGTGCACGGCGCCTGGACCTGCCGCAGGACAAGCTCAAGGTGATGACCGAGACCTGCATCGAGTCGATCATCGCCACCGCCCGCCAGGAAAAGCCCAAGGTCATGGTGATCGACTCGATCCAGACCATCTTCACCGAACAGCTGCAGTCGGCTCCCGGTGGTGTGGCCCAGGTGCGCGAAAGTGCGGCGCTGCTGGTGCGCTTCGCCAAGCAGAGCGGCACGGCGATCTTCCTCGTCGGCCACGTCACCAAGGAAGGCGCGCTGGCCGGGCCGCGTGTGCTGGAGCACATGGTCGATACCGTACTGTATTTCGAGGGTGAATCCGACGGTCGTCTGCGCCTGCTGCGGGCGGTGAAGAACCGCTTCGGCGCGGTCAACGAACTGGGCGTGTTCGGCATGACCGACAAGGGCCTCAAGGAGGTTTCCAACCCGTCGGCGATCTTCCTCACCCGCGCTCAGGAGTCGGTGCCCGGCAGCGTGGTGATGGCCACTTGGGAGGGCTCGCGGCCGATGCTGGTGGAGGTGCAGGCCCTGGTCGACACTAGCCATCTGGGCAACCCGAGGCGCGTCACCCTGGGCCTGGATCAGAACCGTCTGGCCATGCTCCTGGCGGTGCTGCATCGTCACGGTGGCATTCCCACCTATGACCAGGACGTCTTCCTCAACGTGGTCGGCGGGGTCAAGGTGCTGGAGACGGCCTCCGACCTGGCGCTGATGGCGGCGGTGATATCCAGCCTGCGCAACCGGCCGCTGGAGCACGACCTGCTGGTGTTCGGCGAGATCGGCCTGTCCGGCGAGATCCGCCCGGTGCCGAGTGGTCAGGAGCGTTTGAAGGAGGCCGCCAAGCACGGCTTCAAGCGCGCCATCGTACCCAAGGGCAATGCGCCGAAGGAGGCGCCAGCGGGCTTGCAGGTCATCGCCGTGACGCGCCTGGAACAGGCGCTGGATGCATTGTTCGAGTGATGAGCGTTGCGGCTGAAGCCTCTTTCATCGATCCAAGCGGCAAAGCGCATCGCCGGCAAGCCGGCTCCTACCGTTTTGTCGCTCGGATGAAATCCGTGTGCCTGGCCAATATCTCTCCGGATTGCATCCGGGCTACGAGTGTCCTGTGGTGCGGCGTTCTGCCGCGACTGGGCTCCGGCGGAAATTGATTCAGGTCAATAGGTAGCAGGCTATCGGCGCGCAGCATGATGGCGTATCCAAACGAGGAGACACCATCATGTTCCTGTTCTTCGATTTCTTTTCCCGGGCCTTCAATTTCGACGCCAAGGCTGTCGAGTCGCGCGATGCACGTCGTGAGGCGCAACGCATCCAGGCGCGACGTCAGCGTCGCCAGGAAGCCGAGGCTGCCTGCCGCGTCCACTGAGTTGCGCAGTGTGATGTCGAGGCGTAGGCAGACAATGGTGCCGTCGAGCATCTTCCGGTAGGGTTCGGACACTCGCCACACAGCCAGGCGATCATCGCCAGGTTCTAGGTCCGAACCCGCTTAACGCCCCCCCTCACTGAAACCCTTGCAAAGCATGCTTGACGTGTCCTTTCGTCGGGAGCGCGGGCGCGCTATGGTGTCGGCCGCCCACCGGGCCAGGTTTCGCGCCGCGCGTCTTGTGGCGTGTTCATTCGTGGCTGTTGCCCGATGCTTCGCAAGGACCACTCGCATGCCGCAATCCGCTGTTCCCGTCACCGTGCTCACCGGCTTCCTCGGTGCCGGCAAGACCACCCTGCTGCGCCATATGCTCAAGGCCGAGCACGGTTTGCGCCTGGCGGTGATCGAGAACGAATTCAGCGCTACGCCCATCGACGGCCAGTTGCTCGGCGATGAACCGGTGAAGCTGGTCACTCTGGCCAATGGTTGCGTGTGCTGCTCGATTCATGTCGAGCTGGAGAAGGCACTGTTTCTGTTGCTAGACAAGCTCGACAGCGGCGAGCTGGCCTTCGACCGTCTGGTGATCGAGTGCACTGGTCTGGCCGATCCGGCGCCTGTTGCGCAGACTTTCTTCGCCGTCGAGGAGTTGGGTGCGCGCTATCGACTCGACGGTATCGTCACCCTGGTCGATGCGGTCAATGCTGAGCGTCACCTGAGCGAGACCATCGCCCAGGCCCAAGTCGGTTTCGCCGATTTGCTCCTGCTGAGCAAGACCGATCTGGCCGATGCAGACAGCGTCGAGGCGCTGCGAGCTCGTTTGCAGCGCATCAATCGGCGTGCGCCGATCGAGGTGGTCGAGCATGGCCGTATCGATCTTGCAGCGCTGCTCAATCTGCGTGGCTTCGAACTCGATCCCACGGCGTATCGCGGCCTGAGCGTGCGTCCGCTGGTGGCGGCGAGCAGGACACCGGATCGCATTCGCACACTGGTGCTGGAGAGCGCCGAGCCGGTCGATCTGGAGCGCCTCAGCGCATTCATGGAGGGTTTGCTGACGCGCTTCGGCAATGCGCTGCTGCGCTACAAGGGCGTGTTGGCCGTGGCAGGGGAGCCGCGTCGCCTGGTATTTCAGGGCGTATTGCAGCTCTACAGCTTCGATTGGGACAGTGAGTGGGCAGCGGACGAGGCGCGCGAAAGCGTGCTGGTGTTCATTGGTGACAACCTGCCCGAGGACGAAATCCGCCAGGGTTTCACTGAGACGCTCGGGCAGCCTTGATCAGGGTTTGTCGCCGAGGGCGGCGAGCTCCCGTTCCAGCAGGCTCTCGTCGCCCAGATTGAGCTCCACCAGACGACGCAGATGGCTGATCGAATCCAGATCGATATGGCGGCAGACGAAGCCGAGATAACCGGCCTGGGTTCGGGTCAGCAGAACCTCCATCTTTACCCGCGCCTCGTCGCCGAGCTGGATCTGCGCTTCGAACGGCTGATCCGGGTCAGCGTTCCAGTTTGCCGGTGTTTCCACCATCAGGCCCTTGAGCGACAGGTCATGCAGCACCGCCGACCAGCGCCGTTCGCCTTGCACGAGCACGGTGGGGGCGTCGAAGGCGATGCGCTGAAAGCGCCGACGCTCGTTGGCTGTATCACTCATTCCCGAACTCCGATCTGCAGGTTTCCCAACACTATAGCCAAGGCGGCTGTCGGCGGTCTTGAATTGTGTCGAGTTGCACGAACGGTAGCGCGGGTTGTTTGACAGCTGGGGTGACCTGACCAAAGCTCCTTATGCAGTTTCAATCATTCGATATGACGGGGCGATAGCTATGAGCAAGCGAATGTTGGGCAAGGGTTTGATCTTTGGTGTCCTGAGCATGGCCAGCGTTGGCGCGTTCGCTGATGCGGCCGGGGGCAATGGCTGTGGCTGGGGCAACATGCTGTTCGAAGGGCAGCGTGGCATTGCGCCACACTTCCTGGCCACCACCACCAACGGTACCTTCGGCAATGCCACCTTCGGCATGACCTCCGGTACCAACGGCTGCGATACCAGCGGCGCGCTGGGCTATAACGGACGCTCCATGCTGGCGATGAACGGCATGCTCGATTCCATCGCTGAAGACATGGCCATGGGGCAGGGCGAGGCGCTGGATGCCTATGCGACTTTGCTGGGCGTCGAGTCCAAGGACCGTGCGCACTTCGCCAAGGTCACCCACGACAATTTCGGCAGCATCTTCAGCCAAGCCGATGCCACCAGCGAGCAGGTGCTGGCCGCTACCCTCGATGTGATGAGCCGTGACGCGCAGCTGGCGCGCTACGTGAAGCAACCCGCATAACACGTCTGCTTCGTTGTCGGTGCGCACGGCGCACCCTGCGGCTTCGAGCAGATCCGCGGACTTGTAGGGTGCTTCGTGCGCACCGGCTGCATGCCATACACGGCAAGGAAATCAACCAGGCAAAAAGAAGCCCGCCAATTGGCGGGCTTCTTCGTTTCAGGTGCTGTCTTAGTTGCCGTAGACCGGGAACTTGGCGCACAGGGCTTTGACCTGCTCACGCACACGGCCTTCGACGTCGTCGTTACCGATGTTGGCCAGCACGTCGCAGATCCAGCCCGCCAGTTGACGGCACTCGTCTTCCTTGAAGCCGCGAGTGGTCACGGCTGGGGTGCCAATACGCAGGCCGGAGGTGACGAACGGCGAGCGCGGGTCGTTCGGTACGCTGTTCTTGTTCACGGTGATGAAGGCGCGGCCCAGGGCTGCGTCTGCGTCCTTACCGGTGATGTCTTGCTTGATCAGCGAGAGCAGGAACAGGTGGTTCTCGGTGCCACCGGAAACCACGTCGTAGCCATTGTCGATGAACACCTGAGCCATGGTCTGGGCGTTCTTGATCACTTGTGCCTGGTAAGCCTTGAACTCAGGCTGCAGGGCTTCCTTGAAGCACACTGCCTTGGCGGCGATGACATGCTCCAGCGGGCCACCCTGGCCACCCGGGAAGACGGCGGAGTTGAACTTCTTCTCCAGCTCTTCGTTCTTGCGCGCCAGGATCAGGCCGCCGCGCGGGCCGCGCAGGGTCTTGTGGGTGGTGGTGGTGACCACGTCGGCGAACGGCACCGGGTTCGGGTACAGGCCGGCGGCAACCAGGCCCGCTACGTGGGCCATGTCGACGAACAGGTAGGCACCGACCTTGTCGGCAATCGCGCGGAAGCGCGGGAAGTCCAGCACCTGCGAGTAGGCGCTGAAGCCGGCGATGATCATCTTCGGCTTGTGTTCGACGGCCAGGCGCTCGACTTCGTCGTAGTCGATCAGGCCCTGGTCGTTGATGCCGTACTGCACGGCGTTATAGATCTTGCCAGAGAAGCTGACGCTGGCGCCGTGGGTCAAGTGGCCGCCGTGGGCCAGGCTCATGCCCAGCACGGTGTCGCCAGCATTGAGCAGGGCCATGTACACGGCGCTGTTGGCCTGGCTGCCAGAGTGCGGCTGGACGTTGGCGTAGTCGGCGCCGAACAGCTCCTTGGCGCGGTCGATGGCGAGTTGCTCGACCACGTCGACGTATTCGCAGCCACCGTAGTAGCGCTTGCCTGGATAACCTTCGGCGTACTTGTTGGTCAGCACGCTGCCCTGGGCTTCCATCACCGCCGGGCTGGTGTAGTTTTCCGAGGCGATCAGCTCGATGTGCTCTTCCTGGCGCTGAGCTTCCTGCTCCATCGCGGTAAAGAGTTCGGCGTCATAACGAGCGAGGGTCAAATCACGGCTGAACATGGCGGTCCCCTGAAATCAGCTGGGCGGTAGAAAGAGGGGGCGGATTCTACCGCAAAGGTCGCATTCAGGCATATGAAGGTCGGTCATGAGGCAGACAAATGGCCCTCATGCGTCACTAGACCGGCTCAGTCGAGCATGAACAGCGCGGTGCCGCTGAACTGTGCGGTGAGCTGTTGCGCGGGCATCGGCCTACCCAGCAGGTAGCCCTGTACCTCATCGCAGTCGTGTTCGCGAAGGAAGTCCAGCTGCTCCTGCGACTCGACACCTTCGGCGATCACGGCCAGGTTCAGGCTGTGGGCCATGGCGATGATGGCGCGCGCGATCTGCGCATCCTGCTCGCCCTCCGGCAGACCGTCGACGAAGCTGCGGTCGATCTTCAGCACGTCGATGGGGAACTGCTTGAGGTAGTTCAGCGACGAGTAGCCGGTGCCGAAGTCATCCACCGCGATGCACAGGCCCAGCTGCTTCAGGTCGGCCAGGGTTTGCATGGCGCTGGCGACATCGCGCATCAGGATGCTTTCGGTCAGCTCCACTTCGAGGCAGGCCGGCGGGATGGACGTTCTGGCGATGATGGTCGAGATACGCGCAGTCAGATCCCCTTCGGCGAACTGACGAGCGGAGAGGTTGACCGAGACCTTGGGGATGCGAATCTTTTCTTCGTGCCAGGCCTTGAGCTGACGGCAGGCTTCCTCCAGCACCCATTCACCGACTTGTACCACCAGACCGAGCTCTTCCAGGACTGGAATGAAGTCATTGGGTGGCACCAGGCCGCGGGTCGGATGATTCCAGCGCAGCAGGGCTTCCACGCCGGTCAGGCGGCGGCCGTCGCCGGAGAACTGCGGTTGGTAATGCAGCACGAACTGGCCCTGCTCCTGGGCGTGGCGCAGGTCGCTTTCCAGCTCCAGGCGCTCCAGGGCGCTGGCGTTCATGTCGGCCTGGTAGAACTGGAAGTTGTTCTTGCCGCGCTCCTTGGCGTGGTACATCGCGGTGTCGGCGTTCTTCATCAACTGGCTCAGCTCGTCACCGTCCTGCGGGGCGAGGGCGATGCCGATACTGGCGGTGACGAAGAACTCGCGGCCTTCGAGCACGAAGGGGCGGGCCAGGCTGGAGAGGATCTGCTCGGCGACATGAATGGCACGATTCAGCGCGCCTTCTCGGGTGGCACGCGGCTGCAGGAGCAGGGTGAACTCGTCGCCGCCCATGCGCGCCACGGTGTCGTCACCGTCGACGCAGGCCGACAGGCGCACGGCTACGTCCTTGAGCATGCGGTCGCCGGCAGCGTGACCCAGTGAGTCGTTGATCGGCTTGAAGCGGTCGAGGTCGAGGAACATCAGCACCACCCATTCGTCGTGCCGATCTGCATGCTGCAGGGTACTGTGCAGGCGATCCTGGAACAGGGTGCGGTTGGGCAGATGGGTCAGGGCGTCGTAATACGCCAGGCGATGGATGCGCTGTTCGCTGGCCTTGCGCTCGCTGATGTCGCTGAAGAAGCACACATAGCTGACCAGGTCGCCTTCCTCGTCGTGTACCGCGGTGATGCCGACCCAGGCCGGGAAGTTCTCGCCACCCTTGCGCTTGAGCCACACCTCGCCCTCCCAGCTGCCGCGTTGGTTGAGCTGGCCTAGGATGTACTGCATATGGGTCGCCTGCTGACGGTCGGCGGTCAGCATGCCTGGTAGTTGATCGAGCACCTGGCCGGCGGAATAGCCGCTGATGCGACTGAACGCCTTGTTGACCTGAACGATGTAACCGGCCGGATCGGTGACCAAAATCGCCGCAGTGGAGTGCTCGAATACCGTGGCCGCCATGCGCAGGTCTTTTTCCGCGCGCCGTTGCTGGCTGATATCGCGACCGACACCGAGGATGCCCTCGAAGCGGCCACTCTCGTCCCACATCAGCACCAGGCGCAGCTCCACCGGGATCTTGCGACCATCGGAGCGCATGCAGTCGAAGACGAACAACTGGTCCGGCAGTTCTTCACGTAAGCGGTTGAGTCGGTCGCGCTCGCCAAGTGCATCGCGGATGCGTTCGAGCAGCAGATTGAGGCCGCTCAGCTGCTGTGGATTGGCCGCAAGGTTGAAGATGCTGTTGCTCATCACCCAGTCGGCGGAATAGCCGAGTACCGGTTCGACTGAGGGGCTGACATAGTTGAGGTTGAGCGCGCTATCAGTAGACACGATCATATCGCTGATGCTTTCTGCCAGCAGGCGGTAGCGCTGTTCGCTGTCACGCAGCGACTGGTTGCGCTCGATCTGTTCGGTGATGTCCTTGGCCACGCCGATCAGGCGGCTGACGCGGCCGCGCTCGTCGCGCGCCAGCGCCTGTTCGCGAATGCTGAACCAGTGCCATTGGCCATTGCGGTGGCGCCAGCGCAGTACCGATTCGAGCAACAGGCCGTCGCCCACCACTTTCTGCAGGTTGCGGATGCGCCAGTAGTACTCGGCGTCGTCCGGGTGCAGCACCTGCTCCCAGAAATCCTCGCGCATGCCCCTGAGCTCGGCCTTGCTGTAGCCCAGTTGCAGGCCGAGGCTGTGGTTGCTGAACAGCACCTGCTTGTTCTGCATGTCATGCACGTAGAGCAGGTCCGGTACCGAACGCACCACTTCCGACCAGAAGCGCTCGCGCTCGATCAGCGACAGTTCGATGCGCTTGCGGCTGGTAATGTCGCTGATGCTCAGGGTGACTGCCTGGTAGTCCTGGATCATTTCCGGCAGGCGCAGCACCAGCCACACGTGGCGCTGCAGGCCCTGTGCGGTCACCAGCTGGGTTTCCAGCTCCACCAAGTTGGGGCCTTCGAGCACGGCCACGGCCAGGCGATAACGCAGGTCGTCCGGCTGTACCGGACCGTTGCCGATCAGTTGTTGCCAGGCCTGTTCGGTGGACTTCACTCCGAGCAGGTTGAGCGCCACCTGGTTAGCCTCGGTGATATGCAGTTGATCGAGCAGCAGGTCCTGATGCCCGGCATCGGCCTGCAACCAACGCTGCAGTCCTGCGGCGTCGCGCAATTTGTGTTGCAGCAGGACGCTGCGCAGACCGGAGAGATCGAGCACGCACAGCGCCACGCCGGTGCCTTCGAAGATGTCCTGATAGCGCCTGCGGGTCTCTTGCAGGACACGCATCGCCTGTTGCTCGTCGGTGACGTCACGCAGCACCCAGACGTAACCGGCCTGCCGGCCGACGCCACTGATATCGCTGCGGGTCACGGCAAACAGGCGCGCGCGCCCATCGTCTTCCACTCTGACCAGCTCCGGCCCCAGGTCAGGTGTCAGTTGCGGGCTGTTGAGCAGCAGTGGGTCGAGGTCGGGTAGCAGATCGAGCAGGTGGACATCCCATGCAGCTTCACTGCTCAGGCCGAACAAGGCTTCGGCCTGCGGGTTGAGGTAACGCAGCTTGCCGTCGGCCTGGGTCACCAGGATGCGTTCTTCGACGGCACCAAGCGCGCTGGCCGCCTGGCGCAGTGAGCGGCGTGATTCGGTGTTCAGGCGCTGCAGGCGACGCTGCTCACGCTGCAGACCATAAAGCGCCAGCAGGGTGAGCAGGCTGCACAAGGCGAACAGCAGGAACTTGCCTGCCAGGGTTGGCATCAGTTCATTGCCGACGCGATCCGCGTCGAACAGTGCACGCAGTTGCCAGTCGCTGCCAGGCAGGGCGATCAGTTCCAGGCTCTGCGCCTGCTCGGCTGCGGTAACCGGGGTGACGATGCTGCCTGCCTGCTGCAGGTCATCGGCGCGCGCGATGACGCGCTGGCTGAGGACGTCTTCGAGCAGCCACCTGTGCTCGCTCTGATGTTGCTCGCGCAGCCAGCTGCGCAACGCGCTGGTGCGCATGCGCAGCACACGGTGGCTGTCGTCGGACTGGCGCAGCAACAGATACAGGGTGCCGCCGTCCTGCGCGCTGAAGGCGAAGTGATAGGCCGCGGAGTCGCTGCGCTGCAACTGGTTGCGAATGAAGCTGAGGTCGCGCGACTCGCTGGCGCTGTCGGCCAGCAACTGCCCGTGGGCGTCGAGCCAGGCCAAGCTGTTCAAGGTCGGGAAGATGCTGCGCAGTAGCGTGACCAACTCGTCGTCGCTACTGTCGCGCGCCGCTGCGCTCTGCAGCATCGCTTGGCCTGCCTGGGCCTTGAGGCGCATGTTCAGGCTCACATGCCTGGCCAGCTGGGCGCTGTAGCCCTGGCTCAGTTGCTTCTGGCTGTCGAGCAACTGGCGGTATTCCTGCGTCAGCTGCCAGGCCAACAGGGCCAGGATAGCCAGAACCAGTACCACCAGTGCACGCCGCAACGCTTCGCGACGCTTCGGCGCGCGCGGCTCGCCGGAAGGAGAAGACGGCAGGGAGGAGGGGATCGACACGTTCTGTGAACCTGCAGCTAGTGCTGGGCTAGTGTAGCGTTGTGGCGCGCGAGCATGCCTGCGCTCGCGCGAGCCGGCTAGCATGCCTGCAAATGTGGCCAAGTGCCAGTTGCGCCGACGAGCGTAGGTTTGCCCTGTCACGTACATTGCGGTAGCTTTGCGCCGCGCGCGTGAACCGTCCGCGCGTTACTTGGCGTTCGCCTCCGCAGGGGCTAAGGTCTCTGCACATTGCGTACGCGTAGGTGGTGTGAAAACTGATGGCTAGCGCACGTTAACGACCCTGCTTCTCGGTAGGAACGGCTTCAGCCGCGAATTTCGCGGATAAATCCGCTCCTACAGGGTGTACAACAGCTAACGCGAACATAGCCAAGAGATTGCGCCCTCGACGCAGTCATCATGTTTTCACGCGACCTGCATGGCGCGCCGTTTCCAGCTCCCAATTCTCACCAGTCAGGTTTTCCATGGCTCAGTACGTCTACAGCATGCATCGGGTCAGCAAAGTTGTCCCGCCGAAACGTGAAATTCTCAAGGACATCTCTCTGTCCTTCTTCCCGGGCGCCAAGATCGGCGTACTGGGCCTCAACGGTGCCGGTAAGTCCACGCTGCTGCGCATCATGGCCGGCGTCGACACCGAGATCGATGGCGAGGCCCGTCCGATGCCAGGCATCAAGGTCGGCTACCTGCCGCAGGAGCCGCAGCTCGACCCGAGCAAGACAGTGCGCGACATCGTCGAAGAGGCTGTAGGCGAGATCAAGCAGGCCCAGGCGCGTCTCGACGAAGTGTATGCCGCTTACGCCGAACCGGATGCCGACTTCGACGCGCTGGCTGCCGAACAGGCCAAGCTCGAAGCCATTCTGCAGGCGTCCGATGGTCACAACCTCGAACGCCAACTGGATGTCGCTGCCGACGCCCTGCGCCTGCCGGCCTGGGATGCGAAGATCGAACACCTGTCCGGTGGTGAGAAGCGCCGCGTGGCGCTGTGCCGCCTGCTGCTGTCGGCACCCGACATGCTGCTGCTCGACGAGCCGACCAACCACCTGGATGCCGACTCGGTGGCCTGGCTGGAGCGCTTCCTGCACGATTTCCCCGGCACCGTGGTGGCCATCACCCACGACCGTTACTTCCTCGACAACGTCGCCGGCTGGATTCTCGAACTCGACCGCGGTCATGGCATCCCCTACGAGGGCAACTACTCCGGCTGGCTGGAATCGAAGGCCAACCGCCTGGCCCAAGAGGCCAAGTCCGAGGCCTCGCACGCCAAGGCCATGAAAGCCGAGTTGGAGTGGGTTCGTCAGGGCGCCAAGGCACGTCAGTCCAAGTCCAAGGCGCGTCTGCAACGCTTCGAGGAAATGCAATCGCAGGAATTCCAGAAGCGCAGCGAGACCAACGAGATCTACATCCCGGCTGGTCCGCGTCTGGGCGACAAGGTCATCGATTTCGTCAATGTGTCGAAGTCCTTCGGCGACCGCGTGCTGATCGACGACCTGTCCTTCAGCATTCCGAAAGGCGCCATCGTCGGCGTGATCGGCGGTAACGGTGCGGGTAAATCGACCCTGCTGCGCATGATCACCGGCAAGGAGCAACCGGACGCAGGCCGGATCGAGATCGGTGAGACCGTGCAGATTGCCAGTGTCGAGCAGAGCCGCGAAGCGCTCGAAGGCAACAAGACCGTGTGGGAGCAGATCTCCGACGGCTTCGACATGATCAAGGTCGGCAACTACGAGGTGCCGTCGCGCGGTTACGTTGGCCGCTTCAACTTCAAGGGCGCCGACCAGCAGAAGTTCGTCAAGGATCTCTCTGGTGGTGAGCGCGGTCGCCTGCACATGGCGCTGACCCTGAAGCAGGGCGGCAACGTGCTGCTGCTCGACGAACCGTCCAACGACCTCGACGTGGAAACCCTGCGTGCGCTGGAAGAAGCGCTGCTGGACTTCCCTGGCGCCGCCATCGTGATTTCCCACGATCGCTGGTTCCTCGACCGTATCGCCACGCACATCCTCTCCTACGAGGACGATGGCAAGGTCAACTTCTTCGAAGGTAACTACACCGAGTTCGAAGCCGACCGCAAGAAACGCCTGGGCGATGCTGCCGCGCAGCCGCACCGTGTGCGTTACAAGAAGCTGACGCAGTAAGCGTTCGCCAGATGAAAAACGGAGCCTTCGGGCTCCGTTTTTCGTTTCAGCATGCCAGCGATGTCAGCCTGCGTGCCTTGTCTTGTAGGGTGCGCCGTGCGCACCAGTTGCACGGGAATATCGGTGCGCACAGTGCACCCTACGTGCTCAGAGTCTGGCCAGCAGGCTCTCTAGCGCCTTGGCCTGATCCTCGGCCAGGTCGATGATGTGAAAGCCTGCCCAGCAGTGCTGGCCATCGGCGCCAGGACGGCTCCATAGGCAGTCGGCACCCAGGCGCACCTCCTGAGCCTCATCGCTACCCGAGGTGCCGACCAGCCGGCACTGCAGCACCGCGTCCGCGGTCTGCGGCGTATCGCTGAACAGCATGAAGCCATCGGCGGACAGGTCAACGATGCGGCCCAAGCGCTGCCCGCTGTTCAGGTCGAAGACCTCCAGCTGCATTTCGGTGCCATGGCGGCTGTGTTGGCGACGCTCTTCCATGGAAATTCCTCAGCGGGGTTCGGCTGTGCGCCCAGTGAAGCGCTGCAGCACACGGTAGATGGCGGTCAGCGCGCGATCCACCAGCGGAGTCGCGCGTTCGGGAGTGACGATGCGGGCCAGGCCCTTTTCCATTTCGCTGGCCAGCAGGGTCAGCGGTTTGATCGCGACGCGCTGGCCGCTGTTGTCGACGAACATGTAGTTGTGCGTAGTCGGGCTGAACCAGGAAAGCTTGAGCACGCGACTCTTGTCGCCTTCGACGAATTCGAACCAGGTGCCGAACTCGACGTTGGCCAGTTCCTTGGCCAGTGCCTGAGCTCGGCTCGAGAGTTTGGTGCGCGGTGGCGCCTGGCGCGCCAGGTCGGCATCTTCGCCGAGCATGGCGCCGAGCGGGCTCTCCGGCAGCGTCGGTTTGAGCTGCGCCGCCAACTGTGGTTGCTTGGCCTGCACCGCGTGCTGGCAGGCCACCAGGTCCTGCAGCAGGCGGCGGATGCCGTCTTCGTGGTAGCCACCGAGCAATTCCAGGCCCTTGCGCAGGTCGCTGAGCATGGGCACGCGCATCTCCTGCAGGCGCTGCTTGTCGTCGTCGCCGAGTGGCGTACCACTCCAGGCCAGTTGTTCGGCAACCTCGCAGGAGCGCCGCCATTCCGCACTCTGCTCCCCATGGCGCAGCAAGACGAAGACCAGCACATCGGCCCAGGTCAGCTCCAGGAAGTTGCGGATGATCGCCGGCAGGTCGCGCTGCTCGACGCATTGCCGAACCACCTCCAGCGCTTGTTCGCGCGCGCCTAGCAGGCGGTCGCGGCCCTTGGCCGCCTCGACGGCGCGACGTTCGCGCAGCTCGACCTTGTGGCGCAGGGTTTCGACGTATTCGTTGAATTCTTCGATCAGGCTGTCGAACAGCCCGAGGTCGCCGCTAAAGCCGTGGATCACCCGCTCGACCACCCACTGCATCTTGGCCAGCAGGCCGCGTTCGTCGCCCTCGCTGCCATACAGCACGCCGGCCTGGGCCATCGTGTTGAGCAGGCGCCGCGCTGGATGGTGGTGCTGGGTGAACAGCGCCTTGTCCAGCAGCGCGATTTTCAGGTACGGCGTATGTAAGTGTGAGAGTGCAGTCTTGCAGGCGTCCGGCAGGTTCTCGTCGTCGAGGATGAAGTCGAACAGCATGCCGACCAGATCGATGACGTCGGCCTCCTGATCCGACACCTTGCTGTCGCCGGGCAAGCTGCTGTGCGCTTCTAGCTGCTGTTGCAGGTCAGCCTTGAGGCCTTCCACGGCCTGTGGCTTTTGCAGGCGCTGAGCCAGCTCGTGGGCCGACTGCTGCTGCATACGGTTGAGTGCGGCGAGCAACTCATTGGCGCTATAGGTGCGGCTGGCTTCGCGTGGAGAGAAACTGACGATGCTCCGTGTACCACTGAGCAATGGGGCATCCGGGTGACTGTGGCGATGCTCGTCGAGCAGGCTGGACAGGCCACTGAACAGCGCGCCTGGATCGCTCGGCGGCGGTGCACTGAGGTCGAGATCGAATAGCGCTGGCTCTGGGGCCGAGGCTGCAGTGCCTGGCCTGCTCGTTGCTTGCGGTTTGCTCGCCGGGGTTTCTACCTTGGGCGATTCGGGGCGACTGAGGCTCGGGTTGACCTGCGCGCTGTACTTGAGATTGGGCAGTACGCCGGCGTCGATCAGGCGTTGGTTGAGTGCGCCATAGAGCGAATCCAGGCTCTGCATCACATGGCGATCGAAGAGCATGTAGAGGATGGTCTTGATCTGCAGCGGAAACGGGCAGGGCGCCAGTGCATCGCGAAATGCCTGGGCAATGGCCTGCGGACCGAAGGGGTTGCTGTCCTCGCCGATTTTCTGGCCGTTGTTGAGCAGCGCCAGGCGCTGTTCCAGGGCAAACAGCGGCTGAGTGCAGCGCGCCTTGACCCGGCTGACCATGTTGGTGACCTGCAGGGTCTCTTCGTAATCTTCGTTCTGTACCAGCGCCAACTGTTCCGGGTCCATCGGGGCGGCGATCTGGTTCTGCAGTTTGCCGTCGAGGAAATCGGAGAAGTTGCTGGCGATCGTCTGGTGGTAGCTGCGCTCGATCTGCGGGCGCTGGCGGCGGATCTCGCGCATGTTGTCGAAGAACAGCGTCTGCACCTTGTTGTTTTCGGCCTTCTCGGCGCATTCGAACAGGGTGTCATCGACCTGGCCGAAAACGCCGCTGAGGTGCTCTGCCAGGCGGTTCATTACCAATTTGCGACAGGTTTGCACCAGGTCGCTGAAGCGCGGCTGGATGCCGCGGCTGGCGAGGCTGACCACCTTGGGATGAACGGGGGGCTTGTCCTGGGTGCTCATGGACTGTCCTGGCTGGCGTCGTCGGCTGGCGCGTCCTGCGTCGTGCCGCAGTTCGATGAAACATATAGTAGTCCATGCTCGCGCTGCAAAGCATTGTCGTAAAAGCAGTTTGCAGGGGTTGACAGGGAAATTTTGCTACGTAAAATGGCGCGCCTCTGAAGCGGTAAAGCGAAAGCCAAAGCGCAACAGAGCTGGAAGACCGAAGTTCCGCGATAGCTCAGTCGGTAGAGCAAATGACTGTTAATCATTGGGTCCCTGGTTCGAGTCCAGGTCGCGGAGCCAACTTCCTATCGGGGTATAGCGCAGTCCGGTAGCGCGCTTGCTTTGGGAGCAAGATGTCGGGAGTTCGAATCCCCCTACCCCGACCATTTTTGGGTCGTTAGCTCAGTTGGTAGAGCAGTTGGCTTTTAACCAATTGGTCGTAGGTTCGAATCCTACACGACCCACCACTACAACGAACAAGCCCGCCTAGTGCGGGCTTTTTCGTTTCTGCATTTCAGATTTCCACCTGAGTGCCTAGCTCGATCACCCGGTTCAGTGGCAGATTGAAGAAGCGCAGGCTGCTGTTGGCATTTTTCAACATGAACGAGAACAGCAGCTCTCGCCAGCGGGCCATGCCGAAGCGGCGGGGCGAGACCACCGTTTCCCGGCTGATGAAGTAGGTGGTGTGCATCGGCTCGAAGCTCAGCCCCGGCACATGACAGTGGCTGAGCGCCAACGGCACATCAGGGCGCTCGCTGAAGCCGAAATGCAGCACTACGCGGTAGAAGCCTTCGGCATGTTCTTCAACCTGTGCGCGCTTGCTCGAGGCAACGCGCGGGCTGTCCTCGCTGACCACTGTCAGCAGTACCACTTTCTCGTGCAGTACCTGATTGTGCAGCAGGTTATGCAGCAGTGCGTGCGGCACGCTGTCGGTGCGCGCAGTCAGAAACACCGCGGTGCCTTTTACCCGATGCGGGGGCTGGCGGGCGATGCTGTCGCTGAATACCTCGAGTGGCAGGGCGTTTTCGCCCAGACGCTCGAAGACGATCTCCTTGCCGCGCTTCCAGGTGGTCATCAGCACGAACAGGACGATACCGGCGACCAGCGGGAAGGCGCCGCCGGCCAGTACCTTGGGCAGGTTGGCGATGAAGAACAGACTGTCGACAAGCAGGAAGCCAGCGAGTATCGGCAGCGATAGCCACTTAGGCAGGTTCCACAACAGCAGCATCACGGCAGCGGCCAGCAGCGTGGTGATCAGCATGGTACCGGTCACGGCCACGCCATAGGCAGAAGCGAGGGCACTGGATGAGCCGAAACCGAGCACCAGCAGCACGACGCCGATCATCAGCATCCAGTTCACCGTGCCGATGTAGATCTGCCCCTGTTCGGTCTCCGATGTGTGCTGGATGAACATGCGCGGGATGTAGCCCAGCTGGATGGCCTGGTGGGTCAGCGAGAATGCGCCGGAGATCACGGCCTGGGAGGCGATCACCGTGGCCAGGGTGGACAGTGCCACCATCGGCAGCAGCGCCCAGTTCGGTGTCAGCAGGAAGAACGGGTTGTGCGCAGCGGCCGGGTTGGCGAGGATCAGCGCACCCTGGCCCATGTAGTTGAGCAGCAGGCCGGGGAGCACCAGAAAGAACCAGGCGCGGGCGATGGGTTTGCGGCCGAAGTGACCCATGTCGGCATACAGCGCCTCGGCGCCCGTCAGTGCCAGCACCACGGCACCGAGGATGGCCACGCCGATGCCGGGGTGGACGATGAAGAAGTGGATGCACCAGTACGGGTTCAGCGCTTTGAGCACCTCCGGATACTGGCTGATGCCATGGATACCCAGTATGGCGAGCACGCTGAACCACAGCAGCATGATTGGTCCGAACATGATGCCAAGGCGCGCCGTGCCATGCTTCTGGATCAGGAACAGGCTGATCAGGATCACCAGTGCCAGTGGCACGACCCAGTGCTCAATGCCGTCGAAGGCGACCTGCAGGCCTTCGACCGCCGACAGCACCGAGATTGCCGGGGTGATCATGCTGTCACCGAAGAACAGCGCCGCCCCGAACAAGCCGATCAACAGCAGCACCTTGCGCAGGCGTGGGTAGTTGCGTGCGGCACGTTGGGCCAGCGAGGTGAGGGCCATGACACCGCCTTCGCCGTCATTATCCGCACGCAGAATGAACAGTACGTATTTGATCGAGACCACCCAGATCAACGACCAGATGATCAGCGAGAGGATGCCCAGTACGCCCTCATGGTTGGGCGCTACGCCGTAGTTGAAAACTTCCTTCAGGGTGTACAGCGGGCTGGTGCCGATGTCGCCGTAGACCACGCCAGTGGCGGCGATGAGCAATGCAAGAGCTGAGGGTTTGGCGGCAGGCGTTTTGCTTGGGTGCATCTGCGATGCTCCGTTGCAGGCGGATTCTGGAATGGGGGCGTCAGGTGGCTGTCGAGCCTGTGGATCGGCTCAAGGCGGGGCGTTGCTGGGTCATTGCGTATTCATGCGCGATGCCTCGAATGGGCAGGTGTTGGCGAGCAGGACGCCCGCCAGCGACTGGGGCGTCCGTGCCCCAGTATAGACAGCTTCAGTGCAGCTTGAGGCGTGGCTCGGTGCTGCGCCCGATGCGGTCGCTGAGCATCAGTAGCAGGGTGCGCGGCACGCCATACAGGGCCATCTGGTGCATGCGATAGAGCGACACGTAGAACACCCGCGCCAGCCAGCCTTCGAGCATCACGCTGCCGGTCAGGTTGCCCATCAGGTTGCCGACTGCCGAGAAGCTCGATAGCGAGATCAGCGAGCCGTAGTCGCGATAGCGGTACTCCGGCAGCGGTTGGCCCGCGATCTTCAAACGTAGCGACTTGGCCAGCAGCGATGCTTGCTGATGTGCGGCCTGGGCACGCGGTGGTACGTTGCGGCCCTCATCGCCCGGCTGTGGGCAGGCAGCGCAGTCGCCGAAGGCGAACACGTCATCGTCCACTGTCGTTTGCAGAGTCGGGCGAACCTGCAGCTGATTGATGCGGTTGCTCTCCAGGCCGTTGAGGTCCTTGAGAAAACCGGGGGCACGGATACCGGCAGCCCAGACTTTCAGACTGGCCGGGATGAAGTTGCCGTCGGCAGTTTTCAGGCCTTCGGCAGTCACTTCGCTGACGGCGGCGCCGGTCAGTACAGTGACGCCGAGTTTCTCCAGGGTCTGGTGCACCGGGCGAGCGATGCGCTCGGGCAGGGCTGGCAGTACACGCGGCCCCGCTTCGATCAGGGTGATGCGCATGTCTTCGGGGCGAATGCGATTGAGGCCATAGGCAGCCAGCTGTTTGGCGGCGTGGTGCAGTTCGGCGGCCAGTTCGACGCCCGTGGCGCCGGCGCCGACGATGGCGATGTCGATCCTCGAGCCGTCTTCACTCTCGCTGGCATGTGCGCGCAGGTAGTGGCTGAGCATGCGCCGGTGGAAGCGTTCGGCCTGCGCACGGGTGTCGAGGAAAATGCAGTGCTCGGCGGCGCCAGGGGTGCCGAAGTCATTGGTGGTGCTGCCGACGGCGATCACTAGGCTGTCATAGCTGATACTGCGCTCAGGCATCAGCACCAGGCCGTCGTCATCCAGCGTGGGGGCCAGGGTAATGCTCTTGCCAGCGCGGTCGAGACCGGACATGCGCCCGAGCTGGAACTCGAAATGATTCCACTTGGCCTGGGCCACGTAGTTCAGTTCGTCTTCCGAGGAGTTCAGCGAGCCGGCGGCCACTTCGTGCAGCAGGGGTTTCCAGATGTGGGTGAGGTTGGCGTCGACCAGGATGATTCGGGCTGCGCCACTCTTGCCCAGTTTTCTACCAAGGCGGGTGGCCAGTTCCAAACCGCCGGCGCCGCCGCCGACAATCACGATGCGATGGGACATGGATAGTGCTCACAAGGCTTTGAAAAAGGCGGTGTGAGTGCGAGAGGGCGAGCGCGAGGCAGCTCATAGCACCAGTCGACTCAGAAAACGGCTCAGCAGACCCAGGCCGATGACAATGACCAGCACCACGGTGAGCAGGCGCCAGACGCGAAACGGCTGCCGTTCGACCTGATGCTGCGGTGCGCTCAGGTAGTGGTCGACTTTCTGCTGGTCTTCGGGGCTCAGGCGGCTGGTCATGGGCGGGCCTCTGCTTGAATGCGACTATTCTAGGCGTGCCCGCCAGCCTTGGCGAGCGTCGTTGTCCTGCGGGTCAGATATCGTTTCGAGTGTTTCCACACTTACCGCGTCGTCCAGGCGGATGATGCCGCCCTGTATCACGCGGGCGGTGATACCGCCATGGCCGCGCATAGCCTGGAAGGTACCGCGCCCGAGGTGCTCCTCCAGGCGGGCGCAGGGCTGGCACCAGCCGGTGGTTTCCAGTATGGCCTGGCCAATACGAAAGCGGCGGCCCTTGAGGCTGAACAGGTTGATGCCGGCGACCGCGATATTGCGGCGCAGCTCGCTTGGCTCCATCGGCGTATCGCGGCCAAGCAGACCTGCGACGACGGCCAGGTGCTCCCATTGAATCAGGGTGACCTGCCGCGCATTGCGTGGCCCCGGGCGGCTGTGATCACCAGTCAGGCCGGCTTCACGCCGAGCTTCCACTGCCTCGACTTCAAGCATGGCCTCACGCGCCTTGGGGCGCACACCTATCCAGCGTACCTGGCCGACCTGCGGCACATCGGCCAGCAATTCCTGCAATGGGCTCATAGGCCGATACCAATGTCGAACAACAGGCTGCGTCCGAGGTTCTGCCGCAGAAAGTCCGGCGCGTCCGGGTGGGCGAACAGTACGCGGGCGAAGCGCGGACCAACCAGCGACAGTGAGCGCCAGCCCTGGCGCAGATATTCGGTCGGTGGCGGGAAGTGGCTGTTGCAGTCGAGTACGGCGCGTTTGAGGCTGACGAAGGCGACCAGGTCAAGCTCGCCCAGATCGATGCCGCGTTCGCGATAATTGTGCGCCTTCTTGCGCAAGGTCGGCGCCAGGCGTGCCTGCATCTCACTGGCAGGAATACGCTTGGGGCGTGCCTCGCGGCGCACCAGCTGGCTCAGGGAAAATGCGCTGCGGCGCCGCTCCAGTTCCGCGCGCCACTCGTCATTGAGACGGCGACCTTCGTCGAGTACGAAGAACACTTCGAAATTGGCGTCGCGAAACAGCACGTCGGGCGGCTCCTGGCCGCTGGGCGTGAAATCGTCGTGATGGTGGCGCACATTCAGCGCTTGCAGCAGGCGCTGGCAAACCCAGCGTTCGCGCTCCCATTTCTTCGCGTTGGAGAGGAAGGCATTGGCCTGTTCGGCCTGGTGCGTGAGTAGGCGCAGATAATCGGAATCGTCCATGTCCAGAGCTTAGCTGTAGCGCAGGCTGGCATGCTAGCGCTTACCGTGTGATGAGCCGGGTAATCGCTTGAATGTTCCGAGTGCTAGGGGCTGTATGAAGACAGCCGTCATTCCCGAGTGGTGGCACAGCGGCTCCATCGCCGAACAGCGCTTGTGCTGGCCCGAAGGGGAATCATTGGCCGTAGCACCGAGCCGCTGGACCCCGCTTGCACGGGGGAATCCGCTAAGGACACTCTGGAAATAACTCCACACCGTCACTCCCGCGAAGGCGGGAGCCCAGGTGCTGCCGGGTTCTGGATTCCCGGCTGCGCGGGAATGACGACTATTTCAGTCCACTCCTAAGCCATCCAGGCGCTCTGGATTTAGGCCAGTAGGGCTCAATGCATTCGCTAGGGAATAGGGGTAAACCGCTTCGTCACTCCGGCGCAGGTTGTGACGCCTGCGAGGGGGCATCGGAAACCTCAGCAGTGAACATCTTGCCCGTTCTTGCTCGATTGCTCAGGCAGAGCAAGTGCCGGTGTAGACTGCCTGGCACGGCGAAAAATGAAGGAGAGGGTGTGCGCACATGATCGCTTCCAACCTGCTGGCATTTTCCACCTTGTTCGGTGGCTGGCTGATCTATGGGCTGGCGCTGCTCTGGGCGGTGGCGCGGGCGCCCTGGGTCGAGTTGTTCAGCGATCTGCGCCGCCAGCATCTGCTGTTCGGCACCATGCTCGCACTGTTTCTGCTGTGGCTGGTGCGCCGCGATTTCGACTCCGGGCTTTCCTATCATTTCATCGGCATGACTGCCGTAACCCTGCTGCTCGACTGGCCTCTGGCCGTGCTTTCAGGCCTGGCCGCGCAGCTTGGCCTGCTGGCTGTCGGCCGCATGGATCTGGCTTCGCTTGGCGTCAACGGGGTGCTGCTGGTGCTGATACCTGTGCTGTTCACCGAACTGTGTGCGATCCGCGTAGAGCGTGCACAGCCGCGTAACCTGTTCGTCTATATCTTCTTCTGCGGATTCTTCCCGGCGGCATTGGCTACGCTGATGACCCTGCTCGGCGGTCTCGCCCTGTTATGGATGGACGGTCTGTTCCCTATGCCGCCCTGGCTGGACGACTTCGCCGGCTACCTGTGGTTGGTGGCGTTCCCCGAGGCCTTTATCAACGGCACCATCGTCACGGCGCTGGTGGTGTTCTATCCGGACTGGCTGGAAACCTTCAACCGCAGTCGTTACCTGCAAGCGCCCTGGAAGGAGGGTGACCGCGGCGAGTGAATGACCCTGTATTGGCCGATTGAATGCCTTCGAGCGGATTGATCCCCGTCAATATCCGAAGCGGTCCTGCCGCCATGCTGTGAAAAACCTATCCGAGGGACTCGAACATGAGTGTTCACAGCTGGGCGAGAGACGCTGTTCAGAATGGTCTGCATGACGCCGAAGTGCAGGGCTACGAGCCGGTGGTGGCATTGCGTGCGCTGCTGTCGGAGGTCGTGCGGCAGAGCAAGGCGCTGCGTGAACCCCAGGAACTGGCGCACGAACTGCAGTTTCTCGCCGACAACCTCGACGATGATCGCGACTACGCCTTTATGCGCCCATGAGCGCTTTGTATGGGTATGAGTAGAGTGCGCCGTGCGCGCTGCCTGCGAGTATGAGTCGTCGCGCGCACGATGCTGATGGTTTTCCGTAGCTCACCCAGACGCTTACTGTCGTAGCGGCTTTAGCCGCGATTGTTCGTCAATGAGGCTGGGTTGGCAGGTCGCCACTGAATACATCGTCTTCCAGGTCATTGCCGGGAATTGCATGCTCTCCGGAGGCCCAGGCGCCCAGATCGATCAGCTTGCAGCGCTCGCAGCAGAACGGACGATAGGTGTTTTCGGCTTTCCACTCAACGGGCGCGCCACAAGTTGGGCATTGAACGGTCGTGGTCATGGTTGGCCTCCGCGTAGGGTCAGATAGAAGTTGTGCAGGCGTTCGACCTCCGCGTCCAGCCACGCCATATCGCGATCATTGACCAGAACGTCGTGGGCATGGCGCAGACGCTCTTCGCGGCTGGCCTGCGCCTGCATGATGGCGCGAACCTGTTCTTCCGAACTCTGGTCGCGCGCGATGGTGCGTTGCACCTGCAGTTCTGCAGGGGTGTCGACGACCAACACTCGCTGGGTCATTTGCCGCTGGCCAGATTCGACCAGCAGCGGTGAGACGAGAATGGCGTAAGGCGACTCGGCACGCGCAAGGACCTGAACGATCTCCTGGCCGATTAGCGGATGCAGCAGGCTTTCCAGCCAGCGGCGCTGCTCGGGGTCGGCAAAGATCAGTTTGCGCAGTGCCGTTCGATCCAGTTCGCCATTGGCTTGCAGTACGGCCTCACCGAAGTGTTCGGCGATTTTTACCAGCGCCGGACGGCCAGGCTCGACCACCCAGCGCGCCGCATGGTCAGCATCGACCACATGCACGCCGCGCTCGATAAAACCTTGCGCCACCGCGCTCTTACCGCTGCCAATGCCGCCAGTCAGGCCGAGTATCCAGGGTTTCATAGCGCCAATGCAGCCTCGTTATTGCTCCAGGCCGCGATTGTAGGGGGGATTGGATTGTGATGCGAACTGGCGTGCCACGATCCGTCATCCCCGCCAAGGCGGGGATCCAGTCTGCGGTATAGATTCCCGCCCCCGATCAGGAGCGCTTCGAGGACAGGCTCTTCGCGAGAGTGACGAGGTTAGCTGGGGCAGTTCAAAACCCAGCGAATTTCAGATAGCTACCGGTAATCACATCGCCCCAGAGCAGGGCGATCCACCCGGCAATCGCCAGATAAGGGCCGAAGGGAATCGGCGTGCAGGAATCGCTGCCGCGCATGCGCAGCATGATTACTCCCAGCACCGCACCGACCAGCGACGACAGCAGAATGGTCAGCGGCAGAATCTGCCAGCCACCCCATGCGCCGAGCATGGCCAGCAACTTGAAGTCGCCATAACCCATGCCTTCCTTGCCAGTGATCAGCTTGAACAGCCAGTACACCGACCACAGGCTCAGGTAACCGGCAATTGCACCCCACAGCGCGTCTTCCAGGCTGGTGAACAACCCGTAGTAATTGACGATCAACCCCAGCCACAACAGCGGCAGCACCAGCACGTCCGGCAGAATCTGGTGATCGGCATCGATCAGGCTCATCGCCAGCAGCCCCCAGGCCAACACCAGCATCGCACCGGCCTGCCAGGTGAAACCGAAATGCCAGGCGACGTAAGCGGAAAGCAGCCCACAGGCCAGTTCGACGATGGGGTAACGCTTGCTGATCGGCGTCTTGCAGTTAGAGCACTTGCCGCGCAGAAACAGATAGCTGATGACTGGGATGTTCTCCCAAGGTTTTATCTCATGGTCGCAATTAGGGCATGAAGAGTTGGGCAGAAGCAGATTGAAGGTTTCTGCGGGTGCGGCGGGCGGCATCTCCAGCACTTCACGGGCCTGGCTTTGCCAGTCGCGTTGCAGCATCAGAGGTAGACGGTAGACCACGACGTTGAGGAAGCTGCCGATCAGTAGGCCGAAAACCGCACAGGCAAAAACAAAGGCCGACAGATTGTCGGCCATAAAGTCGAACACCATGTTTTAGCCAACCACCGAACCGAGTTGGAAGATGGGCAGGTACATGGCGATGATCAGGCCGCCGACCAATACCCCAAGCACGGACATGATCAGTGGTTCCATCAGCGTGGTGAGGTTATCCACCGCATTGTCCACTTCCGCCTCATAGTAACTGGCGGTTTTGTCCAGCATTTCATCCAGGGAACCAGCCTCTTCGCCGATTGCCGTCATCTGCACGGCCATGGTTGGGAAAATGCCGGTGTTGCGCATGGAAAAGTTCAGCTGCGAGCCTGACGAAACATCGCTCTTGATTCGGTTGACCGCATTGCGAAACACCACGTTGCCGGTCGCACCCGCCACAGAGTCCAGTGCGTCAACCAATGGAACACCTGCCGCAAACGTGGTTGCGAGGGTTCGAGCAAAACGGGCGACTACAGCCTTATACAGAATGGGGCCAACGATGGGGGCTTTGAGCAGTGCCCGGTCTAGCGAATCGCGAAATTTCTCTGAGCGTTTGTACGTCTGGCTGAAGCTGTAGAACGAGATAAAGATCGCGATCAGCACCAGGAACCACCATTCCTGCAGCCACCTGGAAAGGTTAACCACCATCATCGTAAAGGTAGGGAGCTGTGCGCCAAAGCCTTCGAATACGCTTTCGAACTGCGGTACGACCTTGATCAACAAAATCGCGGTGACGATCACCGCAACCACGACTACCGCAATAGGGTAGGTCATGGCCTTCTTGATCTTGGCTTTCAGCTCTTCGGTTTTTTCCTTGTAGGTGGCTACCCGATCCAGCAGTGTTTCCAGAGCACCGGACTGTTCGCCTGAGTCGACCAGGTTGCAGTACAGGTCATCGAAGTACATCGGCTTCTTGCGCAGCGAGGTGGCGAAGCTGTTGCCCGCAGCTACTTCCTGCTTGATCTCATCGATCAGCTTGCGCATGTTCGGGTTGTCGAAGCCTTCGGCAATGATGTCGAACGACTGCAGCAGTGGCACGCCTGCTTTCATCATGGTTGCCATCTGGCGGGTGAACAAGGCGATATCCATCGGCTTGATCTTCTTGCCAGCACTGAAAAGGGAAACCGCCTTCTTGCGGACCTTTTGCGGATTGATGCCCTGCTTGCGCAGTTGGGCCTTGACCAGAGCGGGAGATTGGCCGGAGATCTCTCCTTTGATCTTGGCGCCTTTTCTGTCGGTACCTTCCCAGGCGAATACGCTGGTTTTCAGTGCTTTTTCCGCCATGGATTAATCCTTGGTCACGCGGTTGACTTCTTCCAGGCTGGTGATGCCTTGCATCGCCTTGAACAGCCCGGAAGTACGAAGATCATTGAAACCGTCGGCTCTCGCCTGTGCGGCGATTTCGATGGAGTTGCCTTCCTCCATGATAATGCGTTGCAGTGAGGGCGTGATTTTAACTACTTCATAAATCCCCACCCTTCCTTTATAGCCACCTTTGCAATTGTCGCAGCCGTTGGGTGCATAAAGCTTGAAACTGCCAATCTTGCTCTCAGGGAAGCCCTCTTTCAGTAGGGCCTCTCGCGGCAGCTCGACTTCCTTCTTGCAGCTGCACAGTTTGCGGGCCAGGCGCTGGGCGATGATCAGGTTCACCGAGGTAGCGATGTTGAACGCTGGTACACCCATGTTGCGCAGGCGGGTCAGGGTTTCCGCAGCGCTGTTGGTGTGCAGGGTGGACATCACCATATGGCCGGTCTGGGCAGCCTTGATGGCGATTTCGGCGGTCTCCAGGTCGCGGATCTCCCCTACCATGATCACGTCCGGGTCCTGACGCAGGAAGGCGCGTAGGGCCTGGGCGAAGTCCATGCCGTGCTTGGGGTTGACGTTGACCTGGTTGATGCCTTCCAGGTTGATTTCCACCGGGTCTTCCGCCGTGGAAATATTGATGTCCGTGGTATTGAGAATATTGATACCGGTATACAGCGATACCGTTTTGCCGGAACCGGTTGGGCCTGTCACCAGGATCATGCCCTGCGGCTGCTTCAGGGCTGTCATGTACAGCTCTTTCTGTTCTTCCTCGTAGCCCAGCGCATCGATCCCCATTTGCGCGCTGGTAGGGTCGAGAATCCGCATCACAATCTTCTCGCCCCACAGGGTGGGCAGGGTGTTGACGCGAAAATCGATGGCCTTGGTCTTCGACACCTTCATCTTGATCCGTCCATCCTGCGGCTTGCGCCGCTCGGAGATATCCAGTTGCGCCATGACTTTCAGGCGGGCGGACAGTCGGCTGGCCAGTTGGATGGGCGGGCGGGCTACCTCATGCAGCATGCCGTCGGTACGAAAGCGCACACGGTACGCTTTTTCGTAGGGCTCGAAGTGCAGGTCGGATGAGCCGCCCTTGATGGCGTCCAGCAGCATCTTGTTGATGAAGCGCACCACCGGCGCGTCGTCGGCATCATTGCCTGCACCCGCATCGTCAGCTTCATCGCTGACGGCTTCGACATCCAGCCCGTCCAGATCGACGTCGGCCAGGTCTTCCATGCCGCTGTTGCCAGAATCGAAAAACTTGTCCAGCGCATCGCCCAGCTTGTCGTCCTCGACCAGCAATGCTTCGGTGCTGATGCCAGTGCTGAACTGCACATCGGTAAGGGCCTGGTGATTGGTGGGGTCGGACAGGGCGATGAACAGCTTGTTGCCGCGCCGATAAAGCGGCAGCACGCGATGCTGGCGGCACAGCTTTTCGCTGACGAGGTCTTTCGGTTGATGTTCTTTGTCGACAGCACTGAGATCGAAGTAGGGCACGCCGAACTGCTCGGCGGCGATCTCGGCCACGGCGCGGCTGGAGGCCAGCTTGTTCTGCACCAGGTAGGACACCAGTGGAATCTTGTTGCGCAGCGCCTGGGCGAAGGCCTGGCTGGCGGTGCGTTCGTCGAGAAGGCTGGCATTGACCAGTTGGCGGGCGAGGCCGGTGAGTTGGGCGGTATCGCTCATGATGCAGGCGCTTGGTCCAAGGATTGATGCTGCTTATATAGCCCATATTCCGCTGTGGCCCAAGCGTAGTTATCCGATGTGACCAATTGCGTCACATGCTGCCGAATTCGTGCGATGCACCTGGTACTGGTTCGCTGGAATAACCTTGAAATAGCGGTCTCTCAGAGTTGGCACGCGACCTGCTAAAGACTTCTGCAGGTCCTTGACCTTAACCACATAGGAGCCAATCCATGAAGTCTCTGAAGAAGCAAAAGGGTTTCACCCTGATCGAGCTGATGATCGTCGTTGCGATCATCGGCATCCTGGCCGCCATCGCCATTCCGCAGTTCAACGAGTACCGCGCCAAGGCGAACGACTCCACTGCTCAGGCTGATGTTAAGAACTCCATCAGTGTTCTGACTGCTGCTCAGCTCTAACTTTACATTGAGGATGGATTCATGAAAAAAAGTATCTTGGTTGCGCTACTGGCCTCCAGCGCCTTCGTGTCGTTTAACGTTTCCGCTGTGGCAATCCCGAATGACGGCATTATTACCACTACCGCCTGTACTCTGCTCGGTGAGCAGGTCAAGCTGAACCTGTCCAACAACGTTTCAGGTGCTTACAGCTGTACTGAGGCAACTAGCACTATCCAGGTTGCTGCTTGTCACAAGGCTGGCAGTCGTAATACCACTACTGTAACTTGCGCTAACAGTGGCGATGCTCAGAATCCTAGCTGGAACAACGCATCTTGCCAGGATGAAACCGATACATTCGAAATTACCGACTATCGCGGTTTTCGCGCGAGCAGTCTGGGTGGAAAAGTAGGTGCACAGGCTTTGGGCGGTGCTTGCACTGACGCGACCGTCAATGGGCTTGTCGCAAACTAAGCTGTTTAGTTTGATTGCCTATTCAAAAAAGAGGCTTCGTGCCTCTTTTTTGTTGGAGAATCGCATGTATCGTTCGGCTGAGAGCGGTTTCACTCTTATCGAAATAATGATTGTGGTTGCAATCGTTGCAGTCCTGTCTGCGATTGCTATCCCTCAGTTCAATGAGTATCGTGCTCGTAGCAGCGATGCTACTGCTCAGTCAGATGTTAAGAGTTCCATGCAGGCCTTTACGTTGGGTATGAAACATTAGTTTTTGAATGTTATGACTTTATATGGTCTGTTTAGCTAATTTGGTGTCTCGGCATGCTTTCTGATTTCCGCTCGGGCATCCTGCTTGCCTTCCGCGCCCATTTCCTCTGGCTCGCCGTTATATCGCTTTTCTTTCTGCTGCTTATCGTTTGGATGGCTTCCGAATTCAGTGGTCGCCAACCTGCAACGGTGGGCCTGGATGTAGGGCTCTCGGTAATGCGCCTGATCCTGCCGCTGATCATGGTGCTGGTGGTGCAGGAGCTGCTCTCGCGAGAGTTCGACAGGCGTTATTTTCTTTCTTCGCTGACGTATCCCCGTGCCCGGCAGGGTTTGCTGTTTGGCCGTTTCGTTTCGGTCGCCGTATTGATGTCCTGTGTGCTGATCGCGATGGCGGTGGCGCTCGGTCTGCTGGTCGCCTGGATCGGCGAAGACTACGCTCAGGCCACTGGCGTTTCGCTGGGGTGGCCCTACGTCGCGACCGTGGCGCTGATCGGGCTGGATTTGCTGGTGCTGACGGCGCTGGCTGTCTTCTTGGCCATGGTCGCCTCTACGCCCAGTTTCGTGCTGATCGGTACGCTGGGCTTCATGCTGATGGCGCGCTCCTTCGCCGCCATCATCGAGTTGCTGACACGTGAGACCTGGGTGGTCGAGGGCGCGGAAAGCTACCGCGCAGGTGTGGGCGTGCTCGGTTACCTGCTGCCTAACCTGGGGGCGCTCGATATCCGCATGACGGCCCTCTACGGTCGCATGGAGTTCCTGCCCAGTGATCTGGGTGTGCTGGTGATCAGTTGCCTGGCCTACGCCTTCGCCTTTCTCTGGCTGGCGGTGTGGGTACTGCAGCGCAAGCGCTTCGCCTGATCATGCGCTCGCGTTCCTTCAGCCTCCTGCTCGCCCTGGTCGGTTTTGCCTTGTTCGCCGCTACGGTGCTCTGGCGCAGTGGCCAGCCCATCGTCTTTCGCGACGTCGCAGTCGAGGATCGCGTCGTGGTGTCTGCCCCGGTGCTGACCGCACTCTATGGCGGTGACCGCTTTCTGGCTGCCAATATGGAGGCGATACGCCTTTCGGCCACGGCTGTCGACCAGGGCCAGGCCGATATTCATTATTTGGTTCGTGCGCAGGTTGTCGTTGCCCAGCTCAATGCCTGCCACGAAGACAACTATTACCTGGCCAACGGTTTGCTGACCTGGGGCGGCGCGGTTGCCGAGGGTAACGAGGTATTGCGCAGGGCCATGAGTTGTCGTTTCTGGGACGGTATCCCGCCCTTCTTCTATGGCGTCAACCTGGCTTTTTTCGAGAAAGACAAGACGCAGGCGGTGCAGGCCCTGGAACTGTCTGCAGAGCGCTGGCCGGAGAACGCTGTCACCTTGCGGCGCATGGCGATCATGTTGCGGGCTGAGGCGCTTGCAAATGAAAGGGTGGCATTGAATTACCTGATGCAGCAACGCGATACGACCCAAGATCCCAAGCTGCGTGAGATGCTCGACAAACGGGTGATGCGGCTGCAAGGGCTGATCGACCTGCGGGCTGCTCAGCGTCGCTACGAGGAGGCTCATGCCCCTCTGCAGGATTTGCAGCAGTTGGTCGATTCCGGGGAGATGGCTACGCTTCCGCAGGACCCGTTGCGGCTCGGCTACGAGTTACGCAATGGGCGAATCGAGTTTAAAGAACTGAAAATTCCCGGTATGGAGAATCAGCAGTGAGTGCTGTGCTGGAGTTCAAGGGCGTCAGCCAGACGTTCCGCGTCAAGGGCAAAGAGGTCCGGGCGCTGAAGGATGTCAGCTTTAGTCTCACTGAAGGTGAAGTCTTCGGGTTCGTAGGGCCTAACGGTGCCGGCAAGTCCACTACCATCAAGGTGATGCTAGACATCATCAACGACTATCAGGGTCAGGTGAGTATCTATGGTGTGGATGCGCGCCATGCATCTGCCCGTGCTCCTCTGGCCTATGTTCCCGAGACACCGGCCCTTTACGAGCAGTTCACTCCCCTGGAAATTCTGCGCATGGGCCTGTCCATGTACGGTATCAAGCGTAAGGACGCCGATGCCTGGTGCATGCACTGGCTCGAGCGCTTTTCTGTCGATATGAATGCCAAGCGCCGTATCCGCGAGTTATCCAAAGGCAATGTGCAGCGGGTGGCGCTGGCGCATGCGATGGTTGTGCAGCCCAAGTTGCTGGTGCTGGATGAGCCGCTTTCCGGTCTCGATCCTGTCGGTCGCAAGGACGTTGTGGATATCCTGACCGAGTTCAAGCAGCAAGGCGGCGCAATCTTCTTCACCTCCCACGTGTTGCACGATGTTGAGCGTATTGCCGATCGCTTTGGCTTTATCAACAAGGGCGAGTTGCTGACGGTTCGCTCACCACGCGAGCTGGCTGCCGAGCGGGCTGACGATATGCTGGTGCGTTATCACGCGGCGCAGCCGATTGGTGAGCCGCTACGGGTATTGCGCGAAGGCGAGTTCGAGTGCGAGGTGCTGCAGGCGGACTTGCCGGCGTTCATTGCGCAACTGAATCAGGTGGGCGGCCACCTGCTTACGATCAAACCGGCGGTTTCGCTGGAGACGGTGTTCTTCAATATCCTAGATGGCGCCGCCAGGAAGGCGACAGCCTGACCTGACTCGGCATCTTGGCGCTGTGGAGTCCCGCTCCGGGGCGAGCTTTTGGGGCTGGCGGGGCGGCTCTTTATTGATTCGCCGCGAGGCGCGGTTCCTACAATGAGTCGGTGGCTTACAAGGCCAGCCGCATCGACAAATCCACCGCTTTCACATCCTTGGTCAGCGTCCCTAGCGAGATGTAATCCACGCCTGTCTCTGCAATAACGCGCAAGGTGCTGTCATTGATCCCGCCCGAAGCTTCGAGCTTGGCGCGGCCGGCGGTGAGCCTTACAGCTTCGCGCATATCCTCGAGTGACAGTTCGTCGAGCATGACGATATCGGCGCCCGCTTCCAGGGCTTCGCGCAGTTCTTCCAGGCTTTCCACTTCCACTTCCACCGGCTTGCCCGGGGCAATCTGCTGGGCGGCGCTGATGGCCTGGGCGATGCTGCCGCAGGCGGCGATGTGGTTTTCCTTGATCAGGAAAGCGTCGTACAAGCCGATGCGGTGGTTGTGGCAGCCGCCGCAGGTCACGGCATATTTCTGCGCCAGGCGCAGGCCGGGTAGGGTCTTGCGGGTGTCCAGCAGTTTTACCTGGGTGCCTTCTACCAGGTCGGCATAGTGGTGGCAGCGGGTGGCGATGGCAGACAGGGTCTGCAGGAAGTTCAGTGCGCTGCGCTCGCCGCTGAGCAGGGCGCGAGCCGGGCCTTCTAGGCGGAACAGGGTCTGGTCGGCGTTTACCTTGTCGCCATCCTTTACCTGCCAATGCACCGCGACGCGCGGGTCGAGTTGGCGAAATACCGCATCGACCCAGGCTGTGCCGCAAATAACCGCCTCTTCGCGAGTGATGATCCGGGCGCTGGCCAGGCGCTCGGCCGGTATCAGCTGGGCCGTGATGTCGCCGCTGCCAATGTCTTCAGCCAGAGCGCGGCGGACATTGGCTTCGATTTCACTGCTGAGGTCGGCGAGGGTCAGGTTGGGCATGGTCGGCTCCGGTGTAGGCGAGCGGCGATTATAGAGGCAGGTGGTTGCAGGGCAATGCTCCATCGCGGCACTGAGGCTTTTGTCGTTCTGCAGAATTGATGAGGCACTTTTATAAGTGATCGCAGCTCTTAATCACGGGAGCGGATCCCGTGGCCCGACCATCGGTACAGCGTCGAAGGCCTGCCAGGGTTAGGCTGTGGGGATGTGACTGTCGCGTATTGGCTACCGTCCGGAAGTGGCGTGTGGCTATCTGTGATGTGGATCATGTCTGTGGGAAAAATTGGCTTGGTATGGCGCGCAGCCTCCCTATAATGCCTTTACATTTTTCATTATTGACGCCAGGCCTTTGACGTTACGGACGACGCTCGGTTGACGCTGTGCAGACCAGGAAGCTCGGGTTCGGGCAGTCTGCGGGAGACTAGAATGAAGACCGACGCGAATGTGGTGCA